>Ga0193963_1000299_pt1 | contig 25999 bp, 26 predicted proteins | sample FB_6_MG_FD_140359 | JGI IMG/M metagenome (GOLD analysis project Ga0193963, IMG submission 140359) | Microbial mat bacterial communities from the Broadkill River, Lewes, Delaware, United States - FB_6_MG | ecosystem: Environmental > Aquatic > Freshwater > River > Microbial mats | place: USA...
CGTAGTAATAGCAAGCGTGAGCGTAACTGTTGTTTATGGGATGGTGCTGTTTATGGGCCAATATAATCCAATGGTAGTTGTGTGGTCTGCTTAATCGTCTCCATCACAAAGCTTGAGCTGACATCGAATAAATCCGCCTTGATAATCTTTTGATAAAGGCGGTCGTATCCTGGCATGTCAGTCACAACCGCTTTAATAAGGTAATCTACCTCGCCACTCATGCGGCAGACCTCCAGTATTTCAGGGATCGTTGCCACAACTTCTTTAAAGTGCTGTGACCATTGCTCATTATGTTGATTGGTGCGTATCACAATATAAACACTTAGCGGCAGATTGACCCGCTCCGGGTTGAGTAGTGCCACCCGCTCCCGAATAACCTTTTCTTGTTCTAGTTTTTGTATGCGCCGCCAGCACGCTGATTTTGAAATACCTACGCTTTCGGCGATATCCCCGACTGATAGGCTGGCATCTCGTTGCAGTAATGCCAAAATGGCTCGATCTTGTTTATCCCATTGAAGGCTCATAGTACCAACGTTGTCAGTGAGTGAACAATTTCTTTATTATAACAGTCAAAGTGGTATTTAATTTCTTTTTTTGATTATTTGTAGAGATTAAATTCCTTTTTGGTGAGATGTTACGTGTGATTTAGGCACATTGTTTAGCAGCTGACAAGGTAGAATTTAGCCCTTAATCCAATAAAACAAGGTGCTGTCGTTATGTATAAAACGCCATTGATACGGGCTATCCGTATGTCAGTAATTGGGCGCGATCACTTTATTAAAAGCGCTTTCGGGGAAAAACCACTGGTGTATGCAGACTATACTGCCTCTGGGCGGTCGTTAGGGTTTATTGAGCGCTTTATTACTCAGCGAGTATTGCCTTTTTATGCCAATACACATTCTGAATCGTCTTTTACAGGGGCGCAGACCAATGTCTTGCGTGAGCAAGCCCGCGAGCAGATACATCGCGCGGTTAATGCCAGCGACGAGGACCTTGTGATTTTTTGTGGCTCAGGCGCTACAGCGGCTATTAATAAACTGATTGATATCTTACAACTACGATTACCCTCGGTATTAATTGATCCTGATCGATTAGATAACCCTATAACTGCCCCAATGCGCCCGGTAGTGTTTATCGGCCCCTATGAGCACCACTCGAACGAATTACCTTGGCGTGAAAGTTTGGCCGATGTAGTAACTATACCGTTAAATGCCCATGGCCAGCTGGATTTGATTGCCCTTAGTAACACACTCAATGAATATGATGAACGTGACTTAAAAATAGGGAGCTTTTCGGCTGCCTCAAATGTGACTGGTATTAAAACCGATGTTGATGCCGTAACACAATTACTGCATCAACATGGCGCGCTATCATTTTGGGATTACGCCGCCGCTGGCCCTTACGTGGGTATTAATATGCAGGCTAACAACGAAGAGGGAGATACATATAAAGATGCTGTATTTTTATCGCCTCATAAATTTATTGGTGGCCCGGGTACACCGGGTGTGCTCATTGTTAAACAACAGTTATTAAGCCGTCGCATACCCACTGCTCCGGGTGGGGGTACTGTTATGTATGTTACTCCTGAAGATCATCGCTACAGTGATGATGCAATCCGGCGCGAAGAAAGCGGCACTGCTGCTATTGTGGAGTCGATTCGAGCAGGGCTGGTGTTTAAATTGCAACAACAAGTGGGCACTGATGAAATCGAGCGCCGCGAAACTGATTTTGTGACTAGGGCGTTAGCACGTTGGTCTGCATGTGATGCTATCGAAATTCTAGGCAATCCAACGATTGATCGGCTTTCTATTATTGCGTTGCGTATTAAGTATCAAGATAAAGATTTACACTACAGTTTTGTGGTAGCGCTATTAAATGATTTGTTTGGTATTCAAGCGCGCGGTGGTTGTTCTTGTGCCGGCCCTTATGGCCATACACTACTCGATATGGATAGAGAGTACTCTAAGGCCATAGAGGCCCAGCTATTAGAGGGGCATATGATATTGCGCCCAGGGTGGGTAAGGTTAAATTTTAACTATTTTATTGATGAGGCGAGCTTTGAATATATCGTGCATGCGGTTGAATTAATTGCCGAACACGGCTGGCGCTTATTGCCTTATTATAAGTTCGATGATACTCACCAAATCTGGTGCTATCAAAATACACAACGGCTACTTGTCACTCATTTAGATGATATGGACTCATTTATCAACGACAGCAGTGCTGAGCAACAATTGACTAATAGAGGGGCAGAAAATACAGCGCAACTGTTTGAATTCTATACTCAACAAGCTGAGACTGAATTGTGTCGTGGATCTCGCGTTGCTGAGGCTTACGTCTTGACATTGCCGCCTGCTGTTGAGGCACTGCGGTGGTTTGTATTGCCGCAAGAGGTAACTCCGTTACTTGAAGAACAATAACGCTACATCATCTGTATTGATCACCGCACTGGGTTGTGTGCGGTGATCAATACAGTGTATATCTGTCATCGCTATGCCCATATATGCCCATATATGCCCATAAAAGTTGAACAATATTGTATCTTAATGGTCTTAGATGCTTGGTGTATTTTTTGGATTTTGGGCGGGGTAGGTTATCGATACTTCACAGGATGTTAGGTTTTATGATACGGATGCCTTTTCGGCTTACCTGATTGCGGGGTTGTCGCTGTTTTTTTCTGTGGTCATTTATCACAGCTTGACGCATCTGTTCGATCAACATTATTTATCATCGACATCGCTTGTACATGCTCCTGTACGCGAATCGATTCCAATTACGGTGGATTTTACCAAGCATTCCCAGCTAGATTCTCGCGTATCTAATTCTTTAACTGGCAGGGAGCAACCGCAGGCGGATGTTCAAAAGGTGGATGCTCAAAAACATGTGACCCGCAAGTCGAGCGCGTCTAAAAAAGTGATAAAATCACACAAAAAGAAACCCAAATCAGCATCATTGCCCTCTGTTACTCAGCCAATTACCAGTGAGGGAGGGGCTAGTGCACCTATTTCACCGGCGGCCAATACGCCGCTACCTTTACATCTCCTTGAGCCGGGTTATAGCACTGGTGAGGGTAGTAATGCGTTGCACAATAAAGGTGAGGGCACTGTTTTTGATCCAAAAATGCGACAGCAATTAGACAATGCTGAGATCTATTACACAGAAAAGTACGCACCTAAAACAATTGAGACGTATAAAAATATTTACAGTGAAGAAATTGTGGTAAAGGGCAATCGATGTTTTACGTTAACTGAAAACGACGATGGCTCGGTTACCTGGTCACTGCCTAAGCCGTGCCCCTTTATTAAAACACAATCTGAAAAAATGGTTGATGCTCTTATAAATGCGGCTGATGAGTTAGCTAAATAGTGTGATGGGTAGAATAATAAGCCTGTGTAACATAGATATTTTGGCGCTCGCGGTATGATGTACTCGCTATGCGTACGACTCGTTTTCAGCTATGTTAACGAGTATTATGACCTACCTAGTAGTACTATGGTCTAATAGTACTATGATCTAATAGCGCTATGACCTAATTATGGCCCAATAGTACTGCGGTAAGTAATAGTGTTATCTCGTCACTGGCAATAAAATACCCAGATGTCAGTTACACACTCACGAGATCACCAACTGCCTATAGCAATGGCAGTTAGCGCTGTAAGAGATTAGGTAACAAAAATAGCAACGTTGTTTTGATGCTGACAATAACCGTTTGACGGCATTGCCAACGCTGCTTGTGAACAGTGTGTTGTGTTAGTTATTCAAACTCCATTGCACGAAATATTCGCCCTGCATTTTGTTTAGCCAGTTCATCAAACGTGTCTAAATGTGCATAGGCCGATTGGTCAATTTTATAGGCATCCGCTAAGGTGCCACCTGCGTCTAACAGTTTACTGACTTCATCGCGCATATAAGTTAAGTAACCATGGGTATTTTTTTCAACCTCATCAAAGGTGGTCGGCTCACCATGCCCGGGTACAATAAGTTCAGCACCCAATGCTTTAAAATGTTGCCAGGTATCAACCCAAGCTTCTGTATCGGTGTATTCAAAAATGGTCAATAGGCGTTGATAAAACGCGATGTCACCTGCGACAACAATTTTGCGTTCAGGTAACCAAGCAACAATATCGCCGGGGCTATGGGCTGGGCCTAAATTAATAAGTTCTATTCGCTGCCCTCCGAGTTCAATAACATAGTTGTCGGTGAAGGTAATGTCTGGCTTGGATAATACGGTACCCATTGATTTGTCGCGTTGTCGGTTGCGCATGCGCTCTAGCGAACCACGGCCGTGCTCGTCCATAACTGTCGCTGTATCTTCATGAGCAATGACCACTGCACCTTGTTCTTGCCAGTAGTTGCTGCCCAACATAGCATGGCCTTGGCCATTTTCCAGGGTAACAAACTTAACAGGTTTATCCGTGAGTTTTTTAATTTCTGCATGCAGGGCTTGTGCCAGTAAATAGTTGGCCCCTGCATTGATTACAATAACGCCATCATCAGTAATGATAAAAGACAAGTTATTATTGTGCCCAGAGTTTTCATAGGTTGGGGGGGCAGTTTCGCCGATGGCTGACCAAATTCCCTCGGCGACTTTTACCGGTTTGCGAAATAGCATAGAGCCTGGATTTTCATCACTAAGGCGTACAGGCAGGCCAGCGTCTCGCCATTTAAAAAAACCATCGCTGTAGTTATAGACATTAGTATAACCCATTTCACTTAAGGTTTTTGCCGCAAGTGGGCTTCTTGCAGCGATGCCACAGATGGCTACAACAGGTGTGTTTTTATCGGGCACAATATCGCCAACCCTTAACTCTAGCCACCCTCGGCTCAGGTTATAATTTCGAAATCCGCCGTCAATAGTCCCTCCGAGGGATGCCAGCTCACTAGGCATACGCACATCGATAATAATCAAATCTTTACGGTTTTTAATGAGTTGTTGCAATGCCGGTGTATCCACATCTTTATAGCCTTTAGTCGTAGGCTCTGCCGCTATAGCAGTATTACTTGAAAAAAGATAAATAAATAAAAAACACGCGAAATAAAATTGCTGCGTAGCAACAGATCGGGGCTTAAGTGATGGTGTAACAGGGTAGATTGATTGCATTTGTCGATGGCTCCACTTTTAAATTCGTTTAATTGGGTTGACGAACAATCTTGCGAGGTGTTTAATATACAAAATTATAAAGTATTTTGGCTAGTCCAGATAAAAAAATAAAAAGTAATCTTGGAGGAAAGTTGCATGCAGCACGTGCCAACCAGAAAACTGTTCCACTTTAGTCGCTTATGTTTAGCAACAACATTAACACTTGGTAGCTTAATTAGTACCGCAAGTTTTGCAGATAGCTCATCTGATATTATTGCACAGGGCAAGCAATTGACCTTTGATCGAAAAAAAGGTAACTGCCTAGCGTGTCACATTATCGATGATGGAACCCTCGCGGGTAATGGCGGGCCACCGTTGGTCTCTATGAAAATACGTTTTCCCGATGCCTCACGATTACGCGCACAAATATGGGATGCTACTGCCAATAACCCTAGCTCTATCATGCCTCCCTTTGGTCGCCATGGTATTTTGAGCGAGGATGAAATTGACAAAGTTATCACTTATTTGTTCACTCTTTAACGATACAGGAACTCAACCCATGCAAACGATTGATACTACCCGCCGCACTCTACTTAAGGGCACCGCACTGGCGATGACCTTGGGTATAACTGGGGTTGCCCAACTGCTCACCATGCCGAGTGCTCAAGCGGCATGGCCAAAAACGGCCTTCGATAGCGAGTCGATGGGCGATACCATGAAAGCGTTATTTAATGAAGAAATAGCACCTAAAGACTCTGCTGATATAACACTTAAAGCACCTGATATCGCTGAAAATGGCGCGGTTGTGCCGATTAGTGTTAAATCATCTATGCCTGATGTCACAAGAATCATTATTCTTGTTGAAGATAATCCTCAGCCAATGACGGCTTCTTTTAATCTCGGCGAAGGTGTTAAAGCCGATGTGTCAACACGCATTAAAATGGGCAAAACATCGAATGTCATAGCGCTGGTTGAAACCAAAAGTGGCGTTTATGCTGCACGCAAAAATGTGAAAGTCACCATTGGCGGTTGTGGTGGTTAATAAGGCATTTTTTCTGACTAATTTATTTGATTGAGGATATACAGATGGCGGGTATTAAAGCTAAAGCAAAACATAAAGGTGATTCGGTACTAATTAAAGCGTTGATGAAACATCCAATGGAGACAGGGCAGCGAAAAGATAAAAGTGGCAATATTATTCCTGCATACCACATCACAGAAGTCACCGTAAAGGCCGGCGATAAAGTATTAATGACAGCAAATTACGGCCCTGCGGTCTCAAAAAATCCTTACACAGCCGTTTCTGTATCAGGCCCTAAGCAGGGTGATACGCTGACTATTTCATGGGTGGATAATAAAGGTAAAAGTGAAAAGACGGACGTTGTCGTCAAATAATGCATTTTTGCTATGGTGTAATAACGGAGAATAATAAAATGATATATACCAAAGTACTCATTGTTCTAGCATCACTTTTTTTTTTAAATACAGCGGTAGCGACGCCTGAAAAGGATCGCGCCGCATTTTCAACGTTTTATACCAAGCGTTTCCCCAATACCCCGGTTTCTGCGTTTGTTGACGGTATCTACGCTATTGATGCTGCGTCAAAAGAACAGTGGGAAGAGATTGAAGAATTTCCGCCTTACGAGATTGATGTCGATGCCGGTGAAGAACTTTACCAAAAACGCTTTGCCAACGGAAAAACCTACGCTGACTGCTTTGGTTCTGATGTCAGTAAAGTGCGCGGTAAGTATCCCCACTGGGATATGAAACTCAATAAAGTGGTGACGCTTGAGCTGGCGATTAATCATTGCCGGCAGGCTAATGGTGAGAAGCCATTGAAGTATAAAAAAGGCGAAATAGCACAACTATCATCGTATATCGCTATGCAGGCTCGCGGTGAAACAATTGCAGTGGCTGTTGCACCTGAAAATGCACAAGCAATGGCGGCCTATGAAGACGGCAAACAGTTTTTCTACACTAAGCGGGGGCAATTAAATTTTTCTTGTGCTGATTGCCATATGTCAAACTCAGGTAATTTTGTGCGCGCCGACCGTTTAAGTCCGTCACTGGGCCATACATCGCATTTTCCTGTCTATCGCTCTAAATGGGGTGAGATGGGTACGTTACATCGGCGCTTCGCCGGATGTAATAAAAATGTGCGATCGCAACCCTTTGCTGCTCAAGGTGAAGAGTATCGCAATCTGGAGTACTTTTTATCCTATATGAATAATGGCCTTACTTATAACGGCCCTGGTTCGCGAAAATAATACAGACAATAGGAGATAGTGACGATGAAAAGACAATATTCTATAGCAGCACTCGCTATTGGTGTATGTTTGAGTGTAAGCAGTACTTTGGCTGTTGCCAGCACAGTGAAAAGTGCAACAAAAAGTGAAGCAATAAGTGCATGCCAAGAGGCCGAGCGTGCGCGTGTAGCATCGGCCGAGGTTAAAATGGAGTGGACGACAACCCGAGGCTTGATTAAACAAGGTGAAGCTGCTCTGAAGCGTGGTGATTTTAAACAAGCTGCTCATGCGTGTAAAAAGGCGATCTTTCAAGGTAATGCAAGTGTGAAACAGGCCACCATTGAAGCGCAAGCATGGCGTGCGCGCGTACCACAATAATCTTTTAGGGCCATTTCCTGGCCCTGTGTTACTCCATTCATTGTGGCTCTGTGCCACTGTATTTTATCAATAGGAAAAAAACATGCATCTTAATCGGCGTGAATTTATGCAGCTGCTGACGCTAGCGGCTGGTGCTGGTATGTTCCCAAGTGCCTCTAGTGGTAGTCAATCTATTCATGACCCTTATGCAATTCCTGCGTTTGGCAATGCCCGGTTGTTACATTTTACCGATTGCCACGCTCAGCTAAAACCAATTTACTTTCGTGAGCCTAATGTCAATTTAGGTATTGGCGGTGCTTTTGGGCAGGCACCGCATTTGGTGGGTAAAGCACTAGCGGATAAGTATGCACTGTCAGATCCGTTATTAAAGCATGCGTTTACTTATCTTAACTTTACCGATGCTGCACGTACATACGGTAAAGTCGGTGGCTTTGCCTATTTAAAAACCTTGGTCGATCGTCTGCGCTCAGAGGTTGGTGGGCAAAACTCGCTACTGCTCGATGGTGGTGATACGTGGCAAGGTAGTGGCACAGCCTACTGGACACGCGGTAAAGATATGGTGGGTGCGTGTAATTTATTAGGCGTTGATGTAATGACCGGCCACTGGGAGTTTACCTACGAGGAGGCTGAAATTCATGAGCTAGTAGCATCGCTCAACGCGGAGTTTGTTGCGCAAAATATCCGGGTGACCGAAGAGGCATTATTTGATGATGCTAAAGCGTATGACGATGATACTGGCCACGCGTTTAAACCCTATACGATCAAAAAGGTCGGTGGGGCGCGTATAGCGGTGGTGGGGCAGGCGTTTCCGTACACCCCAATTGCTAATCCTCAGCGCTTTATTCCCAATTGGAGCTTTGGTATTCGCGACCAAGAACTACAACAATTAATCAATACGCTCAGGGCCAATGAAAAGCCCGATGCGGTTGTGTTGTTGTCTCACAACGGGATGGATGTCGATTTGAAAATGGCTTCTATTGTCTCGGGTATCGATGTTATTTTTGGTGGTCATACCCACGATGGGGTTCCCGGCGCTGTACCGGTGAGTAACTCCGGTGGTAAAACGCTGGTCACTAACGCAGGCTCAAATGGTAAATTCTTGGGCGTGATGGATCTTGATATCCAAAAAGGTGCTGTAAAGGGATTCCAGTATCGGCTGTTACCGGTATTTTCTAATTTGCTCGAAGCCGATAAAACCATGAGCAGTTACATTGAAAAGGTACGCCAGCCTTATAATAAACAATTGAGTGAAGAGTTGGCTGTGTGTGATGAGCTTTTGTATCGTCGCGGAAATTTTAACGGTACTTTCGATCAGGTTATTTGTGATGCGCAACGCGTTGTAGGTGATGCACAGATTTCATTGTCGCCGGGGTTTCGCTGGGGCACTACGGTGTTGCCGGGGCAGGCCATTACGATGGAGAATGTCATGGACCAAACTGCGATCACTTACCCTGAAACCTATGTTCGCGATATGACAGGCGCTGAAATTAAATTAATTTTAGAAGATGTGTGTGATAATTTATTTAACCCCGACCCCTACTATCAACAAGGCGGGGACATGGTACGGCTAGGCGGCATGGATTATGTCTGTGACCCGATGCAGGGGATCAACAAGCGCATATCTCATATGCAACTTGATGACGGCACACCTATTGATGCAGCTAAAAAATATAAAGTAGCCGGTTGGGCAACCGTAGGTTCGCGCTCACCGGGTGCGCCTATTTGGGATGTTGTGAGCGATTATCTAAAGGATCAAAAAGAGGTTAAAATAACGAAGCTCAATGCGCCTAAACTTAAGAACATGAAAGCTAACCCAGGTTTGGGTAGCCTCTAGAATGAAAGCCATGCTCGCGCTTGCGTTTACCCTGCTAGTGTACAGTACTGCGAGTTACAGCAGCAGTGACGGGGTTAACAATAGCGTTGGCAATCATATGGAAAACGATCGTGATGAGACTAAAAGACTGACTATCATTAGTGATCTTGAGCGTGATGCGGTGCTGGCTAGACAACAGCAATTAATGTTAATTGTATTAGTCACTCTGCCAGAATGCCCTTATTGTGAGTACATTAAAGAGCACCATCTTGCACCTATGGTAGGCTCAGGTGAGCTAGACAATATCGCATTAGTGCGTGAACTCAATTTGTCGAGTGTGTCATTTGTCGACTTTAATGGCACGCGTATTGAACCTGCTGACTTTGCCAATCGGTATGCGACTGCCTTTTCACCTACGGTGTTATTTTTATCACCCACTGGTGAGCAGTTACATGAGCCTATTATTGGTATGGCATCGCGTGATTATTATGGGTTCTATTTGGCGCGAGCGATTAAAAAAAGTGCGGTGCTTATGCATAGTGAATAAAAAAGATATAAGCTATAAGCGCCACATTTTCTGTAATGCAGCAATAATTGAGCCTTGTTCCAAATAGCGCACACCAATAAATGCACCGATGATAATACTGGCTAAAGAAAGAAAAGACATTAAGCTCAGTGTCGATACACCACTAATACCTTGGCCAAAGGTACAGCCCCCTGCCAGTGCGCCGCCCATGCCCATCAGCGCACCACCACCCATGTAGCGCCCCATTTCAGCGGCATCTTCAAACCCACGAAAATAAAACTCTTTACGATAAAGTGATGTGGCCCAACCACCGATTAATAAACCACCCACAACCGCGACACCAAATGTAATCGATGTGCCTGTCCAGATCATTAAGTATTGCAGGCTATCGCCAACGGGTGCTATAAAGGTTAATGATTCAGGTGGTGTTTCTTCAAATTCATCATTGAGTATCCAACCGGTCGCTAACCACCCTGCGAGTACTAATAGCCCTACTGTAATGCCTGCAATAATACGTTTTGGTGATGCCCTAAATTCTGGGTCTTTAAAAATAAACCACAGTATCGGCACTGCAATGGCGAGCACACCTAACACACGGCTTGTTTTTTCACTGATATTGAGCAATATTGCCAGCGCGTTATGTAAACTGGGTGTGGCTAACCATGCACTAGAGTCAATCACTGTTGCGCGATAAAACCAGCTGCGTGGTACGGCAAAAATACCGCGCATGGTCATATAGGCAACAATACCTAACACAATTAAAGCAACGAGTGCTCGCAAATCACCACTGCCACTCATTGCAATACTGCGTGCACCGCAGCCACAGGCAATAACCATCCCAAAGCCAAATAGCAGACCACCGATAATGGCTCCTAGCCAATATAAATGCGATTGTAAATAAAGTGTCTGCTCCAGCGCTAACAATTGATAAGCTGCTGCCAATTGTGTACCGCTAATGGCAATAACAATGGCTAGTAACCAAGAGCGCATACGACCATAGTGTTGTGATATAGCGATGTCTGCTACAGCGCCCATTGTACAGAATTGACTGTAGATAATAGTTACACCTAACAAAAAGCCAATTAAAAGGCCTGCACAGGCGAGAAGAATAGTGGGATCAATGGTTTCTGGCATGATGATTTACGAATACTATTTGTAATTACATTATATATAATTATAATATGTTATTGTTGTGAAATGATATGTAAAGGTAGCTCGCTCTTAAATACCACGATAAATTAAATAAGAAGGTAACACTATGGGGTCTAAAAAACCAATACCTTATCACCGTTTTCGCGCAAGTACTGCCGATAGCGAAGACAGTAACGATCGCCGTCAATTTTTAAAAGCAGGGTTGGGCTTTGCCGGCGCTGCATTAGCCACCACCGCAGCACAACCGTTGGTGGCTGCAAGCAACACGAAAAATTTACCACCGAATATTCCAAAGTGGAGCCAATACTTGGGGGCGAGTGTTGATAAAGCGCCGTATGGTATGCCATCGCCTCATGAAAGCGATGTGGTCAGGCGCAGTGTTGAGTGGTTGACTGCGACACGGGAATCCTCTATTAACTTTACGCCCTTACATGCACTCGATGGTATTTTAACGCCTAATGGTTTGTGTTTTGAACGGCATCACGGTGGTGCACCTGAGATACCCGTTGAAGACCACCGTTTGATGATTCACGGGCTGGTAGATCAACCGTTGATTTTTTCAATGGAAGATCTTGTGCGTTTCCCCCCTGAAACCCGTACGCATTTTCTTGAGTGTGCCGCCAATAGTGGTATGGAATGGCGTGGCGCACAACTCAGTGGCTGTCAGTATACTCACGGTATGATTCACTGTGTGCAGTACACGGGTATCTCTCTTAAAACATTGCTTAAAGAATGTGGCATTAAACCAAAAGGTAAATGGTTGTTGGTCGAAGGGGGCGATGCCTCTGGAATGTCGCGCAGCCTGCCTATTGATAAAGCCCTTGATGATTGTTTAGTTGCCTATGCGATGAACGGTGAACGCTTGCGTACAGAACAGGGATATCCACTACGACTTGTGGTGCCCGGTTGGGAAGGCAACATGTGGATTAAATGGTTACGTCGAATTGAGGTGGGTGATAAGCCTTGGTATCACCGTGAGGAAACATCAAAATATACGGACTTACTTGAAAACGGTAAAGCGCGCGAGTTCACTTGGGTGATGGATACCAAGAGTGTTATTACATCGCCAAGCCCGCAAATGCCACTGCGTCGCGGTGGGCGGCAGCTCATTAAAGGGCTTGCTTGGTCCGGGCGCGGTGCGATTAAGCGTGTCGATGTGTCAGTTGACGGCGGCATTAACTGGGTAACAGCGCGATTAGACCAGCCTGTTTTATCTAAAGCATTAACGCGCTTTTATCTCGATTGGCAGTGGGATGGTGAAGAGGTATTGCTACAAAGTCGTGCAATGGATGAGTTTGGCTATGTTCAGCCTCAGATGAGTGAATTGCACAAAGCACGCGGTGTGAATTCTGTCTATCACAATAACAGTATTCAAACATGGTTAGTCAACAAAAATGGAGACGTCGAGAATGTTCGCCTTGGATAATCGTAAGTCAGTTTCTATCATTGCCAGTGTTTTGTTTATCTGTGTGCTATTGCTAAATCCATCACCGGTGTCAGCTAAAAAGATCGGTCTAGGTTCTGCTGCAACTCCCGAAGAAATCAATGGCTGGGATATTGATATTCGCCCTGATGGCAAAGGCCTACCTGATGGTAAAGGTGATGCAATTGGTGGTGAATCGGTTTTTATTCAGAAGTGTGCTGTGTGTCATGGTGAGTTTGCCGAAGGTGCTGGCCGTTACCCCGCATTGGCCGGCGGAGACGGTTCACTCGATACCCACGACCCGGTTAAAACGGTCGGTAGTTATTGGCCCTATGCAACGACTGTCTTTGATTATATTCGTCGCGCGATGCCATTTGGCCATGCGCAAAGTTTGACGAATGACGAAGTCTATGCAATGACAGCATACATACTCTACTCCAATGATATTATTGAGGATGACTTTGTACTCGATAAGAATACATTGGCTAAAGTAGAAATGCCGAACCGCAATGGTTTTATTAAAGACACGCGTGTCGATGAGCCGAGAGAAAAGCCATGCATGCAAAATTGCCTCGCTAAAGCCCCGGTTATTATTGGTAAGGCAAGGCTGATTGATGTTACACCCGAAGGCGAAAAAGCGACTACATCTGCTGCTGAAAATAGCCAAAATACGGCAAGTGACCCTGTTCGTGGTGAAGCTGTTTTTGCTGCGCAGTGTGTTGTTTGTCATTCAACCAGTGCAGGTGAAAATAAAGTCGGCCCTAGTTTATATGGTTTAATGGGGCGCAATGTTGGCAAGGTGGATAGTTTTGCGAATTACTCTGCGGCAATGCACTCGGCAACCTTTGCGTGGTCCAGCGATAGTTTGCGTGAGTTTTTAAGTGATCCGCAGGGGTTTTTGCCCGGCACAACGATGCCATTTGGCGGTATTAAAGACAGTGCTACCTTAGAGGACCTGCTGGCTTTTTTACGTCGTTCGGCTGACGCAAAATAATACATTAGCATTGTTTTTACTTTGATTGATGATGGATCTGCCTGTGTGCGTTATACTACAGGCGGATTCTTTATTTCTATTATAGTAAGTGCTAATCAATATGGATTTACCTCGTCATAATCTCGTTGAAACCTTAGAAAAATCCGAAGGTAGTGCCGAAGCGCTTAAATTGCTTAAGTCGCTTGCCAATATCGACAGACTGACCATTCTTTGTAGTTTAATTGAATGTGAAAAGAGTGTCGGAGAGCTGGAAGATACACTGGGTATCAGGCAGCCGACCTTGTCACAGCAGTTGGGTCGTCTACGGGCTGATCACTTAGTGAGCACTCGGCGCGATGGTAAGGCAATTTATTACAGTATTGGTAGTCGAGACGCCGAGCGTATTATTGAAGTACTTTATGATATGTACTGTCGTTCATAAGTAAGTTCTGTCAGGGTTTTTAACCGCCCGCTGTTATTAGTAAGCGGTTAAATATAAGGCAAAACAGCCACTAATAACAGGTTGTTTAAAACTCAGCTTCTTCTATTTCTAAATACAGCAAGTTCACATGCCGGCCAAAAGCACTCTCAAAACCTTCCCACGTGCGCCAGCGTTCAAACTTAGGCATTATGGCCTCTTTGATTTCAAAGTCAGCCAATCCTTGCGGATACAAGCGCGCAGTTTCTTGGTAGAGTAGGGCAAGGTAATCACGATATAAAACAGCAGCGGATGAATTATGTGTGCTGGGCCCGTGGCCGGGTACATAGATATCCGCCTTTAGAGCTATTGCATCATCGAGTGCACTAATATTACCCTTAAAGTCACCATCATCCATTCGGCCTAAACGCAAATGGCTGCTGGTATCACCGAGAAAGACAACGCGCTTTTGTTGTGGCTCTTCAACGGCAACAATAATGTCGGTTGTGGTATGTGCGCTTTCTTTAGCATATGTCGTTATGCTTATATTGCCAAAGTCAAAGCGATTGCGATCAGACAGTGGGTGCGATGGTGCATAGGGCTGAGTATCTTTTAGCGCGCCTTGTGTCATCGTGTTAAAAAGTGTGATCCAGTCATTGCCTGCACCATTGTTGGCTTGTTCGACCATTTTTTCATGTGCATAAAATACAGCCTTGGGAAAGCGCTGTGCAATAGCATTGTTACCCAGCCAGTGGTCACCGTGAATATGGGTGTTAAATACAGCCACTACCGGTGCGGAGGTAACGCGTGCTATTTCGTTGAGCAGTAGTATACCGTGAGCGTGTGAACCGCCGGAGTCAATCACAATGACTCCTGCTTGGCTGACAACAAATCCTAAGTTGGCGATAAGTGCTTGGTTTTCTTTTGTTGGGAGCCCGCTAATGCCATGAATAATATAGGTGTTATCAGTTATTTTCACGGATGTGATAGCCGATACTGAGCTGGGTGATGTATGTACGGTATCGTTTGCGTAGCTGAATGTTGATAGTGTCATCAATGCAAGTAGAGATAATACAGTCAATGGCAATGCAAAAAAACAATATGGTATGGGAATTATTGGTTTCATTGTTGAATGTCCATTATAAGTGTTGATAGTATCTGTGATTAATAAACACAGTGTTATGTTGCGGTAAAAATAGCAGTGTATTTTTGTTTCTAATGGCAGTACAAAAAATGATATTCACTATAGTGTGTAACTGCATCGTGTGCGACTACTTTTTAGGCGTATTTTAGGCGTAAAAGTAATGTGCAATGTGTATTATCTGTAGGTGATGGTAACGCTTCACTATAGTGGGGTAAAGTGTTTTTGTTCAAGGTTAAAGTACTTAAATTACAGATAAAAATGCGCAGGTATTGAATCAACAGATCTCGTTTTTGATGTAGATGAAAACGACAGTTTGGTCGGGTGCATTTGCCCTGTATAAAAATTTAATTTTTAATGCAGCACCCATGCCGTAAGAGCTTGAGGCGAATTATGTGATCGATTGTTGTCTGTACAAAAAGAAAACCCTTGTCAAAATCGATTTAATTCTTAAAATACTAGGCTTATTTAAGGCATCCGTTGGTTTGTCATGAAGTTTTATTTACGTCAAATCGCTTATATAGTCATAGGCCTGTTGCTCGTCAATACGGGGTTGTCTGCGGCTACCAGTTTACGATCAGTGGCCAGCAATGGCGCTGGCCGTGTCTTATTGTGCACCGCTGATGGTTTCAAATGGGTTGTTGTTAATACTGGTGCTGATGTCGGTGCTATCGCTAATGAAGCTGATGTGACGAGTAAAAAATCGACGCAGAGCCACTATTCGCACCACTGTTTTTTATGTTTGTTTAACTCACCGATTATTGCAATAGTTGATTTCTTTCTTTCCTATCTTACTCACGTTATGTATCAATGGGTCGGTATTTTACTGACGATTGAATTTGAATCCCTTCCCTCTGCTTTTTTAAGCCAACTCTTTGCTCGAGCGCCACCTGCTTCTTTCTAGTGCCGCATAATCAGTATACTTGTAATGTGCAGGCATACTACTTTGTGGCTAAGTCTAAATGCATATGTGTTTAGGCTGTTGGGTAATATTCATTTTCTTGTAATCAATTATTAAATAGATGTACACAGGTGTACAAAGGGGTTAGTTATGAAATCGATAGTGTTTACTTCTCTTGCGGCAGCGACCATGTTATTAGCTGCTTGTAGCGATGGCGACCATGCATCAACAGTGGCCGTTGAAACTAAGCCTTTTAAATTGGCATTTAAAGCGGTTGTCGATAATGAAGAGATAGATTGCGGTAGTGTGATTCCTGGTCTTGGGCCAAATAATGATACCTCTATTAGTGTGAGTGACGTGCGTTTTTTTGTTAGCGGCCTAACATTTTATGACCAACAAGGTGAAATTATTGAGTCTTCGCTGGATACTAATGAATTTCAATACAACAGCGATGTCGGCTCAGTTGGGTTAGTTGATTTAACCAGCAATAATCAAGGCAGTTGTAATAGTGAAGGTATCGAATTTGGTGAAGGGACTGCTCGTGTTAATCACTATATTACAGGACATACTCATAGCGAGCAGGCTATTAGTAGTGTGAGCTTTGATGTTGGTGTTCCACAGGCATTAATGAAGTCAGTTATTGCAACGAATACGGCTGAGGATGCACCTTCACCACTGGGCGAGCTTTATTGGTCTTGGGCATCAGGTTATCGGCACTTTGTGGTCAACTTTGCTGTTATTGATAAAGCACAAGAACGCGGCGAAGGCTTTTTACATATCGGTAGTCGTGGCTGTGGTGATTCAGGGTTGTTGGCACTGGAAAACAAACAACAGTGTGATCGGTTGAATACACCGGCTGTTCATGTGACTGACTTTAATCCAGCCAAGCAGACTATTATTGTCGATATAAAAGCGGCGCTAAAAGATATCACCTTCGTGAGAGAAATACGTGAGCCTAAGGCACCATATACACTCATCGGTGCCAATCCGGGTGTGGCGTGCCATTCGACGCCGGTGCAGCGCCAACCCGATTGCGGCCCTATATTTGCTAATTTAGGTCTTGATATGGCCTCGGGTATGTCTAAGGCGGTTAACAATATTGTATTTCGCGCCCAGTAACTAGTAAGGGGGCTGTACAAGTCATGTATGTTTTATTGCTGATTGATATTCTTATCCAGACATATTCAGCAGTGCTATAAGAGTTATCAATTGAAAAGGTGGTGGTATAAATGCTTAGAGGTAATAAGTATCTGGCTGTCGTTATTGTTGCTGTGATTGCAAATCTAGCTGGCTGTGAAAAGGTCGTCGATCTGTATCAACAAGGTGAGCAAGAGCGCAAGCTACGACAATTGCTGCATATTCCTAGGCATTTTTCGCTGCCTAATATTCCAGAGTTTAATATGCCGACTAAGGAGAAAATTCGTTTAGGCCGCCACCTTTTTTATGATAAACGCCTATCGGCTAATAATACTCAGTCGTGTTCTTCTTGCCACTTTCAAGCGCTCGCATTTAGTGATGCGAAAGCAACGCCTATTGGCTCAACAGGCCATAAGTTAGTGCGCAATAGTCCGGGTCTTGCCAATGTTATGTACTACGCAAGCTTTACTTGGGCCAATGATGGCTTCGTGCATATTGAAGACCAGTTGCAGGTGCCTATTCGCGCTGATAACCCAGTAGAGTTAGGGGTGACCGATGATCATGTAGGCGATGTGTTAGCACGCTTTGATAGTGATGAGTTCTATCAAGAACTATTCAGTGAGGCGTTCCCCGATAGTGATACAGGTGCTAGTATCAATAAAATTATTTTTGCATTGGCGAGCTTTTCACGTACATTAATTTCAGCCGACAGTGCCTATGATCGCTATTTATTGGGTGATCGCGAGGCATTGAGCGAGCAAGCACTACAGGGGTTTAGGCTATTTCACGGCGAGCGGTTTGAGTGTTTTCACTGCCACGCAGGGGTTAATTTCTCGGCGTCTTACCAAGATAAAAGAAGGCGCTCCGATACGATTATGTTTCCCTTTTTTAATAATGGCCTTTATAACATTGATGGCAAAGGGGCTTATCCTGAAGGGGATCAAGGCTTATATGATTTGACGTTAAACCGACGGCATCGCGGTTTTTTTAGGCCGCAAAGTCTACGCAATATTGCGCTGACCGCACCTTATATGCACGATGGGAGTATTGCTACGTTACGCGGTGTGATGGAGCATTATGTTCAAGGTGGAACAATCATCACTGAGGGTCCGCATGCCGGTGATGGGCGTTTGAACCCATTAAAATCTGGTTTTATTCGTGGCATTGACGCCACAGAAGAAGAAATAAATGCGGTGATTGCATTTTTAGAGGCACTCACTGATGAAAGTTTTGTCACTAATCCTGATTATTCAGACCCCTTTAATCAGACGCCTGAATAATGTGTTGTGTTTAAGCCTGTTAGCTGGTCAACCACACATCTCTTGCCCAGTGCCAAATACTGTCCCAGGTATGCTCATCGATCTCGCCGTTGCTCCAGTTGACGATATTTTCATCTTGTTCAATACAGTAGTAACCATCGGGGTATTCACAGATGGGAATTAGCTCGCGAGGCACGCCAATATCCCAGGCTTTAGCGGCAATCTCGGGCAGATAGGTGTGGCTACTGGCATCGGTGACGGTGGCAGGCTCTATGCTGCCATAGATCACATCGCTAACCAGCAGTAGAAAGGTTTTATAATCGCTGGGCAGGCCAATGAGAATCTGCTCTTCAATAAGGACTAAATCATCATCGTCTGGGAGTGACAGTGGGATCGGAACTGATTCGCTTAGTTCTTGTAACTGTTCTACAACATCTTCCATCATTAACTCCCTGCTAGTTTAACGGTATAGCCCATTGACTCTAGCGATGTCTTAAGGCGTTCGCGTTGGTCTGTTTGTATTTCGATAACCCCGTCTTTGACAGACCCACCAACGCCGATAGTTTGCTTGAGTTTTTTTGCCAGACTTTTAAGCTCGTCGCCTGTTAGTGGCAACCCTTTGATAAGACTAACCCCATTGCCTTTTCGGCCTTTGGTTTCACGGTGTATTCGTACCGTGCCGTCGAGATTTTGAGTGATCTGAGTCTGGGGTTTGGTGTCTTTTACTCGACCTGTCTCGGTAGAGTAAACTAAACGGCTATTGCGACTCATTTTACCTTCCTTTAATACTCATCGTTATTGTGGGTGATTGTACTTGCCCGCCATTATAGAAGGTGTCGGCATTTATCGCTACAATAGTACTCAACAACAGTACTAACAACAGTATTAACAACAGCGCCCACATAACCGGCAAGAGACGAGAATGACCGATAGCGACACTTCAGATACCACCCAAGAAACCCGTAAGGAGCAACTCTACCGCATTATTTTTGGTACGAACACGCCCGCAGGGAAGCTATTCGATTTAGTGCTTATTTATACCATCTTGCTTAGCGTGGTGGTGGTGATTTTAGAGTCAGTGACACATTTATCAGCCGAGTACGGCATGGCGATTGGCGCGGTTGAATGGATGTTCACCTTATTTTTTACAATAGAATATGCCGCACGTATTTACTGCTCGCCAAACCCATGGCGCTATATTATAAGCTTTTATGGCATTGTCGATGTATTGTCGATTGTGCCTAGCTATGTGAGCTTATTCTATGGTGATATCAGTTACTTATTGGTAATTCGCCTATTGCGTGTACTGCGCATTTTTCGAGTCTTGAAGCTGGTGCGCTATTTACAAGAGGCCAACCTGCTAACACGTTCTATCTTTGGTGCACGGCGTAAAATCTTTATCTTTTTTACCGTAGTGTTGGTAGCTGCTACCGTCTTTGGCTCATTGATGTTTATTGTTGAGGGGCCTGAAAACGGTTTCACCAGTATCCCTAAAAGTATTTACTGGACGATTGTGACCATTACAACGGTTGGCTACGGCGATATTACCCCGCATACTGTACTAGGACAGTTGATTGCTACCATGGCAATGCTGACGGGTTACTCTATTATTGCTGTGCCAACAGGTATTTTTACCGCAGAGTTAGCCCAAGAGCTGCAACGCCAGCGCGATCTTCGAAGTTGTGCCAATTGCGGTTTGGTCGGCCATGAAAATGATGCTGATTACTGCCGGCGTTGCGGGACGCAATTCCCAGATACTAACCCCTGAGTACTATCGATACTGTTCGATACTTACCAGTGATAAAAGGCGATATATGACTGATCAGCAAGAGATTGAGCAGCAGCTCATGGAACTACAAAGCCGTATGGCTTATCAAGAGGATTTATTAGACTCGTTAAATGCGACGGTTGTCACCCAGGACAGGGAGATTCTTGCTCTAAAGCGGCAGGTGCTCGATTGGTCAAATCGATTTCAAGGGTTGCTAAATCAGTTAGATTCTCAAGCCGGTAATCACGCTGCCACCGAAAAACCCCCTCACTACTAATCGCTCTTGCCTATCTGTATACGAGGTATAAGTAAACTAATAGATATAAGCGCTTTTATTCTTATGTGTTCATTATATTATAAGTGTCGTGTATGTAGTATTTAAGTATTAATATTTGTAATATGATGCTCTGTGTGCCTCTTTTTTCTACATCTATTCGTATTTTTGGCTACGCTTATTATTGTAGGTCCTGAATTCTATAAGCTCGGCTGATGCTGGCCTTTATTAAACGACTGGGTTATCCATGGGGATAAGACGCAACCTGAATGATGAAAAACAATCGCTGCCGTCTGTTATACCGAACGGCATGGCTGCCGCTATGGGCCAAGGTGGTTCGGAACATTGTTGGCAATTACTGTTTGACAACCTTCGCGCGTCTATCTTTTATCTGGATCAGTGGGCATGTATGTGCACCTGGAACAGCAGTGCTGCGGCACTTTTTCAGTCTAATGATTTATACGGTAAAACCCTGCTTGAGCTGCTCGATGGTTGGGGGAATTCGCTACAATTTAACCAAGAAGTAAGGGATATACTCAGGCGTGGCGAGCCTCTATACGGTGTTATTGAGTATGTCACAGATGGCGACTCTGAACGCTGGTTTCGGGTTGATAAAGTGCCTGTCTATGAAGACGGTAATATATCCGGTGTGCTGGTCATGCTTGATGATATTACGGCGCTAAAATTAAACGAGCGTTATCTGCGCAAAAGTGATGATCGCTATAAAGCATTCGTTAAAAATAATCTCGACGCGCTGTGGCGTTTTGAGTTTACACCAGGAATACCACTAACCTGGCCTGTTGATCGCATTATTGCAACGATTGATGAGCGTGCAGTATTGGTTGATTGCAACCGAGTATTCGCCCGAATTTTGGGCCATCAGAGTGAGACACATTTGGTGGGGTTGTCGCTAGGTGATATCGATGCTGAGCATGTTATTATCGATCTTGAAGCTTTTACCACTCACCATTTTCAACTCCTTGATCACGAATGCAATTGGGTCAATCGTCTCGATCGCGAATATTTTTTGCAAAATACTCTCAGTGGTACAGTAGAAAATAATGAACTGGTCGAAATGTGGGGGCTGACTCGCGATAACACTGAGCGTAAACGCCATATTGAAACACTGCAACATCAAGCTATTCACGATCAGCTAACGGGGTTGCCCAACCGCGTTAAACTAACCTCCGCCGCTACAGAGATGCTCGCGACACGCGACATGGCTCAAAAGATGGCGTTGCTGGTGGTTGACCTCGATCGCTTTAAAGAAATTAACGATACTATTGGCCATCATATTGGCGATAAAGTGGTGCAAGAAATTGGGCCGCGCTTGCAGCGCGAATTATCTGAATACGATGCCGTGATTGCTCGTTTAGGCGGTGATGAATTTGGTATTTTTATAGCCAATATCGAAGACTTAGCACAAATACAATCGATGACACAGCAGATACTGAGTTGTATTCGCCGGGATATACAAATTGGTGATTTACACATTGAAGTGCGTGCCAGTATTGGCGTAGCTCTGTGTCCACAACAAGCCGAAGATTTTACGACACTGCTGCGCTATGCTGAAGTGGCGATGTATCATGCGAAAGAAGAAATGACAGCGGTTGAAATCTACGATGCAGCCTACGACCCCCATTCGCAAAAGCGTCTGCTATTGATGAGCGAGCTAGGCAAAGCTATTCGCAATAATCAGTTAATATTGCATTATCAGCCAAAAATTTCAATGCAAACGGGCGATGTCGTGTGTGTAGAGGCACTAGCGCGCTGGTTTCATCCCACCATGGGGTTTATTTCACCGGGGGAGTTTGTGCCTATCGCCGAGATGACCGACAGCATTAACGAGATGACTTATTGGGTGCTCAATGAAAGCCTTGGGCAGGTTAAACGCTGGCGTGATGAAGGGCTTTGTTGGTCTGTGGCGGTCAATATTTCGGCTAAAAATTTGCTTAATGACAATATCACTCAGAAGATTACCGAGTTGCTAGATAACTACCAATTGCCCGCATCGTGTTTAGAGTTGGAAATTACTGAAAGTACGATTATGGCTAATCCCAATCGCTCTTTGCGTATTTTGGAAGAAATTAATGCGTTGGGTGTAATTTTATCTATCGATGATTTTGGAACAGGTTATTCTTCTCTCGCTTATATTAAAAAGCTACCTGTTCACTATTTAAAGATTGACTACTCTTTTGTGGTTAACATGCTAGAAGATCAGCAGGATTTTATTATTGTTAACTCAACGATCAATTTAGCGCATAACCTTGGGCTGCGCGTAGTCGCTGAGGGGGTTGAAAGCGAACAAGTGCTTTATAACTTAGCCGCCATGCAGTGCGAGCAGGCGCAAGGCTATCATATTGCCAAACCGATGCCCGCTGAGGAATTGCCGGCATGGCTGAGTAACTCAAAATGGTCACTGGCAACTAAATCTTAGAGTTTTCTCTAATCGTGTCCACCTCAATAAGCTTCTCTACAATCTGCGTATAGCGAAAGGACCCCGGTGCTGTTAGCTTAAGTGCGTTATTGAGCTGTGTTTTGGCGCGCTCAAATCGCCCGTTTAATATAAAGTACTCTGCGCGCGCATTGTGCACCCCTAATATATTGCCCGCCAATCCTTCAGTTTCAGCCAGTAGATACCATACATAAGGATCTTGTGGCCGCTTAATGGATAATTGAGTAAGCACATTGGCGGCTTGTGTGAATTTTCCTTGTTCATCGTATAGGTGGCTAAGCTGAATGTTGAGTGGGTAGTTATTGGGTAGTCGCTGCCGTTGTTTTTCGATAAGGGCAAAGGCCTCTTGCCAACGCTTTTCGCCTAGGGCGATATCAGATGCCGCAATGATAAGTGCTGTATTGTCGGGGTATTTTTTTTGCAAAGCATCAACAAGTGATTGTGCTTTTGCAAATTGTTTATCGGCAATAAGTGCTAATGCCAAACCGTATTGGCTGGCATCAATAGAGATACTGTGGCCTGACACCTCGCTCTGAAACCGTTTGATCGCCTGGCCTGGTGAGGGTTCTTGTTGAAACAGAATGCGTGTACGCATGAATTGGTAATTAATATTGTCTTTATACTGTTTTCTTGGGTAGTGCAGCGTGCGGTTCTTAACATCTGCAATACGCCTCTCTGTCAGCGGGTGAGTTAACAAAAATTCTGGCGGTCGGTTAGAAAACCGTGAGGCGCGTTGTATTTGCTCAAACATTGCCGCTGCGGCATGGGGGTCCATACCGGCATTGACAAGATTTTCCATACCTAAGCGATCGGCCTCTTGTTCAAATAAACGGCTGTAGCGCAATTGTTGATCAATACTAGCCGCTTGTGTTGCACTTAGTGCCGCTATGCCGGCATCTCCTGAGGTTGTGGCGATAAGTACTAGGCTTGCAAGCAGTGCGGCCATATTGGGAATGGTCGAGTTGCGTTGCTGCTCAAGGCTGCGAGCGTAGTGGCGCTGGCTTAAATGCGCTAGTTCGTGGGTGAGTACAGAGGCAAGCTGATGCTCTGTTTCAGCATAGGTTAGCAAGCCTGTATGTACGCCAATAACGCCACCGGGTACCGCAAAAGCATTGAGTGTAGGGTTATTGACGACGATCAATGAGAGGTTTTGATTGCTTAGATCACTGTAGCGTGCCAGCCTAATCAATAATTGCTCAATATAATCACTGACTAACGGATCGGAGAAACTGGGAATTTGCTGGCGGTATAAGCGCAGCCATGCTTGTCCAAGGCGTCGTTCTTGCGCATTAGAGATAATACTACTGCTGGTATCGCCAATCGAGGGCAGGTCGATACTATTGGCGCTACTGTAGCCTGAGATAACCAGCAGTAGCCCAATGACAACCCGTTGTAATCTGCGGGTGACGGGCAGTTGCCGACGTATCAATGTTGTGCAGATAGTGCGAGCATATATAAAATAAGTGCTGTATTTATGGGGGCTTGGCATGGTAGATAATTCTTATCGTTCATCAGGATAATCTGGTTTGTAGATGTATATTACACAGTATTAGGGCTGTTGTACTATGTGGGTTACAATGCGTTTAATTAAGGCCTGCTTAACTCATTAACACTGATACAGATCTTATACAGGCTACTGACAAAGGCCATCATTACTGATGATAAACTGTCACCTTCTTATTATCGCCAGTATGCATTGTCTATACAAGTTACTAGGGTAAGTTACCAATATACGTTATTAAGGCCGTTAAGCGGCCATTAAGTTCCGCAATGTCTTCATGTTGGGTAGTGCCAATATTGGTATGATAACTTAGGCGATTGGTATAATACTTAGGTGCCAGTGATAATAACGGCACAGGTGTCGTATTTTTTATGATTGCAGAGGTATATTGCTGTGAACCTATTCACATCTAATTCATTAATGAGGCCTGGCTGGTTTGTTGATCTCTCGGGGTGCCACTACAATGGATAATCATTTGCCGGAGCGAGCAGTGTTTGAGTCGATCGAAGTTGAGCGTACGGTTGATGCCAGCGATTTGCAATGCCCGCTACCATTACTAAAAGCAAAGCAGGGGCTTAATCAGCTTTCATCTGGGCAGCGCTTAAAAGTTATTGCTACAGACCGTGGATCTGTGAGGGATTTTCATGCCTTTATTGAATTGAGCCAACATACTATGGTGGCCTTTCAAGAAACAGAAACCCACTACTATTATATTCTTGAAAAGGGCTGAATGTTGGCCTGCTAGAGTCGTTATTGCCATTATTAAAAAGGAGCAGCTATGATACCCATTTTGCGCAATTGGGTGAACCGATACTTCCACGATGAGGAATCCGTTCTTTTACTCGTTTTAATTGCCATTGTCTTTGTGGTGTTGTGGACTATAGGAACAATACTGGGGCCGGTTATCGCCGCCGTCATTATTGCCTTTTTGATGCAAGGCTTATTGTTGTGGTTAAAAAAGAAAGGGCTGCCACATATCGTGGCTGTTACTATCTCTTTTTTATTGATGTTTAGCCTCATGATTGCCACATTACTATTTTTATTGCCGGTGTTGTGGCAACAATCCGCTAAACTACTGTCAGAGCTGCCACGAATGGTGGCCGAGTGGCGCCAGCTGTTGTTGTTGTTGCCCGAACAGTACCCCTCGTTTGTGACCGAAGAGCAAATTCTACATATTATTAACCATATCAATAACGAGCTCGGTGAGTTTGGCCAGAGTGTTGTGTCCTTTTCAGTCTCGAGTATCCCCCTGTTATTCGTCGCTTTGCTGTATATGATTATGGTGCCTTTGTTGGTGTTTTTCTTTTTAAAAGACGGGCGCTACATTTTAAATTGGTTGGGTTCTTTGTTGCCTAAAGAGCGACCCGTTATGAGCGAAATCTGGACAGAAATGAACCAGCAGATTGCCAACTATGTACGTGGTAAAGTCGTCGAGATTCTTATTGTGGGTGTTAGCTCGTGCATTTGCTTTGCTATTTTAGGGCTGGATTATGCGATGTTACTGGGGCTGGCGGTAGGCTTGTCGGTGGTGATCCCCTATATCGGCGCGGTGGC
>Ga0193963_1000300_pt1 | contig 25835 bp, 25 predicted proteins | sample FB_6_MG_FD_140359 | JGI IMG/M metagenome (GOLD analysis project Ga0193963, IMG submission 140359) | Microbial mat bacterial communities from the Broadkill River, Lewes, Delaware, United States - FB_6_MG | ecosystem: Environmental > Aquatic > Freshwater > River > Microbial mats | place: USA...
GCGTTTGCAATTTTATTGTTTACAGGTTGTGCAAATATCAATCTAAATGAATTAAAGAAATTAAATCCATTTGAGGATTTTAATAAAAAGTATACATCTGATAAAGACGTATTTATGATGATTTTTGATAGTTCAGGAAGTATGAATGAAAAAGATAGATATGGTCTTGTAAAAATGGATGCGGCAAAAGATATTATTAAGGATATCTCAACAAAATTAGATCCTAATAAAACAAATGCAGGATTAGTAAACTTCTCAAATGGCTGTTATAGCTCAAAACTTTTAGTTGAACCTAGTAATAATGATTTCAGTAAAATAGTTACAAGAACACAAACAATACGTGCAGGGGGAAATACTCCACTTGCTGCTGCAATTAGGAAAACTGGACAAATTATGCAAGATATTGATAAAAATATCAATATTGTAATTTTAAGTGATGGTCAAGAATCTTGTGGTGGAAATCCAATTGCAGAAGCTCAAAAACTAAAAAATATATTTGGAAATAGATTAAATATATTTGTTATAGGTTATTCTGTAAATTCAACAATTGAATATCAATTAAAACAATTAGTTGCTGGAAAAGGTGTTTATTTTGCTGCAGAAGATGGAAATAAACTTAACACTATATTAGATAAAATTACAGATGAGTTAAATATCAAAAACAACAATTGGTCTTCAGGTGTTTACAACTTTAATGTTAATTTTAATTCAGGTTCAAGTTATGTAAAAAAACAATACTATCCTCAAATTAAAGAGCTTGTAACATATTTAAAAAACAATGATTATAAAGTTGAAATCCAAGGACATACAGACTCAGTTGGGAAAGAAACTTATAATCAAAAACTATCAGAAAAAAGAGCAGCATCACTTAGAAAAGAAATATTAAAGTATGGAATTAATCAAAATAGAATATATTCTGTAGGATATGGAGAATTAGCTCCAATTGCATCAAATAAAACTAAGAGTGGAAAGTATCAAAATAGAAGAGTAGAAGCTCATATAGTAAAAGCTGGCGGATTAAATGTAGATTTAATTAATAATGCTAACTTCGCAAAACCTATTGATGTAAGAAAAGCAGACAAAAACTCATTTGTTGGTTACTACAAAATTCTAGATCAAAATAGATCTTATGCTAAATACCATGCTTATTATAAAATTTATGCAAATAACACTGCCTATTCAGCTGAATTTTTACCTTCACAAATATTAAGAGCAGATGATATTACTTGGGAATATAATAAAAATACACAAAAACTATTTATAGACTGGGAAAAAGGTGGCGAGAGTAATGCTACTATCAATGGAAATACTAATCATTTTTATTCAAACTCAGTTTGGTCTAATGGAACAAAATCTGTAACAGAATTTATTAGAATTTCAAAAGAAGAAATGGATTGTATGGATGCAAAAAAAAGATTTGTAAATAATAGATGTCAGTATTAAAAATTAAAAACTAGAGAAAATTCTCTAGTTTTTAAAAGCAATTGCATCAACTTCAACTAAAACATTTTTAGGTAAAGTTTTCACTGCTACTGTTGCACGTGCTGGTGCAGTTTCAGCTTTAAAATATTCTGCATATACCTCATTAAAGCTTGCGAAGTTATCCATATCAGATAAATAACAAGTAGTTTTTAATACATTCTCATAAGAAGACCCTGCTTCTTCTAAAACTGCTTTTAAATTATCCATTACAACTTTTGATTGCTCTTTTATTCCACCTTCAACTAATTCCATTGTTTCAGGTATTAAAGGGATTTGCCCTGATGTAAAAACTAAGTTAGCTAATGCTGTTGCTTGATTATATGGTCCAATTGCTCCTGGAGCTTTTGATGTTGATATTATTTCTTTCATTTATATTATTCCTTTATTTTTTTAAAATGTATTATATTAAATTTTAGTAAATTAAACTATTAATTTTCTATAGGAAAAAATAGCTCAAAATCTTTATTTATATGGGTTAGTGTTTGATGATTAGCACATTTAAAACCTTTTTGGTTTATTGCTGTTTCTACTATTGCTTTTGAATAATCTAAGACACTCTCATCACTTAGATAATCATCAACACTAACCCATTTAGCATCAATTATTTCTTCAGTATCTTCAATATTTATTTCAAAAGATTTTGCTTTTGCAGTACAAAGAATATACATATTAGATTTATGAAATTGATGTGGATAAAAATGACCTAAAGAAACAATAGATTCAAACTCTACATCTATTCCTGTTTCTTCTTTAACTTCTCGTGCAACCGCTGTTGATATCATTTCACTATTATCAATATGTCCACCAGGAAGTTTAAACCCTACATTTGAGATTCGCTCTTTGATAACTAAAAGTTTATTCTCATGAATTACAACTACACCAACACCTAAAGTGTGGTTAGCGGCAGTTGGAATAATCGCGTTATTGATTAATCTTTTTACTAATAAGACATATTTTTCTTCACAAGAATGAAAATTAAAACCTTTTTTAGTAGCTAAGGGAATAAAATCAGAATGATTTATTCCTATATAAATCCAAACTAGATTCCTTTTTTCTTTTGTTTCTTCAATTAAATAATCGAGATTTATTTCAAACTCATCTTTAGTACTTGGTAAAGATGTTTGCTCTATGGTAATTCCATTATAAGGGTCTAAAATTGTTTTAAAACACCCTATTTGTTCTATACTTGTATTATTCATAAATTCAACCTTTGATTGATTATACTAGCTAATATTTAATTAAACCTATTAAATTATAAGCAATTATAAGCATAATAATACCTATTGAGGTATCAAGTATTTTCCAAGTTATTGGTTTTTTAAATAATGGTATTAAAAGTCTTGCTCCAAAACCTAAAAGCATAAACCATGTAGAAGAAGCAGTAACTGCACCAAGTAAAAAGTATATTTTTAAATCACTTTGAATATTTGCACCAATTCCACCAATTAATAAAACTGTATCTAAATAAGTATGAGGATTTAAAAAAGTAAAAACCAAAAGCATTGTAATTACTTGTTTTAAAGGATTTGTTTTGTTTTTACCATCTATTTCTAAACTCTCATTTTTAAAAGCAGATCTAAAAGACATAAATGAATAAAAACATAAAAATAAAATTCCAATTATAGCAATACCATTAATTAGAAGCTGATTTCCTTGAATAAAAAATCCAAGACCAAAAACTCCTGCAGAAATTAATAAAGTATCAAATAATATACATAAAGAAACTGCAATGCCAATATATTGCTTTAAAAGACCAAGTTTTAAAATATATGCATTTTGCGCACCTATTGCAACAATAAGAGAAAAAGTTACAATAAACCCTTTTAAAAATATTTCAATAATCATTATATATACATCTTTGCTAAATTTATAATACCTGAAACTATAAATTGTATTGATATAGCTCCAACAATTAATCCCATAAGTTTGGTAATAATATTTTGTCCAGTTAGTCCTAAATATTTTTTAATATATATTGAATTTTTTAATACTATATAAAAAAGTGCTGCATTAACTAAGAAAGCTAAAGTAATTGATATCAAATCTGTATAAACTTCAGCTTGATGCTTAAAAATAATAATAGTAGTAAAAATACCTGTACCAAATGCAATTGGAATTCCTATTGGAATAACAGATAAATCGTCATGATTTTCTAAATCTTTGCCTTCTTCTTTTGTAGGTTTTTTATCTGTAGCACTTCCATTTACCATACCTATAGCCATTAGAAGTAAGATTATTCCACCCATAACTTTTAGTGAATGTTCACCAATACCAAATAGTTTTAAAATAAAATCACCTGTAATTAAAACTACAAAAAATGCTATTATTACAGTTATTGTAGATTTTTTGGCAACTTTATTTATTTGATCTTTAGTAATATTGTTATTAAGCAATGATAGTGCAATTGCACTAATTCCTATTGGATCCATAATTGCAAAAAAAGTAATACCCTGCTGCAAAAAGGTAGAGAAAAAAGATTCCACCTAAGACATTCCGCCTTTTGCTGCCATTCTTTTTTCTAACCTATGCCCAATAAGACTTAGTATAGAAGTAATAGATAAATATAAAAGTGCAATTACAATCCATGTTTCAAATGGAGAGAATGTATTTGCAACAATTTCTTTTCCAACTTTCGTTAAATCTGTAATCGAAATAACAGATACTAAAGATGAATCTTTTACAAGGGCAATAGTCTCACCTACAAGTGTTGGTAAAGCTCTTTTAAATGCTTGTGGTAAAATAATATGTCTCATAGCTTGAAAGTTTGAAATACCTAATGATTTTGCAGCTTCAAGCTGACCTTTATCAATAGATTGTATAGCACCTCTTAAAATCTCAGCCATATAAGCACCAAAGAAAATACCAAGAGATAAAATACCTGCAACCATTCGCTCTAGTTCAAAAATATTTGCAACTATAAAGTAAAATAAGAATATTTGTACAAGTAAAGGAGTACCTCTAATAATAGTAATATATACAGTTGCAATATCTTGTAAGAATATCATTGAAGATAACTTCATAAGTGCAACTATAATACCAATTACTAAAGTTAATAACATTGCAAAAAATGATATTTTAAGTGTAACCCAAAGACCAGATAAAATAGGTCCTGCATGAAGTTCTTCTTTTGAAGCGATATAATCACCTTCATATACATCTTCGCCTACTTCATAATCAAATGAAAAACTACTATCTAAATTAGTTACTTCTACTTTTTCATCACCTTGAATAAAGTATTTATTTGATTCTAATACTAGTTTTCCATCTATTGGAGCTTCAATTGAAATTGTTTCGTCATATGCAAAATATTTTGGAACACTATTCCACTTCCAAACATAGTTCATGTTTGCTGCTGCTGCATAGAAAAAGTATCCTACGGCAACAAAGAACAATAAGGCAACAAAGTGCCCTACTGTTTTATTTTGTCCTAATGGTATTCTTTTAGCCATTTATTACTGAACTCTTTTTAACCATTTTGTATCTCTTAACCATTTCTCATTTAATTTTCCATGGAAGTCAACAACTTTATCACCCTTCATTTGTCTTAAGAAGTTATTTAACCAGTTAAGAAAATCAGGATCACCTTTTCTAATAGCCCAACCAAGAGGTTCGTAAGTTAAAGGAGTATCTAAATGTACTAATTTATCTTTACCTTTATCAGACATAAATACAATGTTGTAAGGTTGATCATATACTACTCCATCAGCTTTACCATTTAATACTTCAGATACTGCATCTGATTCTGTTTCAAAAGTAATGATTTTTGCATTTTTGAAGAATTTTCTTGTTGCAATTTCACCTGTAACCCCAAGTTTTGATACAACAGTATATTCAGGTTTATCTAAATCAGCAGCAGATTTAATTTTTCCTGCTAACTCTTTTCTAATCATAATTGTTTGACCAACAACTACATATGGATCTGCAAAGTTAATTTTTAAGTTTCTTTGTTGAGTAATAGTCATACCCGACATAATAATGTCATATTTATTTGTTAATAAACCAGCAATAATACCATCCCAAGCAGTAGGAACAAGTTTTAATTTAACACCCATTTCTTTTGCCATTTTCTTAGCCATATCAACATCATAACCTATAATTCGACCTTTTTTGTCTTTCATTTCAAAAGGCATATATCCAGGCTCCATACCAACTCTTAACTCACCTCTTTGTAAGATTTTATTTAATGTAGAATTTTTCCACAAATTAATATCATCTGCAGATGAATTTGCAACAAACAATGTACTAATAGCAAAAACTGCTACTAAAAACTTTTTAACTAAATTTCTCATGTTTTTCCTTTTTTTTAGATTGGGTTTATTAACTACTTAGTGTGTTAAAATTTCTTTTAGAAACTTTTGTGCACGTTCACTTTTTGGATTATTAAAAAACTCTTCAGGAGAATTTTCTTCAACAATAACACCTGCATCCATAAATACAATTCGGTCACCAACTTCTTTTGCAAAACCCATTTCATGAGTAACACAAACAATTGTAAAGTTTTCTTCTGCTAAATCTTTCATAACTGATAAAACATCACCAATAGTTTCAGGATCCAGTGCTGATGTTGGCTCATCAAAAAGAATAACTTTTGGCTTCATTGCTAAAGACCTTGCAATTGCAACTCTTTGTTTTTGTCCACCAGATAAATCTCCTGGATAAGAATCAGCTTTATCTGAAAGTTTTACTTTTTCAAGTAACTCTTTTGCAATTTTTATTGCTTCATCATTTGATCTTTTTTTAACCAAATTTTGAGCAAGTGTGATATTTTCTAAAATTGTTAAGTGAGGGAAAAGATTAAAATGTTGAAATACCATTCCAACTTCACTTCTAATCTCTTTTAAATTCTTTTTACTTGCATGAATATCAATATTATCAACTAAGATAGTTCCATCATCAATTTCTTCAAGTCCATTTATACATCTTATTAATGTAGATTTTCCAGAACCTGATGGTCCACATACAACAACAATCTCACCTTTTTTTACAGAAAAATCAATATTTTTTAATACATGAAAGTCATCATAGTATTTATCAATTTTTGTCATAGAAATTATATTTTCGTTCATTAAAACTCTTTTTTATTTTGCATAACTTCAATGATACTAAACAATTGTTTAATTTATAATATAACTAAAGAGTATTTTATATACAATTTATCTATAATTTATATGATATAATCCCGCAAATTATCTTGGAGAAGTGAAAAGTGAAATCAAAACTATATGAATTAAGAGCAGATTTATTGCTATTAAGTGTTGCAATTGCATGGGGTGTTACATTTTTAATGGTACAAGAAGCTATTGATTCAACTCCTGTTTATTCATTTTTATTTTTTAGATTTGGCTTAGCTTCAATTTTAATGTTTTTTATTGCATATAAATATTTCAAAGAAATCAATAAACAAACAATATTATTTGGAATACTTCTAGGTTCAATTCTTTTTTCAGCATTTGCTACACAAACTTTTGGGCTAGCTTATACAAAAAGCTCAATTGTTGCATTTATTACAGGTCTTAATGTAATTTGTGTGCCTTTTTTAGCTTATTTTATATTCAAAGACCATGTTAGAAGAAATGTATTAATAGCAAGTATTATTGCTGTTGTTGGTCTATACTTACTAACAATGTCAGGAGAATTAACTTTAGGATATGGAGAGTTTTTAACACTAATTTGTGCTTTTCTTTTTGCTTTACATATTATTTTTACTGGAAAGTTTTCAAAAGAAGTTAATGTTTACCTATTAGTTTTATTCCAACTTATTACTGTATCAATTTTATCTTTAGCTTTTTCGTTAGTTTTAGATGACACTACTTTTAATCTTAATTATGATTATACATTTTTTAAAGCAGTAATTGTAACAGCAGTATTTGCAACAGTTTATGCATTTTTAATTCAAACATATATGCAACAATTTACAACTGCCACAAAAACAGCTGTAATATTTACAATGGAGCCTGTTAGTGCTTCTATTTATGGATATTTCGCAGGTGGCGAGATTCTTACAAGTATCCAAATTCTTGGAGCTATTTTAATAATTTGTGCAACATTAGTAGCTGAATTAAAATTCTCTAAAAAAGGATTAAAAACTTAAAATATTATTATGCTTTATTCCTGCTACTATTAAGTGCTAAGATTTAAGATTAAATTAAAGGAGACTTACTAGATGCAAAAGTTTTTATATATTACAGATCAAGATGAATACACTGAACATAGTTTTATTGGCCCTTTATTCGAGAAATACTTAAATAAACACTTCGATATTAATGTGATTTATTTTTCAAAAGCAAAAGATGATTTTGAAAAAAAAGATGATACTAAATTTATAATTCCATATAGATACAAAGATAATGTATTAAAAGAGTTAGAATCAAATGGAATAAATATAGAAGAATACTCTTACATTACAATAAGAAATGATATTTCTATTTTAAAATCAATTTTAAATGATAAGCTAAAATACAACTATAAAGTTGGATTTAGATTATCTTTTCCTAAAAGAATGGCAAAAATACAAATTGATGAAGCAAATAACAAAAAGAACTATTTTGATATTATCAATAACAAAATACAAACTTACAAAGAATCTTCACTAATTAATGACTGTGATATCTTTCTTCCAACTTCAAGACAAATGAGAGATGATTACCTAAAATCTGTTAAAACTAGATCATTCGTAATTCCTTCTGCAATTGACCCTGATATGATGCAACAAAATGTTCACCATGAAGGTGCTGAAAAAAGATTTTTTTATGCAGGAACTTTAGACAAATTAAGAGAGTTTGAAACAGTATTAAAAGCTTTTAGCCAAATTGATACTAGTAACTTTAAACTAATGGTTTCTACAAAAGATCCAGTTTATGCAAAAGAGTTATTTGCAAAATATCCAAATCTCGATGATTCTATTGAAATTTATGATGCTAAAACAAAAAAAGAACTTTTAGAAGTAATTGCAAAAGCAGATATTGGTCTTGCAGCTTTACCTAGTATTGAATTATTCAATAGTTCAACACCAATGAAAATCTTAGATTATTACTCAAGTGCAATTCCTTGTGTTATGACTGATAATGAAAACAACCGTTCAATATTTACAGATAATACAAGTGCATGGATGACAGACTTTACAGAAGATGCAATAAAAGAAAAACTAGAATACATTATAAATCTTTCAAAAGATGAAATCACTCTTGTTGGTGAAAATGGTCAAAAAAGATTGTTAGACGTTAGAAACTACGAGCGAATTGCTGCAGATTTAGCACACCAATTAAATATACTATAAAAAGAACTTTTTTCTTTTTATAGTTTTTTGACCAAAATCATGAAATAGCTTTTTATCTTGTGCTAAGATATTTTTTATTTATTAAAGGATATCTTTTGAAAACATTTTTAAAGCAATTTAAAAAAGTAAACTCCGAACCTTTAGAAAAATCCAATATTCTTTGGTCATGGATTGGTTCTTTTTTAGGAATACTTGCAATATCATATTTTCATAATGACATATTAAATGATAAAGATTTAACTTTAGTAATTGGTTCTTTTGGAGCAAGTGCTGTTTTAGTTTATGGAGCAGTAAACTCACCTCTTGCACAACCTAGAAACTTAATTGGTGGGCATATTTTATCTGCAATAATTGGTGTGATTTCTTTTAAACTCTTTTCTCAAAATATTTTATTAGCTTCCGCTTTTGCAGTATCTACTTCAATTTTTGTAATGCAATTAACTTTAACTCTTCATCCTCCAGGAGGAGCTACAGCATTAATTGCAGTAATTGGAAGTCCACAAGTTCATGAATTAGGTTTCTTATATGTATTAATTCCTGTAACATCAGGTGCTTTTATATTATTAAGTATTGCTGTAATTATAAATAACATACCAAAACATAGATATTATCCTGAATCATTAAAAGATTATAATAAAAAATGGTTTAGTGATGATTAGTTTTCATTAGTAAAAGTGCTTTGTTTTAGTACTTTATGTTGAAATTTTATAAATAGGATATAAATTGTCCTATTTATTGATTTAAATCAAGACAATTTTTGTCCTATTTAATTATACTTCACTTACAAATTTAATTAAAGGATAAAAAATGAAAAGATCTTTCAAATCTCTTTTGTTTTCGTTATTAGTATTTAGTACAGCATACGCTGGAGACAAATTTGGCAATTTAGATGAGAGTTACCTTAGTGATAATGCCTCATTAAATGTAAGATTAGTTATTGCAAAAGATCCAAAGACATCTCATAAAACACTACAATTATTAACACACGACAGTAATAAAGAAGTAAGAGAACACGCAAAAACTAACTTAAAATAATTTATAATGATATAGTAGATTATCTCCCTTTTCTACTATATCACTTTTTATCCCAAGATATTACAGCCCAATAAGCATAATCTTTTTCTTGTTTTTTCTCAAAATCTAAATTATCATAGTAATTTTCTAATCGTTTTACCTCATCAGAGCTTAAACCATCAATACTCCAAGAAACACTTTGAATAAACTTTTCTTTTGAAGTATAAATTGTACTTCTTCCTTCACTTTGAATAAAATTAACACTAGCATTTATTCCCATAGAATATAAAATATTTAAAACATAAATATAATCAGGCTTTTTTATAATATCTCTTTGAAGTATTTCTAAAATTTCATCACTTACAAAAGAGCCACCCTTTTTATAGGTAATTACAACTTTTTTATTAGCCTTTTCATTTAACTTTTCCAAAGCTTTTTTCATATCTTTAACTTCCATAGAACGAGATGCTATTACTAAATCAGCACTTTGTAGTTCATCCCAAGAGTCATACCAAGATTTGTTTATAATATTTATATTTTTTATATCTTGTTCTTTCGCATTTTCTTGTAATATTTCAAGCATTTTAGGTGAATAATCTAAACTATAAACTTTTTGTATTTTCTTTGCTAGTATCAATGATAAGTTTCCAACACCACAACCTACATCTAAAACACTATGTATATCTTTTAAATCAATTAAATTTAAAAACTGTTCATTATAGATTGATTTATGAACTTTTTTATTCATAGAAGGTGCTTTTTCATCCCATGCATCTTTGCCTTTTGCTTTAAAAGAAGTAAGCTGTTTTTGCTTTACGTATAACTCATTAAAATCTATATCTTCAAAATTCATTTTTTATTCCTTTACTTTTCTTTACATCTTTTTTAAATAATCATATAAATACAAATGCTGTCTTAACTCTTGTATACTTCCATACTCTAAACCTTTTTCAATCCATTGCTTTATTTTTTGGGGAACTTCTAAAGGCTTTAATAACTCTTCTTTTTTTTCATTTGATATTTTTTCATGTTCATTTAATACATTTACATGAGAAAGTATACTTGTAAGTCCTAAGTCTCTTTTCATAGCAATATCTTCTAATCCAAAACCTTCTTGTAATAACTCATATGTATCTAAATATGTTTTTGTTAATTTCTTCAAAGGTGCTCTAGTTTCAATTTTATCTTTAAACTCTTCTTTTATTTCAAGACAAAGATTTAAAAACTCTTGTCCGTACTTTTCAAACTTTACAAGCCCTACTCCATTTACTTCTAACATCTGCTCTTTTGTAGTTGGAAGTTTTGAGCTAAACTCTTTTAAACTTTTATCTCCAAAAATTACATAAGCAGGTACTTCATGCTCTTGTGCCATTTGTCTTCGTAAACTTCTAAACTTTTCATATAATTCTTCATCAAAAGATAATACTTCTTGCGATTGCTCTTGTTTTATTGCAATTCCTAGTTTATCTTCATCTATTAAAAGTTTTTCATTTCCTTTTAAAATTCCCATTCCAAGTGCATTTATTTTAAGTACTCTAAACTCACCTAAATTAATAGCTTGAATATCAATTAATTTATCAGCAATTGCTACCCATTCATTTTTACTCTTATTAGCACCTAATCCATACACTTTTAGTTTATCATGCCCAAATTCTAAAAGTTTTTGATTTTTTGAACCTCTTAGTATGTCTATAATATGATTAGTACCAAATCTTTGCTCACTTCTATAAACAGCAGATAAAAACTTTTGTGCATCTACACTTACATCAACTTGTTCAATCTCACCTTTGGTACAATTATCACATAAGATTTTACACTCATCAATTTCATCTTCAAAATAAGAAGCAATTATTTTATGCCTACAATTATTTGACACACAATATCTATACATGGCTTCAAGTTTATCAAGTCCTGTTTGTTTATATGAATCATCAATTGCATCTTCTATTTGAAGTTTTCTTTTTACCTCATCACCTTTTGAATAAAGTAAATATACATAAGACATAGCTCCATCACGTCCTGCACGACCTATTTCTTGATAATAGTTTTCTAAAGTTTTTGGCAAGCTTGTATGTATTACAAATCTAATATTTGATTTATCAATACCCATACCAAAAGCAATTGTTGCAACTACGATATCTACATTTTCATATACAAAATCATTAAAGACTTCATCTTTAACCTGCGCACTTAATCCTGCATGATAAGCTTTTGATTTATATCCATTACTAACTAGAAACTGTGCTGTTGATTCTGCTTCTTTTCGTGTAAAGGTATAGATAATTCCACACAAACCCTTATGAGATTTTAAAAAGTTTAGTATTTGATTTTTACCATTAGCAATTCGAGGTTCAACTTTTATTTCTAAATTATCTCTTTGTGTTTTTGCTCTAAAGTGTTTTGCATTAACTAAATTTAATGAAGAAGCAATATCAGCCTCAACTCTTTTTGTAGCAGTTGCTGTAAAAGCTGCAATATTAGTATCAGGGAAAAACTGCTTAAGTCTATTAAGATTTCTATACTCAGCTCTGAACTCATGTCCCCAACCAGATACACAGTGAGCTTCATCTATTACAAAGTAGTTTATATCTATTCTTTGTAATACTGCTACAAACTCATTTGATGTAAATCTCTCAGGTGCAACATATACAAACTTTAATTCATTTGCTAATAGTTTTTGCATAGTAAAAGAGTTTTCATCATTACTTTGAGATGAAGATATCATTTGAGCTTTAATATCAAGGTCATTAAGAGCTTTTACTTGGTCTTGCATAAGAGCAATTAAAGGAGAGATTACAACTGTAACACCATCCATAAGTAATGTAGGAAGTTGATAACAAAGTGATTTTCCACCACCAGTTGGAAGTATTGTTAGTACATCTTGCTTATTTAATATACTATCAACTACTTCTTCTTGAAAGCTTCTAAAGTTATCATGTCCAAATATATCTTTTAATATTTGTTGTTTTTTATTCATGAATGAATTTTAGCATATTAATGATTTTATATTTAAAAAAATTATGATAATATTGATTTTCACAAATTGATTTCTCTTCAAGGATAAACTAATGTTAACAAACGAAGACTTTATAGATTTAAACTCAAAATTTTATACCTCATGCAGACCAACAGCTAGAATATTTAACCTACTTACAATTCCTACATTTATATTTGCTTTAATTATTTTAGGATACTTAGACCTTTTTCCCTTAAAAGTAGAAATTCATAGTGTTATATTAATTGGATTTATTTATATTATTTATCTGTTTTTTATAAAACACAATGCGTATTATGTATCTTGTAAATTTAAAACAAATTATCAAGATTTAGTTTTTAATTTAAAAAACTACATCAATGCGAATACTTTAACTATTGGAGATACTACAAAAGCAAATGGTAGTGCCGATGATTTTCTAAAAGATTACACTAGTAATATTAGAAATACAAACTTTTCCTCAATTGCTTCAGGTGTTTTTCCAACACTAGGAATTTTAGGTACTTTTATCTCAATTGCATATAGTATGCCTGATTTCTCATCTGGAACTTCAAGTGCATTGGAGAAAGAAATTTCACTTTTACTTGGTGGTGTAGGAACTGCTTTTTATGTTTCAATTTATGGAATATTCTTATCACTATGGTGGACTTTTTTTGAGAAAATTGGAATGAGTAGGTTTGAGCATGATACCTTTATCATAAAAGAAAATACAAAAACATTTTTCTGGACAAAAATTGATATTGAATCAATTAATATAAAAAGTAATCTTGAAAATTTTCAAAGAATGTCTGATGTATTTGAGCAAATTACTTCTAAAAATATACTTGATAATATCAATGAATCCATTGAGAAAAGAGTTACTTTACTTGAAGATATTATACAAAAAGAGACTCTTCTATCTTCGCAAGTTTCAAATAATATAAAAAACAATGAAGACTTATCAAATGTTATTACTTCAATGACATCAAATATAAGTTTAAGTATTCAAAACTTAGAAGCACAAAAGCAACTACATCAAACAAGCACAGAAAATTTAAATAAAAATGTTAATAATTTAAATCAAACACTTGCAAACTTAAGTGCAAAGAACTTAGAAGAGATTTACGTAAATATTATAAAAAGTATTGAAACTATGAAAAATGAAACAGATAAAATTGGCTGGAGATTTCACAAAGAGTTAGATGAATATGATTCTAAATTCTCAGAAAAACTAAAAAATTCTTTAGAATCAATTGATGAGCAAACGGTAAAGATAGTCGAAGATTTACAAGAGTTTAAAGAACTCTCAAAGTAGTAAGATATGTATAATAATGAACAAAAAAATGATGAAAACTTTTGGATATCTTATGCAGATTTAATGGCAGGTTTACTTTTTGTATTTATACTTGTAATTGGTGCTATTATTGTAAAGTATCTATATACACAAAACGATTTACAAGTAATTAAAACTGATTTAGAAAAAGAAAAACAAGCTTTAAATATGAGTGAAGAAGAATTATCTTCAAAAAAGAAAAAGCTTGAAGAAGTAAATGAAAAGTTTAAACTTTTACAAGACGAGAAAGTTCATTTATCTTTTGAACTAGCAAAATCACAAAATATGTTTGATAAAACAAAAAAAGAATTAGAAGAACAAAAAAAACAATCTGAAGAATTATCAAAAATACTTGATAATAAAAATAAAGATTTACAACTATCACTAGAGCAAATTGAAGAGATAACTGCAATTTTAGAAGGCAAAGAAAACAGTATAAAAGAAAAAACAAAACAGCTTAGTTTAAATCAAGAAGAAATAGAAAAATTAAAAGCTTTATTATTAGCTTATGAAGTTAAAACTAAAGATTTTGAAAAAGAAAATACAACCTTATCAAGTAAATTAAGTGATAATGAAAATATTATCAAACTAAAAGATGATGAGTTAGTAATGCTTCAAAAAAAACTACTACTTCAAAGTAATAAACATCAAAAACTAGTAGAAGAGTTTGATATAACAAAAATTAAAATTAAACACCTTACAGGTATTAAATTAAATGTAATTTCAAATTTAAGAGAAAAACTTGGAAAGTCTATAAACATAGATGAAAAAAGTGGTGCTATTAAATTTTCTTCAAATATATTATTTGATCAAGGTGAGTATAAGTTAAAAGAAGATTCAAAACAAGAATTAAGTCTGATATTAAAAAAATACTTTGATGCTTTATTAGAAGATAATAATATCAAACAATATATTCAAAGTATTACAATTGAAGGTCATACAAATAGCGATGGTTCATATTTAGATAACTTGCAACTTTCACAAAAAAGAGCCTTGGAAGTAATGCAGTTTTTATATCAATCAAATATTATTGATAAAGATTTAATTAGTAAGTATGTAAATTCAAGTGGAAGATCTTTTTCAAACTTAGTTTATAAAAATGGAATTGAAGACAAAGATAATTCAAGAAGAATTGAAATTAAGTTTACAGTTAAAAATGAAAGTGCTATAAAAGAGCTTCAAAACTTTTTAAATACTAAACAAGAAAAGAAAGAAGATAAATAAATGAAAGATTATTTACATGATCCTAAAAAATTGAAATTTTTATCTTTTGAAATTAAAACAAAACTTGAAAAAAAGAAAAACACTTCTTTTTTTCAAAAGTTAAAAAATATTATTTTGAAGAAATAAAATTTCTTACATTATTTGCAACTAACTCAATTAGTTTAGTACGAGATTCAACACTTCCCCAACCAATATGTGGAGTAAGAAGTAATCTATCTTTGTTTTTTACTTTTAGTAAAGGATTTGATTCTTCAATAGGCTCAACATTTACAACATCAATTCCACAGTAAATCTCTTTTTCATCAATTATCTTAGATAAATCTTCTTCATTAATAATTCCACCACGTCCAAGATTTAGTAATATTGCTTTATCTTTGATATTTTTCATATTTTCATAATTAAGTAAATTTTGCGTTTGAGGATTTAAAGGACAGTGAATTGAAATAATATCACTTGTTTTTAGTAACTCATCTAACTCAACTCTTTTAAACTCATTACTTGAATTTTTTCCACTAGTTGAATAATAAACAACTTCACAATCAAAAGCTTGTGCTCTTGAAGCAAAAGATGAACCAATTGCACCAAGACCAATAACACCTACTCTTTTTCCATCAAGTTCAAAAAATGGCTCATCAATATGAGTAAATAGTGGTGATTTCTGCCACTTACCATTATCTACGTATGATTTGTAATAGTTTAGTTTCCCAACAAAATAAAATATCATAGAAAAAGCTACTTGAGATACAGAAGAGTTAGAATAACCAGCTACATTTTTAACTTCAATATTATTATTCTTTGCATATTCTAAATCTACATTATTCATTCCTGTTGCAGTAATTGCGATAAATTTTATTGTAGAGTCACTCATTTCATCTTTACCAAGTACTACTTTATTTGTAAGAACAATATCTGCATCTTTAACTCTTTGTTTTGTTTGATTAGGAGTTGTTAAATCATAAGAAGTAACGTCTCCTAAAGTATCAAAAACTGATACATCCATATCAAAACCTAAGCTTGCTCTATCTAAAATTACTATTTTCATAATTTTCCTTTTTTATTTTTTGGTTTTTTATTGATAAGAACTATTGCAAATAGCACTATTGTTATTCCAAGTATCGTAACTAAATCTATTTGTGCATCAAATAAAAGATACGAGATAAAAACTGCACTAAGAGGTACAAGATAAAAAATAGATGAAACCTTTGAAACATCTGCATTTTTTATCATAATATACAACAATGATAAAGCTCCAATACTAACACCTACACTCATATAAAGTAAAGCAATTATAAAATCACTATTCCAAACAATATTAATATCTTCATAATATAAAAAAGGAAGAACAAGTATTGTTGAAGCTAGCGTTTGTATTGCTCCACCTGAAAAAAGATTCATATTTAGACAATGTTTTTTTTGATATATATTTCCAATACTAAGACCTAAAAGTGCTAAAAAAGAATATAAAATACCAATAGATAAATCAATATTATCTATTTTTTGAGCAATTACAAAAAATACTCCAATAAAACCTAATAAAAATCCAAATATAATTTTTGTATTTCTTTCTTCGTTTAAAAACTTCCATGCAAGAACTGCAACAAGAATTGGTTGTAATGCAATTACTAAAGCACTTAAAGATGCATCAATTCCGTAAGATATTGATAGAAAAACACCAATTGAAAATGTTCCAACAGTTAGACTTCCTGCAATTGCAATATGTATAAACTCTTTAATATTTTTTGGCCATGAAACTTTTAAAACTACTGAAAGTATTAGTAAAATCCAAAATGCAATAATAAATCTAATTGCTAAAAATGCCATAGGACTTGAATTTTCTAAACCATACTGTGTAAATACAAAACCACTTCCATATAATAGTATAAATAAAAAAGGTAGAATTGATTTTTTGATTAACATTTTTTACCCTTTTTAATTTACTTGACCAATTAGTCAAGTAAAAGAATAGCAAAACTTAATCACTTATGTCAAGTAAATTTATTAAAATAAAACTATTATTTGATTTTTAAAGAATTTAAATAAAATTCTAACTGTGAAATACAAGAGATATAAATATCTGAAGAATTGGATTTTTTAGCTGTTGCTAAGCATCCTTCAATAGAAGCTACAACAAAAACAGCTAAATCTTTAATATTTGGATGTGAGATTTCATTGTTTTTTACTGCCTTTATTAAAACAGTTTCAATAATCTCTTCAAAGTGAAAATATACTTTTTCTAAAGCTATTTTAAACTCTTCATCTTTAGATGAAAGTTCTTGTACAAGATTATTTAACCTGCAACCATAAGTGTAATTATATTTATCTCTTGTTGAAACTAGTTTGATTAAACCATCAATAATATTTTCTTCAAGTTTTAGTAAACTTGCATATTTATTTTCAATATAATCGTTTATATGAACTTCAATAACCCCAAGAGTTAACTCTTTTTTAGATTTAAAAAAATGATACATCGAGCCTTTATTCATAGCGGCTTTTTTTAAGATTTTATCAACTGAAGTAGCACTATAGCCATTTTCATATATCTCATTAAATGCTGTTTGAAGTAGTTTACTTTTTGTATTCATTTTTATTCTAATCTTTTTTTACCCAAACTTTAAATTTCCAAGCAGGCGACTTTACCTTTCCATGTTCAAGTATTTCATCATAAGATTTTTCTTGCGCTAAATCCCAAGTTGAGAAATCAATAGGCTTTAAAAATGCATCAGCAACACCTTCAAAATCAACTTCACTTAAATACATTTTATCAACATAAGGAAAAAGTGTTTCATAAATATTAGCACCGCCAATTATAAAAAGTTCTTCTTCAGCATTAGCTCTTGCAAAATTAAAAGCTTCTTGGACATCATTAAAAGTATGTACGCCCTCATGTTCAAAGCCAGAATTTGATAAAACAAGTGAAGTTCTATTTGGAAGTGGTTTTCCGATACTTTCAAAAGTTTTTCTTCCCATTAAAATATGATGCCCTGAAGTTATAGTTTTGAAATTTTTAAAATCTTCACTTATATGCCATAACATTTCATTGTTTAAACCAATTTCCCAGTTCTTTCCGTAAGCTACTATCATTGAAATTTTCATAATTTTCCTTTAAGTTTCTACTATACAGCCATTACAGCTTTAATAGATTCATCACACTCATAATTAGTAAGTTCAAAATCACTCATTTTAAAATCATTAATATCTTTTATATCAGGATTAATTTTCATACTAGGTTTTTTATATGGAGTACGAGAAAGCTGTAAATTAACTTGTTCCATATGATTTGAATAAATATGTGCATCACCAAAAGTGTGAACAAAATCTCCTACTTCAAGCTCACAAACTTGAGCAATCATCATAGTTAATAATGCATAAGAAGCAATATTAAAAGGAACACCTAAAAACACATCTGCACTTCTTTGATATAACTGACAAGAAAGTTTTCCATTTGCTACATAAAACTGAAAGAAAGTATGACATGGAGGAAGTGCCATTTTCTCCAACTCACCTACATTCCAAGCAGATAAAATTAATCTTCTAGAGTTTGGATTAGTTTTAATTTGTTCGATTAATTCAGATAATTGATCAATACTATTTCCATCAGTACCTTTCCAAGATCTCCATTGAGCTCCATAAACAGGTCCTAGTTCTTTTATAGTATCGGTATTTGTATAACCTAAGTCTTTACCTTGTGCATCTGCATTTGCAGTCCATACAGTTTTTTTGCCAATTAAATTTTCTGCCTTATCTCCAAAATTTATTTCAGCAAGTCTTCTTTCATCTGTGCTTCCTTCAATAAACCATAAAAGCTCTGAAATAATTGCCTTTAAATGTGTTTTTTTAGTAGTAACTAATGGAAAACCTTCATTTAAATCAAATCTCATTTGATATCCAAATACAGAAGTAGTACCTGTACCTGTTCTATCACCTTTAAAAACACCCTTGTCTAATATATGTTGTAATAAATCTAAATATTGTTTCATTTTCTACCTATTCTTTTATCTTTGAAATTGTAGCAAATTTAAAATAAACATGCTATTTTTATATTAATTTCTTCGCTGACCTGGCTTTGGTGCCGATACCTCTTTTTGTAAATCAAGGGATAAATTATGGTAAAAAAGCTCACCGTAATCTGTAGTTCTATTTATTATCTCATAAGCTTGAACTAATGTATTATTGTATTTTATAGCATCTTGTAGTATCTTAATTATCTTAACAGATTCTAAGAAATTCACATGAGATGGGGCTTCTATTGGTGAAGAGTAATACTTATGCATTCTTTCGACTAAGTTTTTATTTCTTATTTCAATAAATACAGACTCAATTGGTGATTTAAAAAATAGTATTTTTTGCTTTACATTAATAGATATATATGTTGTTTCCATTCCATATATTTTTCTAGAAAAAGAATCAAATAAAAAAAGTTTTTTATTATAATTATTATTGAATAATTCATATATAAGTTCAAGTATTTTAATCTTTTCTTCTCTTGAATAAAAATTTCCAATACTTGCAAAACAAAAAGATAATACTGATTTAATAGAATACCATTCTGTTGTATCATAATCATATCTTAGCATCTGATCAATTCTTCCTTGTTTCAACTCTTCTATGTCTTTACTAGATTTTGTTCTGTACACTTCTTGTACAGCAGTATCTCTATACATAGGTCCAGGGAACTGTGCTTGAATAACAAATCTTCTGTTTTGTTCTAGTTCCATGATGTATTTTAAACGCCCATAATAGTCTTCATCTATAATTCGCACCTCTTTTTGAGGTATTTGAGTAATTGATTTTAAAAACTCATCACTATGACAACCCTCTTCCCAAATATAATCAGGATATCTAAATATATTACAAATTTTATCTTTAATTTCATTACTTGGTTCAATATCAGTAACATTATCAATCCACGATGTAACAGTTCTTCTATCTTTATTAATAAGTGATGCAAATTTTGAAATACTAAGATTTGACCTTTTAAATATTTCAATAAATTTATCAATAGAGTTTTTATAATTCATCATTAACCTTCTTATTATCTTTAACAATAATTGTACCATTATAAAACATAAAAACAAATATTGTACATTATGAGACAATTGATGAAAAAGTTGCTATTTATAAAACAAAAATCATACAACAGCATAATCTATTAATGATGTATAATATTTCAACAAAACTAATTTAAAGGATGCACATGAGCGCAGGAAAAAAATTTAGAGAAGCATTAGAGGCAGAATCACCTTTACAAATCGTAGGAACAATTAATGCATACCAAGCATTACAAGCTACAAAAGTAGGACACAAAGCAATTTACCTTTCAGGTGGAGGAATTGCAAATGCATCTTACGGTTTACCAGATTTAGGTATGACTATGATCGAAGACGTTTGTATTGATGTAAGAAGAGTTACTTCAATTTGTGACACTCCATTAATCGTTGATGCTGATACTGGTTGGGGACATGCATTTAATGTTGCTAGAACTGTTAAAGAATTTATTAGATCTGGAGCTGCTGGTTTACATATTGAAGATCAAGTTGCTGCTAAAAGATGTGGACACAGACCAAATAAAGAGTTAGTATCTACTGAAGAAATGTGTGACAGAATTAGAGCTGCTGTTGATGCTAAAAATGAATTAGATCCAGATTTCTATATCATTGCAAGAACTGATGCACATGCATCTGAAGGTCAACAAGCTGCTGTTGATAGAGCATTAGCTTATGTTGAAGCTGGAGCAGATGCAATTTTTGCTGAAGCTGTTCATACATTAAAAGAATACAAAGAATTTACATCTCAAATGTCTGTTCCTGTATTAGCAAACATTACTGAGTTCGGTGCAACTCCAATGTTTACAACTGAAGAATTAGCTGAAGTTGGTATTGATATGGTTCTTTACCCATTATCTGCATTTAGAGCAATGAATAAAGCTGCTTTAGCTGTTTACCAAGAATTAAAAGACAAAGGTACTCAAGAAGGTGTTCTTGATACAATGCAAACAAGAATGGAACTTTACGATATGTTAGGTTACCACGATTATGAGCAAAAAATGGATGCATTATTTTCAAAAGGTAAAGCGAAGTAATTCGCTTTATTTAAACTAGAATAAAAATTAATTTAAAATAATAAGGGGAAATTTATGAGTACTACTACAGGATTTAAACCAAAAAAATCAGTTGCATTATCAGGACAATCAGCGGGAAGTACAGCAATCTGTACAGTTGGGAAAAGTGGAAATGACTTACATTATAGAGGTTATGATATTTTAGAATTTGCTGATAAATCAGAATTTGAAGAAATTGCACACTTAATTGTATATGGTAAATTACCAAACAAAGCAGAATTAGCTGCATATAAAACAAAACTTCAAGGATTAAGAGATATTCCTGCTGGAGTTAAGGTTGCATTAGAGCAATTACCAAAAACTGCTCACCCAATGGACGTTATGAGAACTGGTTGTTCAGTTCTTGGAGCAATTATGTCTGAAGATGAAGCTCATCCAAAAGATGAAGCACAAGCAATTGTTGATAAATTAATGGCATCATTTGGTTCTATGTTATGTTACTGGTACCATTATGCATATAATGGAAAAAGAATTGATGTTGTAACTGATGATGATTCAGTTGGTGGTCACTTCTTACACTTATTACATGGTGAAAAACCAAGAGAATCTTGGGTTAAAGCTATGCATACTTCTTTAATTTTATATGCTGAACATGAATTTAATGCATCTACATTTACTTCAAGAGTAATTGCTGGTACTAATTCAGATATGTATTCTTGTATTACTGGTTCTATTGGAGCTTTAAGAGGTCCTAAACACGGTGGTGCAAATGAAGTTGCATTCTATATTCAAGAAAGATACTCTTCAGCTGATGAAGCAGAAAAAGATATCTTAGAAAGAATGGCTAAAAAAGAAATTATTATCGGATTTGGACACCCAGTTTATACTTCTTGTGATCCAAGAAATGTAGTAATTAAAAAAGTTGCTGAAGATTTATCAAAAGAAAACAACAACACATTAATGTATGATGTTGCAGAAAGAATTGAAACAATTATGTGGGATAACAAAAAAATGTTCCCTAACTTAGATTGGTTCTCTGCTGTTTCTTACAACCAAATGGGAATTCCAACAGATATGTTTACTCCAATATTCATTATCTCAAGAGTTACTGGATGGGGTGCACACGTAATTGAACAAAGAGAAGATGGAAAAATTATTAGACCATCAGCTACTTATACTGGACCTGAAGATTTAAAATTCGTTCCTTTAGAAGATAGAAAATAAGAACTTAATCTTAATCTAAAAAAATTCTAGCGCCACTTTGGCAAACAAAACTAAGGATGAGTTTCACTCATCCTTTTAATCTCAAATAAATGGATATACAATATGACAAATGATAAATATCTTAAAAAATTAGAAGGTTTTGACACAAGCTTTTATGATGTAAAAGCAGCTGTTGAAGATATTACTCCTGGTTCTTTTGAAAAATTAAACTACATTTCAAGAGTATTAGCAGAAAACTTACTTAGAAAATGTCCTAGTGAAGATTTAAAAGATTCTTTAATTCAATTAATTGAAAAAAGAACTGATAAAGATTTCCCATGGTACCCATCAAGAGTTGTAACTCATGATATTTTAGGACTTACAGCATTAGTTGATTTAGCTGGTTTAAGAGAAGCAGTTGAAGCTGGTGGTGGAGATCCTAAGCAAGTTAATCCTGTTGTTCCTACTCAATTAATCGTTGATCACTCACTAGCAGTTGAATGTGGTGGATTTGATCCAGAAGCATTCCAAAAAAATAGAGATATTGAAGATAGAAGAAATGCTGATAGATTCCACTTTATTAACTGGACTAAAGAAGCATTTGATAATGTAGATGTTATTCCTCCAGGGAATGGTATTATGCACCAAATCAACTTAGAAAAAATGTCTCCAGTTGTACATAATATTGATGGAATTGCAAGTCCAGATACATTAGTTGGAACTGATTCACATACTCCACATGTTGATGCTTTAGGTGTTTATGCACTTGGTGTTGGTGGATTAGAAGCTGAAAATGTAATGCTTGGAAACCCTTCATTTATGAGAGTTCCTGAAGTTATTGGTGTAAATGTAATTGGTGTTAGAGCGCCAGGAATTACTGCAACTGATATTGCATTAACATTAACATCTTTCTTAAGAGAAAATAATGTAATTTCTTCATTCTTAGAATTCTATGGTGAAGGATTAAAATACTTAAACTTAGGAGATCGTGCTACTATTTCTAACATGACTCCTGAATATGGTGCAAGTGCTGCTATGTTTGGTATTGATGAGCAAACTTTAGATTACTTAACTTTAACTGGTAGAGAAGCAGAACAAGTTAAACTAGTTGAAGCTTATGCTAAAGCAAATGGTTTATGGGCAACAGAATTAACAAAAGCAACTTATGCAAGAGAATTAACTTTTGATTTATCAGAAGTTACAAGATCATTAGCAGGTCCTTCTAAACCTCATAAATTAGTACCAACAAATACATTAGTATCAGAAGGTATTATTAAAGATTTCAAAGAAGAAGATGAAAATAAAATCCCAGATGGTGGTATTTTAATTGCTGCAATTACATCGTGTACTAACACTTCTAATCCAAGAAATGTTATTGCTGCTGGTTTATTAGCTAAAAAAGCAAATGAATTAGGATTAAAAAGAAAACCATGGGTTAAATCTTCATTAGCACCAGGATCTAAAGTAGTTGAAACATACTTAAACGATGCAAAATTACTTCCTGAATTAGAAAAGTTAGGATTTGGTATTGTTGGATTTGCATGTACTACTTGTAATGGTATGTCAGGTGCACTTGATCCAAAAATTCAACAAGAAGTTGTTGATAATGATATTTATTCAACTGCTGTATTATCTGGAAACAGAAACTTTGATGGAAGAATTCACCCATACGTAAAAGAAGCATTTTTAGCTTCACCTGCGTTAGTAGTTGCTTATGCATTAGCTGGTTCTATTAGATTTGATATTGAAAAAGACTCATTAGGAACAGATAAAAATGGTAATGAAATCACATTAAAAGATTTATGGCCAAGTGATGAAGAAATCAACGCAGTTGAAAAAGCATCAGTTAGACCAGAAATGTTTGATGCTATTTATGATCCAATGTTTGCTAAGAACTCTTTAGACAATGTTGAGATTTCACCATTTTATAAATGGAATACTCAATCAACATATATTAATAAGCCACCTTATTGGGAAGCTGAGTATATGGAAATGCCAGCTCTAAAAGGTATGAGACCATTAGGTGTATTCCCAGATAATATCACTACTGATCACTTATCTCCATCAAATGCGATTTTACCAACATCTGCATCTGGTGAATATTGTTTATCTAAAGGTCTTCCAGTTGAAGATTTAAACTCTTATGCTACGCATAGAGGGGATCATCATACAGCTTCTAGAGCTACATTAGCAAATCCAAAATTATTTAACGAAATGGTTAAAAATGAAGATGGAAGCGTTAAACAAGGTTCATTAACTAAAATCATGCCAGAAGGTACTGAATCTAGAATGTGGGAAGCAATAGAGACTTACACTACTAGAAAACAACCTTTAATTATTGTTGCTGGTACTAACTATGGACAAGGGTCTTCTAGAGACTGGGCTGCAAAGGGTGTTAGACTTGCAGGTGTTGAAGTTTTAATTGCTGAATCAATTGAAAGAATTCACAGAACTAACTTAGTTGGAATGGGTGTATTACCATTACAATTTAAAGATGGTGAAACTAGACATACTTACTCTATTGATGGAAGTGAAACTTTTGATATTGAAGGTGAGATTACTCCTAGAACTGATTTAACAGTTGTAATGACAAGAGCAAATGGTGAAGTTGTTAAGTTTACTGTTCTTTGTAGATTAGATACTTCTGCTGAAGTTGATGTTTACAAAAATGGTGGTATTTTACAAAAATTCGCTAAAGATGTTATTGCTTCTTCAAAATAGTAAAAAATATCTATAAACACTTTTAGGGTTCTTCCCTAAAAGTATTTAGAAGAAATTATCAAATTTTTTCTAAATACTTTTAAATATCAAAAAATTAAACTCAAGGAAAACAAATGTCTTACCAACCACAATTTAAAGTTAAAGCTACATATATGAGAGGTGGAACTTCTAAAGGAACTTTTTTCAATATTGCTGATTTACCAAAAGAGGCACAAGAAGATTCAAGAAAAAGAGATAAACTTTTACAAAGAATAGTAGGAAGTCCTGATGTTTATAAAAAACAAATGGATGGTATGGGTGGAGCTTCTTCTTCTACTTCAAAAGCTATCTTAGTTGGGAAATCTGATGTAGAAAATCATGATGTTGATTACTACTTTTGTCAAGTTGCAATTGATAAAGATTTTGTAGATATGAGTGGAAACTGTGGAAACTTAAGCTCAGCTGTTGGTCCTTTTGCAATTCATGAAGGTTTAGTAGATAATGTTCCTGAAAATGGAGTTTGTTGTGTAAGAATTTGGCAAGCAAATATCAAAAAAACTATTCTATGTTA
>Ga0193963_1000301_pt1 | contig 25830 bp, 18 predicted proteins | sample FB_6_MG_FD_140359 | JGI IMG/M metagenome (GOLD analysis project Ga0193963, IMG submission 140359) | Microbial mat bacterial communities from the Broadkill River, Lewes, Delaware, United States - FB_6_MG | ecosystem: Environmental > Aquatic > Freshwater > River > Microbial mats | place: USA...
CCGCCACAGATTTTTCTACTTTCGTTGTGGGTTGAACCATGGTGAAAAACCAGGTCAACCCGTGGCTGTTTATATCAAGACTTTTTCTTACGCGAAGAAAAATACATGGCCACGCCCATCAAGCCGAAGATGTATCCGATGCCGCTAAAAATTTCATTCATGGTCGGGCCTTTTTGTTTCAGATCTGCCACCATTTTGGTCAATGGTGTAATCTTTTTATTTAGCGCCTTTGTTACGGCTTTTTCCACAATGGCTTCAAGCTGGGCCGGGTCAATGGCTGCTGCCGGGTACGCGGCCTGTGTGTGGGCTGTGCTCTCCGTAGGTTCCGGTTCCGGTGTCCTTACATTTTGGGTGCTTTTAGCTGCAGCGTTGTCATCTATATCTTCAAGGGGAATGGTCCATTCGGCCTTGTGTCCCATGCCTGCAATGAGCTCAATGCGCATGGCGGACTTTGCCGGGACGGGAAATGAAAATTCACCCTTTTTATTGGTTCGGGTGCGCAAAAGTTCTTTTCCGTTCAGGTCCCAGACAATAATTTCTGAGTTCTGTGTTTTTTTGCCGCCGCTGAATTTTCCTTCTCCCAAAACAATGTCCCCCTCCACCCATGCAAAAACCGTCACTTTATGTGCCAGGGCATTGCCGCTTGAAAGAATGAAAAAGAGTATCAGACAGAAAAGCCTTATAACATATTTTCGATATATCATTATTGTTTCCATATCACTTATACCTGCTTTTCAACCATTTTCGTTCTGTTGTCTAATGCGGCCTGCTGCTGTGCCGAAGACCATTTAGGCAGAAGTTCGGGCTTCACCTTTTTAAGAAAATTGACACAGAAAACCGCCACAAGACCCTCTATGAACATAACCGGAAGATTGGCTATAACAACGGCCCATGCGACTTCTAAAAAACTTTCCTGGGTAAACATCAAGGCTGTGCCCACAAGCATGCTGCTGAAAAAAACGCTTAAAAATCCGCAGGCAAAGGAGGCGGCATAGGATATTACGCCAGGTTTGTGGACAAATCCTGCAAACAGGTAATAACAGACCACTGCCGGTGTGGCCATGATCACCGTGTTGACCCCCAGGGTGGTGATACCGCCGAACTGGAACAGCACCCCCTGGAGCAAAAGCGCTATTAAAATAGAGGGAAAAGCGATCCAGCCAAGCATCAGGCCAAGAATGCCGTTGAGAATCAGATGGACGCTGGAAGGCCCGATGGGCACATGAATCAGGGACGCCACAAAAAAAGCGGCCGACAAAATTGCTGCCTGGGGAATTTTATCTTCTTTAAGTTTTTTTAAGCCCACGGCAGTGCCGGCCATGGCCATGGCCATTCCGGCCCCTAAAACCGGTGCAGAAAGAACACCGTCTGAAATATGCATAATACCTTCTATTTCGTTTTCCAGTTTTCAAATTTTACCCAGATCACCGCACCCAACTCAACACCTTTGTCCTGCCCGTCAGCTTTAAGGGTGAAATCAGCTTCATTCAGTGCAGCAAAGCCCCACCAACCGGCCTTGGGAGCCGCATAGGTGAATACGCCGTCGGCATCAGCCTTGATGGTTTGGGTGACCATATAATCAGTCGGCGCTTCGGATTTGCCGTCTTCGTTGTAATATTCAACTTCAACTTCTGCATAAGGCACAGCTTTGCCGTCTAATTTAACAATACCCTGGAACACGTTGCCGGTATACTGTGCAAACGGTTTTGACAACGGAACGATTTCTGTTTTCAGCCCGATTTCCTGGTCCCATCCTTCGTCATCCCCAAAAGCGGTAACCACGGTTTTAGTGTAATGAATGATAAAGCAGTCTTCGGCAGGCTCCCAATAGGGTTCTGGTTCCATGTAGAACATGTAAACGCCGGGCCTTTTGATTTTGTAATCTGTTTTCCAGGCAGCTTGTCCCATAACTTTTGTCTGTTCCAACATGCCTAAAAGATCCTGTGCCTGGCCATTGGCACGCACGGCAAATACCTTGGGTTTGACAAGTTCCATCCCGACCCCTTCAAAGGGATGGGAAAAAGAGGCGGTGATATGAACGGTGCGTTCGTCGTCCGGCATAACCATGTTGTCCGAAGGGATGACCATTCCGTAGTGTGCCTGGACATTTACGGCAGTAAACATAAGAACAAGAAACATGAGCCCTGATGTGATCAGTGATTTTTTCATCATTTTTTCCTCCTGGGAATCCTTGAAGTGTTAAAAAATACGCAAATAGTCTTACCAGCTTAGGACCGCAAATTATTTAATATGCGGTCCTCAAATCTCAACCTTCTTGGCCGGGTCCGAAAAAATAATGAAATTTAATTTGAACCACAGGCTTCGTGCCTGCATTACAAATCGTTTCTTTTTATCTTAAAAAGACGATTGAATCAATTAGAAATATTGTGCAGGATGCACCAGGCGTGCCTAATTGTATACATAAGTATAGGGCGTTTTTTCATGGCTGATACTCCACAGTGTTTCCAGGGAGCCCGAGGCCGCATTGATGGCGGAATATTCGGCAGCCAGGGAGAGAAGATCGGTCTCAGTGCTGTCACTGTTGATGTAATCGACCAGGCTGGTACTGGTTGCTTTCTCCTGGAGGTATTCGGTAAAATCCAGAATTTCATTGTTTGCTGTCAATGCAGTGAATGCCTGGGTGAATTCATTGCTTGCATTTAACACGTCTTCAAGTTCATCACTGCCGGTAAAGCTGTTTTCAACTTCGATGGCATTGTCGCTGTTCAAGAATAATGAAATTTGCTGGTCGGCATCAATGCCCAGCTCTTGCATGGCTGAGGCCAGCAAGGTGTTTACCGTTTCATCCTGCTCGGCGGCAGCCGTTTCAAAGTCAGACAAGGTGAGTTTGCCTGTGGCCGGAAGTCCTACAGAATCCCGGTTGGCTGCAGCCAGGGCTTCTGGCGACAGGCTTACGGTATCTGTCTCAGGGGATACACCGGCGCTTGAATTTTCGTCATTCGTGCCGGCGGACGAAGTATTGGGCAATAGGCTGGACAGGCTTTTCCCGGCATAAGAGCCAAGGTTTGAATAATCACTGGATATGGAAGTCATGATGTTTTCCTTTTCGCATGATATGGTCGCTATTTCTTTTGGTGATTTTTAGAAAAAGCAATTTTTGTGCCGTAGAAAAGGAAATGATGATGCCCTTATTTGCCAATCCCCTTGCCTGATTTGACGTATTTATGACTTTTGGGGGAGAGCAATAATTGCCTGGTTTATCGGCAATTATTACCGTACTGCGTTATGATAAAAGCTTTAAAAAACAGGCAGCAGGTCTTTTGAAACCTGCTGCCTGTGATTGTTTTACAGCATTGAATTTGTATGAAAGTGCCAATACGTTGTTAAATTATTTTCATGTTTTGTTGCCGGTTGGGCCAGGGCGTCGATGACCAGGCTGGCCCATCGCATTTATTTGTTTTTGGAGCTTAATTCCGGAAACTGATGATAAAAGAATTCAGTCTCCTGGTCTTTGGTTTTGCTCTCCTCATTTTCCCGAAGCTCGATACGCCGGATTTTCCCGGAGATGGTTTTGGGTAGAACTTCCACAAATTCAATGATTCTGGGAATTTTGAATTTGGCCAGCACATTAATGGTGTGCTGGAACAATTCCAGAGCCAGTTCCCTTGATGGCTTCTGACCGGCACCCAGGATTACAAACGCTTTAACCAGCTGGTGACGGTTGGGATCAGGCACGCCCACCACGGCAGTCTCCATGACGGCCGGGTGCTCAATGAGCGCACTTTCCACCTCAAAGGGGCCAACCCGGTAATCACTGGATTTGATGACATCGTCAGCACGGCCCACAAACCACCAGTAGCCGTCCTTGTCAAAGGTGGCTTTGTCACCGGTAAAATACAGTCCATGTTTAAATGCTTCAGATGTTTTTGCCTCATTGTCGATATATTCCTGAAACAATCCAATGGCGCGCCAGTTGGAAAGGCGAACTACGATATGGCCGGTGATATCAGGTTCTGTAATCTCTTTGCCTTCATCATCGGCTAGGATAACATCATACATGGATGAGGGATACCCAAAGGACCCCAAGCGCATTTTGCCTTCCATCCAGGGCGGATTGCCGATCATGGCTGTGGATTCTGTTTGGCCGTAGAAATCACGGATCTCGGTACCCGTGGTGTCCCGCCATTGGTCAATGACTTCGGGGTTCAACGGTTCGCCTGCACTCAACGAGTACTTCAGGTTCGAAAAATCATACGCTGCCAGGTCAAGGCCCACAAAGGCGCGCCAGGCCGTGGGGGGGGCGCAGAATGAATTGATTTTATATTTGGCCACAAAGCTTAGGTATTTTTTAATATCCAGGGTGGTGAAATTAAATCCTGTGGCTGTACCGCCGACGTTAAAGGGGCTGAAAAAGCTGCTCCATGCCCATTTAGCCCATCCGGGCGCACTCAAGTTGTGATGAACGCCTCCGGGTTCAAGCCCGAGGATCACAGCAGTTGACATATGACCCAAAGGATAGGAGACGGCGGAATGGCCCACCCGTTTGGGAAGCCCTGTGGTGCCGGAGGTAAAAAAGCAGAACAGAACGTCTTCACTGTTTATGGTCGCAGGTGATGCTTGCGCCGATTCCTCTGCAATCTCAGGATAGGATGTCCATCCTTCTTTTGCACCAAGGATAATTTTGGCCTTGGGTGTACACTCGGCCTTGGCCAGGGCATCGTCCACCAGGTCGGCCAGGCTTTCATGGGCAATAATAACATCGGGTGGATACGCTTCAAAGCGGAACTGGATTTCGCGTTCGGTCATGGTGGTGGCCGTGGGAACGGCGACAAGACCGCCTTTGATGGCGGCAAAGGAGGCAAACCAGGTTTGGGGGACAATGGGCGTCAGCATATAGAGGTTATCACCTTTCTCAACCCCTTTTTTGCGCAGATAATTTAACATCTTGTTGCCGTTTTCAGCCAACTGGGTATATGTATACTGCTCTTCCTCATCCGTATGCAGGTCTGCCCAGATAAGCGCCAACTGGTCCGGGCGCTCTTTGACGTGTATATCTTCGAAAATTTCCTGGGCCCAGTTAAATGTTTTGGGCAGTTCGGCTGAATTCAGTTTTTCAAAAAACGTTTTTGCCTGAATTTCACGTTGAGCCATATCCTGGATCCCATTGAGCTCCATCACCTCTCTATAAAAGCTTTTCAACGTCATTGGTTCCCTCCCGGTTAAGTTTATTCCACATCCTGATTTTAAGACCACTCCTGCCTTGCTTTTAAAGACAAAACCCGCAAGAAAGGTCTGTAATTTAGAAAACTGTTATCTATACCAGGCCGGCAGTTTTCTACCAATCGGTTGAAGGCTTAATTTTATGTCAGTGGGTTGTGTGGCGTATTGTAGGTTTATTTATTCGTCATGCGTAGGTTTTTAAACCTATGTATGGCATTTTGTACCTTTAAATTCCTGTAAACATAACAATCCTTCCCGGTTATCAAAAAAGCAGAATCCTGGATAAGCCCCCCCCCTAAAAACGATATGTCAATTTGCAATAAGCCGAGGGTCCCACTTCAACCGGAGCGGAAAAAGATTCCTGTACATATTCCACGTGGTCTCCCCTCAATAGATTCTGGCCCACCACTGAAAGCTCCAGGCTAGGCAGAATCTGCCAAGCAAACCGGACATCCATGGTCAGGTAACTATCGACTTCATAGGCGTTGCTGCTGTCAAAGACATACAAAGCATCCATTTTATCCACAAAACGGAACCAAAGATTGAGCTGCATGTTTTTTGAAATGGCAAAATCACCCTGAAGCGAAATTTGATGGCGGGGAAAACCATAGCTTTCATATCCGTCTATTTTGTTTTCAAGAAAACTATAGGCAAGGTGCCCTTGAAAAAAGTCAGAATACCTGTATTTCAAGGATAATTCCAACCCACAAGTTTCTGCAGAAGCCCCATTGGTAATGGTTACATATTGGGTAAACCCGGTGCCTGTGAATACTGGATCGTTTGGTTCTCCGGTTCTAAGATCGTTATAGTCGTTGAAAAACACTGCCAGATCCATTGAAAATGTCTCGGTCGGGATAAACCGATACCCCAGCTCATAGGCTGTCACTTCTTCGGAATCGTAGTTGCCGTTTCCCTGGGTGACAACGGTAAGGGGAACTCCTGGTGGTGGGGTGAGACCGGGCAGGAATATGTTAAAGGCAGCATTTTTAATTTCTCCGTCGGACTCTGCACGGGTGGGGGTTCTTACTGCCCGGGAGACGGCTCCCCAGATTTTATGTTCATTGTTCACCGCCCACAGGGCTCTGATGCTGGGTTGAATTTCCATGTGGCTGTATTCATTGTGTTCGATTTTTGACCCGAAGGTCAGCTTCACGGCATCGTTGGCCAGGGACATTTCATCCTGAATAAATCCGCTTATAAGATGATCTTCTTTTTTTGTGGGATCCATGGAAACAATATATGACTCAATAAACCGGTCCCGGGTATACCGGTATCGAATTCCCCAGACAATATCGTTCCATCCCCCTATGGCAAACCGGTGGGTTGCATCAATGTCAAAGGTGTCACGGTCCGACTCATTGATATCCTCGGCTTGATTCTTTCCGTCATAATAAATCTGAAGGGTGAAATCAGACTCCGGGGAAATGGTTCGCTTCCACCGGGATAAAAGATTCCATCCCTTGATATCTGTTTCTACAGGGGTGGATGCCAGGTAACTTGGCGGGTTCGGGCTGGTCAGGGTCGGGCTGGCCAGGAGCAGGGTCTGATCAATGTCAGCCTCATAGATATCCCCTTGGACGGTGAGGCTGTCTTTACTTGAAAGCATGGAATCCAGCCGGAATCCGGCTTGGGTTTTGGTCCAGGCATCACCAGCATCGGGTCCGGACTCCAAGGTGAATTCATCTCTGCTTTGATGTTTTGCATAGAACCTCCAGAAGGTGTCTTTCCCCAGGGCATCCCCGTACCTGAAGCTTGAAATTATATTTTCATGATTACCGGAACCAAGGGCGACATATCCCCCCTGGGTATCGCCGGCGTGTTTGGTGATGATATTGATGACCCCGTTCACCGCATTGGCCCCCCAGACAGTGGCTCCGGGCCCCCGGATCACCTCAATCCGGTCCACATCCTCCAGTAGCACATCGTTGATCTCCCAGTAAACCCCTGAAAAAGCGGGGGTATAGACACTTCTCCCGTCTATGAGGACCAGCAGCGCATTGGCAAAACGGCCGGCAAATCCCCGGGCGCTCACCGCCCATTTATTGGAATCAATCCTTGCCACGGTAATCCCGGGTACCATGCGCAGGGCATCTGGGATATTGGTCACCCCCGACCGCTTTATATCCTCGTTGGTAATGACATGGATGGCCGTGGCACTGTTCGAAAGATTCTGGCTTTTTTTTGCCACAGAGGTGACTTCAATATCCATCAAATCTTCCATGGTCAGTTCAAAAATATCATTCTGTGCGGCCAAGGCCTGAAATGGGCAGAGCGTCAAAAAATATAAAAAAACAAAATAATATTTTAAATGAAAGAATCCAGATAAAATCATCTTAAATTTTGACATGGATAGCACCTTGATTTTATTATAATCTTTGTTATATCCATTCCATGGATTTGGGGTTATGGAAACAGTGGAGTCAACCTAAAAAAATATCAGGGTTGAAACCGTTTTTTCGTTTTTAACATGCTGGAAAATTCATCCCGGGTAACCGCCGGACTGAACAGGAAGCCCTGGCCGTAGTCGCATCCCATGCGATGCAGTACCTCAAATTGCTCCGGAGTTTCAATGCCTTCGGCCACCACCTTCATGCCCATACTGTGGGCCATGGATATCATGGCTTTAACAATGGATTCGTCTTTCTCCCCTGTGAGAATGTCTTTGATGAAAAATCTATCGATTTTTACCACATCAACGGGAAGCGTTTTCAAATAGCTCAAAGATGAATAACCCGTTCCGAAATCATCCACGGAAATGGTCAGGCCTATCTCCTTGAGCCGATTAAGTATGCCCAGCGTTTTGGAGCCGTGAGTGGCCATAACGCTTTCGGTAAGTTCCACCTCCAGGCATGAAGACGGCAGGTTATGAGTCTTGAGCATTTTAATTATTTTGTCCGGGATATCCTGTTCAACAAAATGCTTACTTGAAATATTCACTGCCACTCGAACCGCCTTGACCCCCTGGTCATACCATTCCAGTTGCTGGCGACCGGCTTCCTGGATCACCCAGTCGGTAAAGGGGACCACCAGTCCCATTTCTTCTATGGCCGGAATAAATTCAGCCGGAGAAACATTGCCCGTTCGGGGATTATGCCACCGACTCAAGGCTTCGGCGCCAATGATTCTGCCATCCTGCAAAGAGATTTGGGGTTGGTAAAAAAGGGCAAATTCATTTCCGGTCACCGCTTTTCTTAAATCGTTTTCAAACTCCAGCCGTTCCTTTGCTTGAATATTCAACTCCTGCTCGAAAAATTGAAATCGGTTTCCTCCGATCTCCTTGGCATGATACATGGCCAAGTCAGCATGGGCCATCAAGGACTCGGCATCGTTGCCGTCCAGGGGAAACAGACTGATGCCGATACTCGAAGATATGAAAATTTCCTGCCCATCAATATAAAATACCTGGCTCAATTTTTCATTTATTCGTTTAGCCACCCAACCGGCATTATCAGGTGTTTTGAGGTTCGGGAGGAGTACGGTAAACTCATCTCCCCCCTGGCGTGAAACCATCACCTGCGTTGCATCCTCTTTTAACCATGCCAGGCCGTCAGTGCTCCGGATACAGGTTTTAATCCGCTCCGCCACCTGCTGGAGCAGGGTATCACCAGCCTTGTGCCCGAGACTGTCATTCACCAGCTTGAACCGATCAAGATCCAGAAACAGCACCGCAAGCAATTTTTCCTTTCCGCAGTTGGTCACTTCACGTATCAGGTTCTCCCGGAACATGGTCCGGTTGGCAAGGCCTGTGAGGTGGTCATAATAGGCCAACTCCTGGATCTGTTTTTGCTGCCGGATCACGTCGTTGAAAGCTGCACTGGCCCTGAGCATGTATTTGATACGATATTTGAGAATCGTCCAGTTAATGGGTTTGCTGATGAAATCCGTGGCCCCGGCGGTAAAAGCTCGGTCAATTGATTCCACGTCCTCCAGGCCCGTCATCATCAAAACAGGAACATGCTTTCCACTGGGCAGAGAACGAATGGTTTTGCATGCTGTAAATCCATCCATTTCAGGCATGTTCACATCCATGAGAATGGCATGGGGATTCAATTTATCAAAAGCATCAACAGCCTTCCGTCCGTTTTCTGCAACTTCCACCCGGAACCCATATCCGTCAAGAGCAGCTTTCATAAGCATGCGGATGGCTTCGTCGTCGTCAACAGCCAAAATCAATGGGGTTTCAGAAGCTGCAAACTCCCGATTTTCATTGTCACTGTGTTTATTCATATTCATGTTTCCACCATATATTCCTTTAATTGGCTCATTGCCTGGTCAAGGGCCGGCCCGATTTCGGTTATGATTTGGGGTAAACGGTCCAAAGAATCCGTTTGCCGGATATTTTCCTCCAATTTTTTATATAAGGAGGATAGATAAACAGCGCCAAGATTTCCACTGCTGGATTTCATGTAATGTGCATGATCCCTGATAGATTCCAGATCCCCAGCCGCCATGGCCAGGGATATTTTTTGTGTCCGTTCAGGAGCGTCCCTCAAAAATATTTTGATGACCTTGGTGAGAATATCATCCGCACCGGGGGGCTGCATTCCGCGGATTACATCCAGGGTCGCCGTGCAAATCCCTTCTTCGTTGGGTTCCGCTTCGGTATGATCCTCCTCCCCTGGAGACTGAACTATAGCACCACCCTTCCATTCAGGAAGCCAGCGATTCAAAATTGTTACCATTTGGAATTTGCTAAAGGGTTTTGCCAAATGATCGTCCATTCCGGCTTCAATACATTTCACCCGATCTCCGGCCAGTGCGTGGGCTGTCAGTGCGATAACCGGCAACTCGCCACCGCTTCTGGAGCTGCTGTCCATGGCCCTGATTCTGCGGGTGGCATCATATCCATCCATGACCGGCATCTGGCAGTCCATGAAAATTATATCGTAAGATTTGTTTTCCACGGCAGCCACCGCCGTTTCACCGTTTCCGGCCAGATCCACCCTGCAACCAAGGCTCTTCAAAATCCCGGAAGAGACCTCCTGATTAATGGTATTATCCTCCACAACCAACGCCAGAGGTGATTGTTCCGGGATGAGCTTTGCTTTAGAGCGTCGGTCGTACACATCCGGGGCCGCCATTGTAGAATTGGTTTCATTTGAAAATTCAACCGGGGCCACACGTGCTTGCGATACTTTTTCAAGCCTAAGCTGAAACATGAATTCACTGCCGGTTCCAGATCGGCTTTTACATGAAATTCGGCCGCCCATCAATTCCACCAGCTGTTTGGAAATGGCAAGGCCCAGTCCGGTACCTCCAAACTCCCGGGTGGTGGACTCGTCTGCCTGGGTAAAGGGTTTGAACAACCGGTCACGGACATTTTGTTTCATCCCTATTCCAGTATCCTTAACCGAGAAACGGACCTTCGTGAAGGAATCTTTTTCTTCAAGGGTCTCCAGTCGGATCCGTATGCTTCCTTCATTGGTAAATTTAAGGGCATTGGAAAGCAGATTTAAAATAATTTGGCGTATCCTTAAAGGATCGGCATTCACAAAAGGATAAGCCAGTTGCGCGAAGTCTACAATTAGCTTTAATTGCTTGCTTTCGGCATGGCCTGCGATGATCTCCACTGTGTCTCTTACCAGGCTTTCAAGGTTGCAGGGCGTTGATTCAAGTGCCAGTTTTCCGGCTTCAATCTTGGTAAAATCAAGAATATCATTGATAATTAGAAGCAAGGAGTCCCCGGACACCTTTATGGTATTTAGAAGTTTTTTTTGATTCCGGGTTAAAGGGGTATCCATTAGCAGTTCCGCCATGCCCAGCACCCCGTTCATGGGGGTTCGGATTTCATGGCTCATATTGGCCAGAAACATGGATTTGCTTCGATTGGCGGCCTGGGCCTGATCAGCCAGGACCACGGCCTTTTCCATGGACCTTTGGAGCTTTAAGGTTCTATCTCTGACCTGATCTTCAAGATGATCATCCCGTTCTTCGACTTTTTCCAACATCTGGTTGAATCCGGCTGCCAATACCCCTAATTCGTCCTCGGTATCACTGGCCACCCGGAGGCTGTAATCCTTTTCTTCTGAAATTTGCCTGACCGCTTGGGTCAGCCTGATTACAGGGACAGTAAATATGCGTTGCAGACGGTTCGCCATTACGCTCGCAAAAAACATACCTGCAAGGGAAGCCAGGGCCAGATATCCCGTCCACTCAAGCAGGAGACGATATAATTCCTTCATGCTCGCCTGTAGGAATAAGAATGCAATTTTTTCCCCATCCAGGATAACGGGCTGGAGTATATTCAGGTAATGGTTTTCAAACCATCCCATCGTTTCATTGGTCGTAAACGAATGTTCTGGAAATGAGGGTATGTTCAAAGAACCGGAATCATCAGGCTCAAGGGTATAGGACATTGCCACAATCACCGTTCCATCAATGCTGTAAAAGGCAGACCCGTAAAGGGACGATCGTTGCCCCAGGGATTCAAGGCTTTTACCCAATACCTGACGATCTTCAAACATCAGGGCGGCGGCGCTGTTATCCCCCACGATCCGGGCAAGACTGCTAAGTTCTTCCATTGCATTACGCTTGTAAAGGAACCATTGGGTGGCAAATACAATTAGAACGGTCAGAAGCAGCACTGCAGAACAGGTGCCTAAAATTACAATATTAAGTTTGTTTTTAATGGACATTTTTTTCAACCAATTATTCATGCATGCTTCCTATTCTTTTATTTCCAGGGCCAGGGATAAGAGCCGGGAATCAAGATCAACACCGGCGAAACCTGTGGCTTTCAAATTGATGATGAACCGCAGCCGTTTCCGTATGGTGACCAATTGTATTGCACCGCCGTCATCCGCAAAAGATGTGGCATCCCCCACCGTAATAACCCTTGACGATTTCAGTGTCCTGAGAACAGGCTTCCATTTCCGGCTCGATTGTAGGTAAAGCAGGTGGCAGTCATCCATGCTCTCCCCGGTTCGATATTGCCTTACTTGAATGGGGCGGGAGCCGATGGTCCTTGAATTCAATAACTCTGCAATTTCCATGGCTGCATCTTCTCCCAGAAGCCCGATGACAAATGCAGAATCTTTATTTTCAAATGCAGATTCCGGCCAACGGATGAACTTGCTGAAATTATAGAGGTAGGCCGCTCGAAGTTTATATTCCGACACGCTCAGACGTCCAGTCGAATCCTGTGCGGCTACTACGCCGGACATAACGGATAGAACCAAAGAAACGATGACGAGCATGGAGATCGCTGCTCTGCTCATCATTTTAAAACCGCCACGTAATTTTGGCATACAGGGTCCGCTGAATTTCAATCGGGGTCAGGTAACCGTCGGAGCCGTATTCCATGAAGTCACCGTCCAACAGATTTTGTGCTGCCACCGTGAAATCAATCTTGCCGTTGATCCGCCATCGAATATTTGCATCCAGTGAGACGGCGTCGTCAATCACATGTCGGTAGCCATCAGTATTGATGAAATCCACAAATTTAATTGTCCCTGTATATCTTACCCAGAGATTCAACCGAAGGTTTTTTGTCAAATCAATCCCCAGTCTCAGGCCTGCCTGGTGTGAAGGAGAGGTATCTTCTATTGCTTTTTTTGAGTATTCATCGCCGGTAATATCCATTTGAAGGCAGCTGTAGATGAATTCGGTTTCCATCCATTCTACCGGCAGCCAAGTTACGGCGATTTCCACCCCATAAGTATTGCCCTTCATATTATTGGCAAAATACCGGCTCCCCGGGTTTTCTCCCTGGACTATTCCTCCCAGATCCGTATATCGGTTGTAAAACAAAGAAATATCTGCTGATAATTTTTTACCGGCGGCATACCGGTAACCGGTTTCCAATGCAATGAGCTTTTCAGCATCATATTCCGAGCTACCGTTCAGGGAAATTTCAGTATACACCGGGAAGGGGATAATGCCCTGAATAATTTTTCCGGAAGCCTCCATCCGTGACGGTGTCCGGACGGCCCGTGCCACAGATGTCCAAACGCTGTGTCTTTCACCGGGTCGCCACAGTATCCTTGCATTGGGCTGAATTTCTACCCCGGTATAATCGTTATGTTCGATCTTTGATCCCAGGGTGAGCCAGAGCAGGTCATCGACGATGGTAATTTCATCCTGGACAAAACCGCTGAATAAATGCGTGGTTTGGGCGTCCGGTATCATCTGAACCTGAAAGGTGTTGGAAAAATCATCCCGGACCATCCGGTATCCCATGCCCCAGACCACGTCATGGCTGCCTGCCGGCTGGAATCTATGTTGAAAATCCATATCAAAGGTATGATGGGTCTGATCCAGAGAAAATTCATCTCTGGTGTTGAAATCATAATAAGCCTGGATCGTAAATATATCATGTTTAGAGTCTTTTAATGTCCACCGCCCCAGGATATTTCCGCCGTGGGATTTCACACTGTCCACCAAAGGGTCATTATAGGGAGGGGTGGGAATGGCGCAAATGTTAACGTCCTGCTCACTCTCCACCTGGAAGATATCTCCTTGGATGGTCCATGTATGGCGAATGCCTTTGTCACCATCAATTCTGAAGCCGGCCTGACCGTTCTTCCATCCGTCGTTCCCGTCGCTGCCATCGGAGGCTTTTACAAAGGAATCCCGGTCATTTCCCATGGCATAGAACCGGGCATAGGTATCTGTATTCAGTTTTGTCCCCACCCTTGCACTGGCCATGAGTTTTTCGTGAGTTCCTGTTCCCAGACTGACCAATCCCCCCTGGGTGTCCGATGCCGGCAGGGTTATGATATTGATGATGCCGTTTACGGCATTGGCACCCCACAGGGTTGCCCCGGGCCCCCGGATAACTTCGATCCGATCCACATCCTCCAGCAGCACATGCTGAAGATCCCAGTGTACCCCGGAATAACTTGGAGTATAGACACTGCGGCCATCAATTTGTACCAGCAGTTTATTGGAAAAAGTGCCGTTGAATCCCCTTGAGGAAATGGCCCAGCGATTGGCGTTGATCCGGGCCACTTGCAGTCCCGGGACCAGCCGAAGGGCTTCGGCAATGGTTGTTGCGCCGGACTCGAGTAATTTTTTTCGGTGGATGACATAGACTGCGGCAGGAACATCTGAGAGGGCCTGTGATTTGCGGCCGGCCGATGTAATCTGAACCTCCATCAGATTAGCCAGATCCATCCCCAGTATATCTTCGTCGCCTGAATTTGCGAAAACAGGGGCGACCATGGAATACAATAAAAAACAGACGACAAAAGTTACAGGTATCCAAAATTTCCAACGCATCCAACCTCCCAAAAAGACTCATCCTTTTGATTTTTTCAAAAAAAAAAGGGGGGGGGGCAATTCTTTATAATCCCGTTACACTTAAGACGGGAATCAAAAGAGATTTATATCATATATGATTGAACTGTTTAATTAGAATCTAATAATATATTCGCCTTGTCAATGGAAAGATGCGTGTGATTGGACGAAAAGTTGCTCAGATGCAAGGCGCAGAAAAATTTACAACCGGAGCATACTAATGTATGTGAGGATTGGAAATTTTTCTGCAACGCCCCAGGTGGGTGACTTTTGGTTCAAACACCATTTATATTGACAATTCAAGCCACTCAAACCAGATGGGATAGTTCTCCTTGTACCAGGCCAGAATCTGTTTGAGCATTTCTTGCTCAACAGCTGAAATGGTGGTTGGCGTAATTTTGTCAAAACGTACCACCATCTTGTCTCCAAAATGCTCCAGGGCTTCGGTACACAGGGTCTGAAGTTCGTTGCGGATTCTACCGGAGTCTGAAATTTTAACGGCCCGGGTTCTGAAATCCTCTCCCTTGAAAAATCGGTTGAGCAGTGGCGAGAAAACCAGCTTGCTCTGCGGTAACGGCTCTATCAGGCGAAGGGCAAAGGTAATGGCCTTGTCTCCGAATTCCGACGTTAACCGAACAGTTACTTCCCAGGTATCCTCGCTGAGCTGTTTTACGCCTTGGGCACCGCTGTAGGGATCCGGCAGCATATATCCCGATACGGCCAGGGTCTGCCATTTTTTAGCGGCAATCAGATCGCTTGCATTGATGGTGCGCGGTTTTAAGGGGATGCCGGCGTTTTTAGCTTCCATGATGCTGTTGCGATAAATTTCAATCATTTCCGGGGGCACATCGGTTTCAAATAGATCCTGTTCAAGTCTTACGGCAAAATTATTGTCCTGGGGATCCAGCTTCATGGCTGCGGCATCCTTGTCATAGGGCAGCTTGAATTTTGAGGAGAGTACGGCAAGGGATACATCCAGGCCCAGAATGCTGGACAGGCTGGCCGCCTGCATGGCCTCGGCAGACGCGGCATAACCATCCACCACCAGCAGGTGAATCTCCCCCTTGTCATCGGTCCAGGGCTTGACTGCAAAGGTCGGCGCATAGGTGCCTGAATCGGTGAACGGCGCTATCCCTGTGGGCAGTATCCAGTTTTCATCAATGAGATGAGCTCCGGTTTCCCGCCATTGGTCCCAGAGATTTTCGATTCTCTCCCGCCGGGCGTCCCCGGTAAGGGTCCAGACATGGACATTTTTCGCCTTTATCCCGTCAAAGGTCTCCTGAATGGCATTCATGACCATATGACGCGGGGTGAAGTAATTAACCAAAATGGATTTCAAGGCTGCATTTTCCACAACCTGTTCCGGGAGTACAAGGCACCCCATATATCCTTCATATTGATCACTGATGATCAAAGGCTGGTCAAAGAGGTGGAATATACTCATGGGGCCGGTGGTTTCGCCCTTGGCAAACCTTGAGGTGTTTTCCAGGGTGTCGATGGCGGCCCCCCACACGGTGATGTCCCGCTTCTGGATATCCCGGGAAAATCTCTCCCAGGTATATTCAGGATCATTGATCAGCCGCAGCACACGGTCTTCAAGAAATTTAGCCACCTGGGGCCGGGCATAGATCCTTCCGAATCCCAGCAGGGGGTTGGCGCCCATTTCAGCGGTTTCACCGGCTTTGGGCATCAGTCCTTCCCCTAAGCAGACCATGATGGCATGGTTTTCCGGCAGGGTGCGGGACAGGTACCACAGGCTTTCACTCATGGCGTAGGCGGAAATTGCATCGGCATCTTTTTTCACCAGATTCAGTTCTGTTTTGGGCAGCCCCTTTCCTTCCCCGTAGCGGCCAAAAAGCCGGGTGCCCAAGGCCGTGACAGCGGCGGTGACGGCAAGCATTTTTTCGGTACGCCCGTCGGTGAAGGAGACCGCATCCATGTGGCGGCGTTTGATTTTTCTTTGGGATTCGTCGCTGTACCAGTGAATGCGCACATCTTCGAGCCATAAATGGAATCGGCCTAATATGGGGCGGGTATCAAAGGCCCATTGGGAAATCAGATTCTGTTTTTGAATATCCGCAGGTGAAATATTTTTTGCTGATTTACTGGAATTGTCAGTTGCCGTCGTCATGGAATACACTCTTTTTTGAATTGTGTGGCTTGGAGCTGATTTATCATTTCAAAATAAAATATGTCAAGCATTGTTACGAACTGCTGTGTCGAATGATGCCGGAAGGCGCTTGGTGCGCCCCCGGCTTGTCATGTATTTACTGATGACTGTCACTGTCATGGGTTTCTGATTCAGCAGGCGTTTCCTCAGTCTTTGACGGCGCTAAAACTTCATGCGCTTCATCATCAGTTTCAGGTGCGACTTCCTGGGCGTCAGTGGCTGCCTCATTCGCTTCAGGTGCGACTTCAACTTCATGGGCTTCGGGTGCTGCGTCATCCGCTTCAGGCGCTACTTCCTGGACGTCAGTGGCTGCCTCATTCGCTTCAGGTGCGACTTCAACTTCATGGGCTTCAGGCGCTACTTCATGAGTTTCAGGTGCGGCATCATGTGATGCTTCGGGGGGCAGGATGAGGTCAGCCATGGCTTCCATGGCACGCTTAGGATCAGCTTCCACTTCTTGTAAAATGTTGTCTACGTTAGCATCATCAAGCCAGTAGACCCTACCGTCACTGACATCATAGATGGCACCCACCACTTTGGCTTTGCCGGATTTGACAAGATCCCGTGTGGCAGGACTTTTCATGAACAGATCCCGAATACTGGTCCAGACGTTTTCTTCAATGGCAAGGGGAATTATTTCATCACCTTTTGCCTGGGGATACTTTTCCATGGTCTTTCTGACAGCAGGTCCAATGTTATCGAACAGCGTTGGAATATTTCTTTCCATGGCATGGCCGTGTCCGTTGATCGCCCGGGTGACGGCTGTTACTGCGCCGCATTGTGTATTGCCCAATACAACCACAACCGGTGTGCGAACATGTGCAAGACCATATTCTATGGAGCCGACTTCATTTTTATCACATACATTTCCGGCCACCCGGATAACAAAAACATCCATGATTCCGGCGTCAAAGATTGCTTCCACAGGGACCCTGGAATCAGAACTGGCGAGGATGGTGGCATAGGCATGATCCCTCTGATCCTCCATGCCGGCCTTCATCATCCTGTTTTTGTTCAGATGCGGGTGTTCGGATTTTTCATTGAGAAACCGTTTATTCCCATCCTTTAGCATCTGAAGGGATTCGTCCGGGCTGGGTTTTGGCGTTTTCTCTTCTCCTGAGCAGCCGGTAAATGCAAGCATGCATGTCAGCAATAGGCATAATATCAAACGAAGTGATGTTTTTTTCATTTTCCCTCCTTAAAATTATATTTCGTTTATATCAAGAAACCTCAAATACCACATTTGTCTATATTGTTCACCTTTTTTGTTTCAGATGGAACACCCATCAAAATAAGTTGTTTTGGTCTGCCGTGTCCTGTATGGTGACCCGATATGAACCAGAGAACAGATACATTGTCTGATTTCGGCCACATCAACGAGATCTTAAAAGGTGTCGTGGACCGGGTCACATTCCATAACCCGGACAATGGCTGGTCCATTCTCAAAGTACAACCCTTTGATCGTCCGGGCAGCCGGGAAACGGTTGTGGTCCATCAGACAAAGGTGTTTGCCGGTGCCTCCATGGAATTTGAGGGGGCATGGACGGTGCATCCAAAATTCGGCCGGCAGTTCAAGGCCGTGCATGCCAGGGAGAAAAAGCCTGCTACGGCATCGGCCCTGGAAAAATATCTGGGTTCCGGGTTGATCAAAGGGGTGGGGCCCAAAACCGCAAAAAAAATCGTGGTATATTTTAAGGACCAGACCCTGGATGTGTTTGAATCCGATATTGAGCGCCTTGTGGAGGTGCCGGGGATTGCCCATAAAAAGCTTGAAATGATTTCAACGGCCTGGGCGGAGCACCGGGCCATCCGGGATGTGATGATGTTTCTCCAGTCCCACGGGATTTCCACGTTGTTTTCCGTTCGCATATTTAAAGAATACGGCGATGATGCCATTGCCTGGATTACCCAGGACCCCTATCGCCTTGCTGCTGATTTTTTCGGCATTGGTTTTTTTACTGCGGACAAGGTGGCCTTGAGCATTGGCCTTGAAACGGACAGTCCGCCAAGAATTACCGCCGGTATCCGTCACGTACTGTCTGCAGCCCGGGAATTTGGGCATTGTTATCTTACGTTTCCCCAGATTAAAAAACAGGTAAAAGATCTGCTCGAGCTTGATTTGTCACAGCAGCTTGAAAACCTCTTAACAGAGATGGAAGCCCAGCGGCTTTTGATGCGCAGGGATCTGTTCGATGACAACGGGCAGCCTGTGGCCTGTTACTATGCCCGCTCTCTTTATTTTGATGAGGCCTATGTGGCAAGGCGTCTTTTAGATCCCGGGCCTGAACGGACATTTGACCTGGCCCGGATTGACCGGTGGGTGGCGTTGTTCTGCCAACGTTTTCAAATGCAGCTCTCCGTTGAACAGGCTGCTGCGGTCAAGGGGGCGGTGCAGCAGCATTTTTCCGTTCTCACAGGTGGTCCCGGATGCGGTAAAACCACGGCCACACGGGTGATGGTTCGCCTGCTGGAGGCCATGGGTCAAAAGGTGATGCTGGCCGCGCCCACGGGTCGGGCTGCCCAGCGTATGAGCGAGGTGATCGGAAAACCGGCCAAAACCATTCACCGTCTTTTGGGCTGGAAAGCCGGAGGATTTAAACGCGATGAAAGTTCCCCTCTAAAAACAGATTTTCTGGTGGTGGACGAATGCTCCATGTTGGATATTAATCTGACGGCATCTTTGCTTAAAGCTGTGCCACGGAACAGCCAGGTTGTATTTATTGGTGATTATGACCAATTGCCTTCGGTGGGGGCGGGCAACGTACTCAAAGATATCATTGCTTCACAGGCAGTGCCCTGTTTCCGGCTTACCCAGGTGTTTCGTCAGGCCCGGTTTTCTATGATCATTAAGTTTGCCCACCAGATTAATCAGGGCCGTATGCCGTGGATAAAAAGTCCGTTTAAGTATCCGTCCGTCTGGCAGGACGGAACCGATTGCCTGTTTATTGATTCCGATGAAGTCACCAAAGAACAGATCAGTTTTGTTCGTCGGGTTAAACGTTTATATGCACCTGTTGATCCGGAAACGCCAAACAACAGTAGCGTTCAAGAGATTTCCGCCCCCCGTGATGCCCGGGACAATGATCATGGTGATTTGTATGAATTCAGGGTGAACGAGTCGTGTTCACCCTGGGAGACTGAAATTGAGATACCTAAAAAATTTGCCCATGTGGATCTGGCCCGTCTGGCAGGCACTGAAAATCGTGTTCAAGAACTGATGGCGGTGGTGGAAAAGGTTCACCCATGGTCCTCTTTGCATTATGGTCTATCTGCTTTGGATGCCGTGAAAAAATTATATCTGGAGTGGATTCCCAAATATTTGGGAAGAGATACGGAAATTCAGATCCTTTCCCCCATGACCCGGGGCAGTCTCGGCACCCTCTCTTTGAACCGTGAAATTCAGGACGGCTATAACCCCATGGGTCCGGGCAAAGCCCAGCTCACCGTGGGCCGGCGGGTATTCAGAACCGGGGACCGGGTGATCCACAGAAAAAACAACTATGATCTGGGGGTGTTTAACGGGGACATCGGTATCATCGACCGGATTAACACCATGGATATTACCTGTACGGTTCGTTTTTTACCGGATAACCGGGTGGTGCATTATCAGCAGACAGACATCATGGAGCTTGACCTGGCCTACGCCATCACCATCCATAAATCCCAGGGCAGTGAATTTGAGGTGGTGATCATTCCGGTATTGACCCAGCATTTTAAAATGCTTTTTCGCAACCTGATTTACACAGGAATTACCCGTGCCAAAAAATTGGCCGTTTTTGTCGGTACCCGAAGGGCTTTAGGCATGGCCGTGGGAAACCAGGATATCAGCAACCGCCAGACCGCGCTCCAGGTTTTGCTCACAAAAGAGGTAAAGGTATAGCCGCTGCAGGGAAAAAAAGATAAATTCGTTTACATGAAAATCGTGTGATTTATGGTTTTTTGTTTTTTTATAAGAAAGTTTGTGTAACCTACTCAGATATCAAACTTTAGTTGTGGGCTGAACCACGGTGAAAAACAGGTCAGCCCATGGCGGTTATTGTACTTTTTCATTGATTTTGTTTTTAAGCTTGCCCGCACATTTGAACGTGACAACCCGTCTTTTTTCAAGGATCATAGCATCCCCAGTAGCCGGGTTCCTCCCCTTTCTCGGAGACTTTTCAATTACCTGGAATTTCCCGAATCCGGAAACCATAATATCTTCACCGGAAGCCAGGGTGGACTTCATGATTTCAATCAGGGTTTCAAGTACCTCTTTGGACTGAGATGGGTTTTGGTCAAATGTATCTGAAATTTTTTCGATGAGTGTAGATTTGGTACAGGTCAAAATGGCAGCCTTTGTTTAAGTTTAGATTGAATGAACTTTGGAATATATTAATCGGTTTTCCAAAAGAGTCAAGCAATTTAGATGGCTACCCGGCACCAATTTTGTCTAATATTTTTCAAACTCGTCATCCAGGGAATCATCCCCCATGTCCAGTACAACACCCCGGACCTGGCCCAGTGTACCCTGTCTGTTGGTAATGGTCATGGCTGTTGGATCATGAATCCCCCGGCTATCATTTGTTCGGTCTGGCTTGGATATGGGATTTTCCTGTGGCGGGGTCTGCCCCCGGGTTTCCATTTTTTTAACCCTGAAGTAGGCAATCGCCTGTTGGAGCTGTTCTGACTGGGCAGAGAGTTCTTCTGCGGTTGAGGACATCTCTTCAGAAGAGCTGGCATTTTGCTGGATAATCTGATCCAGTTGCTGCAGGGCGGTGTTTATTTGGTCTGCGCCTGTGCTTTGTTCTGCCGATGCCGCATTAATTTCCTGAACCAGTTCTGAGGTTTTGCGGATATCCGGAACGATTTTGTTGAGCATAACCCCCGCATTTTCAGCAATCTCAACACTGGACGTTGACAAATTGCTGATTTCACTGGCTGCCGTCTGACTACGTTCGGCAAGCTTTCTGACCGCATCTGCAACCACGGCAAACCCCTTGCCGTGATCCCCGGCCCGGGCCGCCTCAATGGCGGCATTTAACGCCAGCATATTGGTCTGTCTTGCAATCTCTTCAATAATAAGGATTTTATCTGCAATCTCTCTCATGGCCACTACGGTTTGGGCCACAGCCTGGCCTCCTTGCTCGGCGTCTTCAGCTGCCTGGACAGCTAACCGTTCCGTCTGCCGGGCGTTATCTGCGTTTTGTTTAATATTGCCGGACATTTCCTCCATGGCCGCCGAGGCCTGTTCCGCAGAGGCAGCCTGTTCCGTGGCACCCTGGGACATCTGTTCGGATGTGGCGCTGAGTTCTGCGCTGCCTGCCGCAACGTTGCTTACAGCGTTCTGGACCTCATCGACAATATCCGTAAGCGATATTACCATATGCTTCATGGCTTTTTGAAGATGTCCTATCTCATCTTCACTGTTGGATTCGATGTTTAGATTCAGGTCACCTTGGGCAAGCTTGTTTGCCACATCAACACCCTGGGAAAGGGGCAGTTCAATGTATTTTCTGGTCATAAATCTAACCCAGAAGAACGCCGCGAGTATGAGTATGAGTATGGTCGCAGTCGTAAAAATAATCTGATTTTGAACCATATTGTTAAGTCGTTTTCTTTTTTCCTCTATCTTATTTTGTACCCCGTCAATATATACGCCTGTGACAACAATCCAGTCCCAGGGTTTAAAGTATCTGAAATATCCGATTTTGGGCTCATTTTTTTCAGATCCGATCTTGGGCCAGGTATAATTTACATGGCCTTGACCGTCAGACTTGGCCATCTCAATAATTTCCCTGAATATAAATCTGCCGGAGGAATCTTTTTGGTCCATAAGATTTTTGCCCATGGTTTTCTGGTTTAAATGGGCTATAACATTAGCTTGGGTATCCATGATGTAAAAATAGTCACTGTCTCCATATTTCATATCAGACACAATGCTTATGGCTACTTTTTGTGCGTCCAGTTCAGTTTTGTCAACGTATATACCTGTGCCGATGATCCAGTCCCATGGCTTGAAATAACGGACATAGGACAGTTTTTTCACCCATTTGTTTTTGTTATCAGGGGAGGGCCATACATAACTGACATATCCTTCTCCCGCTTCCTTGCATAGGCGTGTCATCTCCACAAACATGGGGGTATCGGTTCCTTCGGCCATAATGATTTTTCCGTTTTTGGTATACCGGGAGATGTCTTTTCCATTCAAAGCCGGCACAGTAGGATGCATAACCATTTTGGGGTATGTGTCATTGATCCAGAAATAGTTGCTGTTCTCATAGCGCAATGCTTCAATATCGGATGCAATCTTTTTGGGGAGTGTTTTCATTCTCTGATCGCCCATGCCGTCAATAGAGGCGGATGCATTCCGAGCCTGTGTATATGCCCGGTTGATCATGGAATATGGAATTTCCACAAGATTTTTTAATTCTGCACCATATCTTTTTTTTATGCCTTCAATACTAACGGCTTGGCTGTGAACTTTTACAACCATGGTATAGACTGAATCCACCAAGTCTATGAGCTTTTGTCTGGTTTCATCCATCAATTCCTTTTCATAGGCCGAAATATTTTCGTGGACCTGGTGGATTGAACTATAAAGGGCGTATCCCCCTACAGCGCCCACTGAAATGAGAATTGCCAGAATAACGATCACGATAATTTTTATTTTGATTTTAAAGTTTTTAAAACGCATTCCATCTCCCTTGTTACAGATATTGCGTCGGCTACAGTGTGAAGTGGTTTCTAAAAGAAGTGAATTCTATTTCACCCATCAAATATTTTGATTTTCGTACGGATAAATTTTCTTTTCGTAACGGCCTGTCCTGGACGCGTTGTTATTTTAAATTAAGTAATAGGTTTGAAATACTTAAAATTATATCTGTACAGGCGTTCTATTGTCAACATGGAATCAAGACATTGGGATTCTAATGGAAATTATTTCATTAGAATGCTATAGATAATTTTATAAAAAACTTTCTGCTGCCGGGATGAACATTCGATTCAAAGGAAATATCGTAACAGGCCTGCTTGCGTCCATGTCAAGGGTTTGGGGGGCGAAATTAAAGCATTGGCTGCGAAATTTGGTGAAACAACATTCGCTATTCATCAGATTCCTGCCCAGCTGGACGATCTATCCGAAGAAAATGTATCGTCTCAGATGAAGGCGGCAAAGGGCGCGATTTTGATGATAATATTGAACTTTTTTTGACACGACATTTTGATTGACGTATATTTTTAAAAAATAACACCTATATGTTGCAAGCGGCCTTTGGTTGGATATACAAGGCGTTGGGCACGCAGCATTTAGATCGCAGTGAATCAGATAAGGAGCACACATGGCTTCCAATAATCAAGATACGGACGGCAACCTGGTGATGAAAATTGAGGGGGCTTTATCTGCGTACGAGGTGGTAGATCTCAAAGATCGTTTGTTGACGGGATTTACAAATTATCAGGGGATTATTTTGGATGTTAATGGCGTAACCGAGTGTGATACACTGGGGATTCAGCTTCTTTTATCCGCCAGGAAAACAGCTGAAAAGTTAAAAAAAACATTTAAAGTTACAGGTGACTCTCAGTCGGTTCAGGATGCGGCAACCGGTGTGGGGCTTGACGCGGAAGACTTTACCTGTTTCTCGAAGGAGGCTTAAGTAATGGCAAAGGTCATTATGACGGTGGATGATTCGACCAGTATAAGACAGATGGTCAGTTTTACATTAAATCAGGTCGGCTATGACGTTGTTGAAGCTGTGGATGGGCGGGATGCGGTAGATAAACTTGCCGGCACCCATATTGATATGCTGCTGACCGATTTAAATATGCCCAACAAGAATGGGTTGGAATTGATTGAATGGATTCGGTCCATGCCAAAATTTAAGTTTATACCCATTATTATGCTGACAACCGAATCAGAGACGGAAATGAAACAAAAAGGCAAGGCTGCCGGGGCCACTGGATGGATTGTGAAACCGTTTAAACCAGAGCAGTTGCTTGCCGTAGTAAAAAAAGTTCTTCGTTGATACAAGCCCCTTAAAAAGAAGGCAAATTTTGTCTTTAACATGTATATCAGAGGAAGTATCCTATGGATGAATCCGGCAGATTCATTGAAGAGTTCTGCCTCGAAGCAGAAGAACTTCTGTCAGGCGTTGAAGATGCGGTTCTGGATATTGAAGAAAATCCTGGGGACCAGGAAGCGGTGAACAGACTGTTTCGCGCCATGCATACCATCAAGGGGTCCGGGGCCATGTTCGGGTTCGATGCCGTTTCCGAGTTTACCCATCACGTTGAAACAGTTTTAGACAATGTTCGAAACGGAACGGTTCCCGTCTCCAAGACGCTTATCGATTTAATCCTGATGTCACGGGATCGCATCACAGCAATGCTTGCCGAAGCTAACGGTGGCGGCCCGCCGTTAGATTCCCAGGAAGGGGAGGAAATTGTTGCGTCCCTTAAGGCGCTGCTCTATTCCGATGACACTGAACCACCCGTTGAAAAATCTTCCAAAGAGGCGCCGGAAGAAAATTTTGTGCCGGTTACACCTGCGCCGGAAAACGAAGTGGTCTATCGTATACGGCTTTCACCTGATCTGGATATATTTTCCACCGGCATGGATCCGGTCATGCTGCTCTATGATCTTGCTGATATGGGGGCGTGCTGCGTCGTAGCCCAGACGGAAAAAGTGCCGGATCTGGAAAATCTTTCCCCGGAGTCATGCTATTTTTCCTGGGATATAATTTTACCCACCACCAAGAGTGTCAATGCAATCAGAGATGTTTTCATATTTGTGGAAGATGATTGCGAAATCGTCATTGAAACCGTTGAGGAGAAGGGCATTGCATCCCAGGAGGTGTCTGCCCCGCGATTAGGTGATATTCTTGTCGAGCGGGGTGACATTGAAAGAAAAATTCTGGACGAGGAATTCGACACCCATAAAAAAATAGGTGAGCGACTGGTTGAATCCGGCGCACTTTCCAAAGAGAAGCTCAAATCTGCGTTAACAGAGCAGACGATTGTCAGCAAAATGCATAAATCCTCGGTCGCATCAACCGTGCGTGTGCCGTCAGACAGGCTTGACAAGTTGATCAACCTGGTGGGCGAACTGGTTATTACCCAGGCCCGTTTGTCCCAGGTGGCCTCAAACCGAGAAGATACGGAATTAGGTGAGTCCGTGGAGGAAATTGAGCGTCTGACCGGCGAACTTCGGGACAGTGTGCTCAATATCAGAATGATGCCCATCGGCACCATATTCAACAAATTTCGGC
>Ga0193963_1000302_pt1 | contig 25828 bp, 33 predicted proteins | sample FB_6_MG_FD_140359 | JGI IMG/M metagenome (GOLD analysis project Ga0193963, IMG submission 140359) | Microbial mat bacterial communities from the Broadkill River, Lewes, Delaware, United States - FB_6_MG | ecosystem: Environmental > Aquatic > Freshwater > River > Microbial mats | place: USA...
AGTGAACCATGGCTAAAATCAGCATGAAGCAGCGTGAGCTGAAGCGTGAAAAACTGGTCGCCAAGTTTGCTGCCAAGCGCGAGGAACTGAAAGCGATCATCAAGAACCCAGAGTCTTCTGATGAAGAACGCTGGAATGCACAACAGACACTGCAAAAACTGCCGCGTGATTCGTCATCAAGCCGTTTGCAACGTCGTTGTCAACTGACAGGCCGTCCACACGGTGTTTACCGCAAGTTCAAGCTGTCACGTATTAAGTTGCGTGAAGAAGGGATGAAGGGTAATGTGCCGGGTCTGAAAAAAGCTAGTTGGTAAGCAATTTCTCCCGAATGTGAAAGCATTCGGGAGAGCGCTGTACAACAGAGGTAAAATAAATGAGTATGCAAGATACGTTGGCGGATATGTTTACCCGCATTCGTAACGCCCAGCAAGCGGGCCATACGAATGTGAGTATGCCGTCATCCAAGATTAAAAAATCTGTTGCCCAGGTTCTGGAAACAGAAGGTTATATCACTGGTTTTTCTGTTAATGAAGAAACCAAGCCGACTATGACCATTGAGTTGAAGTACTACGAAGGCAAACCTGTTATCGAACGCATTCAGCGTGTGAGTCGTCCAGGTCTGCGTCAGTACAAGGGCGCCACAGAACTGCCAAAGGTAGAAGCTGGTTTGGGCGTTGCTATCGTATCCACCTCCAAAGGCGTTATGACTGATCGCGCTGCCCGTGCTGCGGGTGTTGGCGGTGAAGTTATAGCCACTGTGTTCTAAGGGGGTACTATGTCTCGTATTGCTAAGTCTCCCGTTGCGATTCCTGCTGGCGTTGAAGTCAAGCTGGAAGGTGACAAGATTGCTGTCAAAGGTAAGCAGGGTTCTCTGGAACTGGCTGTGCACGAATCTGTTGAAATCAGCCAAGCTGATGGACAACTGACGTTTGCACCCAAAACTGCTGACAAAAAAGCTAACGCCATGGCGGGTACCTTCCGTTCTTTGGTTAACAACATGGTTACTGGTGTAACCGTTGGCTTTGAAAAGAAACTGGTTTTGCAAGGTGTTGGTTATCGTGCCAAAGCATCAGGTAAAACTCTGAATCTCTCACTGGGCTTCTCTCATCCTGTCGATTATGCGCTACCAGAAGGCATCAAGGCAGAGACTCCAAGCCAGACTGAAGTGGTTATCAAAGGTATTGATAAGCAGCAAGTCGGCCAGGTTGCTGCTGAGATCCGTGGTTATCGTCCACCAGAGCCTTATAAGGGCAAAGGTGTTCGTTACGCTGACGAACATGTTCGTCGTAAAGAAGCCAAGAAAAAGTAAGGTCTAGGCCATGAATGAGAAGAAAAAAGCTCGTCTGCGCCGTGCCAAGAAGACTCGGATGCACATCCGTGAGAAAAGCGCGGTGCGTATGTGTGTACACCGTACACCACAACACATTTATGCTCAGATCATTTCTGCCAATGGCGCTAGCGTCCTGGCGACAGCTTCTACCGTAGAAGCCGATCTGCGTAACGAAACGACTGGTAACGTCAGTGCTGCAACTCGCGTCGGTCAGCTGATCGCCGAGCGTGCAAAAGCAGCTGGTATCACCAAGGTTGCATTTGACCGTTCAGGTTTCAAATACCATGGTCGTGTTAAAGCTCTGGCTGATGCGGCTCGTGAAAACGGCCTCGAATTCTAAGGGTAGAGATCATGGCAAATAACGAACGTAATGAACGTAATAACGACCGTAACGAGAGCGAGCTGCAAGAAAAGCTGGTTCAAGTTAACCGTGTAGCAAAGGTTGTTAAAGGTGGTCGTATCTTCGCCTTCACTGCATTGACAGTGGTTGGTGATGGTAATGGCCGTGTTGGCTTTGGTCGTGGTAAATCACGTGAAGTACCAATGGCTATCCAGAAAGCAATGGAACAGGCCAAGCGCAATATGGTCAGTGTCCAGCTTGACGGTTCTACCTTACAGTATCCTGTTAAGGCCCGTCACTCTGGTGCTCAGGTCTACATGCAGCCTGCTTCTGAAGGTACTGGTATCATCGCCGGTGGTGCGATGCGTGCCGTTCTGGAAATGGTTGGTGTCAAGAACGTACTGGCCAAGTGCTACGGTTCTACCAATCCGAACAACGTAGTGCGTGCGACCTTTAATGGTCTGGCGCAGATGCGTTCTCCTGAACAGATTGCAGCCAAGCGCGGCAAGTCAGTTGAAGATATTCTGGGGTAAAGCGTTATGGAAAAGAAAACTGTAAAGGTTACCCAGACCCGCAGTACCATTGGTCGCTTACCTAAGCACCGCGCAACCATGAAAGGTCTTGGTCTGCGCCGTATCGGTCATACCGTTGAGCTGGAAGATACTCCTTCCGTTCGTGGCATGATCAACCAGGTTCAATACATGGTTAAGGTAGAAGGGGAGTAATATGCGTCTCAATGAATTGAGCCCGGCTCCTGGTTCCAAGGCAACGCGCAAGCGTGTCGGTCGTGGTATCGGTAGCGGTCTTGGAAAAACCGGTGGTCGTGGTCACAAGGGTCTGAAGTCTCGTTCTGGTGGTAGTGTTGCCCCAGGTTTCGAGGGTGGCCAGATGCCTATCCACCGTCGTTTGCCAAAGTTTGGCTTTACTTCCCGTAAGGCTCAGTACGTTGCAGAGATTCGTCTCAACGAACTGACTCTGGTTGAAGGCGATGTTGTTGATCTGGAAGCTTTGAAAGCAGCAGATATCATTGGCGAGAAGATCAAGGTCGCTCGCGTGATTCTGTCCGGTGAAGTCAACAAGGCTGTTACTGTCAAAGGTTTGAAAGTCACTAAAGGCGCCAAGGCTGCCATTGAAGCAGCGGGCGGTAAGGTCGAGGACTAATGGCTACTCAAGGCTCACTACCTCAAGGCATGCAAAAAGGAATGGGAGAACTTTGGTCTCGCATTAAGTTTGTCTTGTTGGCAATTGTTGTATATCGCATCGGTACTCATATCCCGGTTCCGGGTATTAACCCCGAGGCACTCGCGCGGCTGTTTGAGCAAAACCAGGGCACGATTCTGGAAATGTTCAATATGTTTTCCGGTGGTGCATTGGAGCGCATGAGTATCCTTGCTCTGGGGATCATGCCGTATATTTCTGCATCGATCATCATGCAACTGCTGACGGCAGTGAGTCCTCAGCTGGAACAGCTGAAAAAGGAAGGGGAATCCGGGCGTCGTAAGATTACTCAATATACGCGCTACGGAACCGTCCTTTTGGCCACTCTTCAGGCCTTCGGTGTTTCCGCAGGTCTTGCCGGTCAGGGGGTTACTTTCTCGGCTGGTATCGATTTTTACATTGCTGCAGTTCCTTCTTTTGTTGCCGGTGCCGTATTTATGATGTGGCTTGGTGAACAGGTAACGGAACGAGGTATCGGTAACGGTATCTCTATTCTGATCTTTGCAGGTATCGTTGCGGGCTTGCCCAGCGCGATCGGGCAGGCTTTCGAGTCGGCTCGTCAGGGAGATCTGAATATCCTTCTGTTGCTGGTGATTGCTGCTCTTGCTGTTGTTGTTATTGCATTTGTTGTGTTCGTAGAACGCGGTCAACGCCGTATTACGATCAACTATGCCAAGCGTCAACAGGGTAACCGCCAAATGGCGGCACAGAGCAGCCACTTGCCATTGAAGCTGAACATGGCTGGTGTCATCCCGGCTATTTTTGCCTCATCTTTACTGCTGTTTCCTGCATCGCTAGGAACCTGGTTTGGTAAGGGTGAAGGTATGGAATGGTTGCAAGATGTCAGTCTGGCACTGGCTCCAAGCCAGCCTTTATATATTGTATTGTTTGCTGCAGGCATCATCTTCTTCTGTTACTTCTACACGGCTTTGATGTTTAATCCGAAAGAAGTGGCAGATAACTTGAAGAAATCTGGTGCCTTCATTCCAGGGATTCGCCCAGGTATCCAAACCGCCAAATATATTGATGGTGTGTTGGGTCGCCTGACACTGTTTGGATCTCTTTACATCACGGCTGTGTGCCTGATGCCACAATTTCTGATCGTCCTGGCGGACGTGCCGTTTTACTTCGGTGGAACGTCATTACTGATCGTTGTGGTAGTTGTCATGGATTTCATGGCACAGGTTCAGTCTCATCTGATGTCTCATCAGTATGATTCCCTGATGAAAAAAGCAAACCTGAAGAATATGGGCTCAACTCGTTGAGTTCATTTTAGGAGACCGTCATGAAAGTACGTGCGTCTGTTAAAAAAATGTGTAGGGAATGCAAGATCATTCGTCGCAATGGTAGCGTACGTGTGATTTGTACAGACCCTAAGCATAAGCAACGTCAGGGTTAATATCCTGATACGGTGGGTGATGATTGAAACAGGTGGCTTGATTTTTGATCAAGCCACCTGTAGTATTTTGCGCCCTTTCATCAAGTAAAGTGTAACGGAGTTAGACATGGCCCGTATTGCCGGTGTCAACATTCCTGACAACAAGCATGCAGTTATTTCTCTGACTTACGTCTATGGCGTAGGTAAAACCACTGCTCAGCAGATTTGTTCTGCCAGTGGTATCGCTGAAGACACTCGTATGGGTGATCTGAACGAAGAGCAGCTGGATGTGATCCGTAACGAAGTAGCAAGGTTTACCGTTGAAGGTGACTTGCGTCGTGAAGTGCAAATGAACATCAAGCGTTTGATGGACATGGGTTGCTTCCGAGGCATTCGCCATCGTCGTAGCCTGCCTCTTCGCGGTCAGCGTACTAAAACTAACGCTCGTACCCGTAAGGGTCCGCGTAAGCCAATCCGTAAGTGATTTCGGATTGGTCTTTTAGTGTAGCTGCATTCACTTGTTGCAGTGTTGATATTAAAAGCAGGATTAATTAATGGCTAAGCCACAAAAATCAACCAAGAAAAAGGTTAAAAAGCAGGTTGTGGACGGTATCGCCCACATACATGCCTCTTTTAACAATACCATCGTAACCATTACAGACCGTCAGGGTAATGCTCTTTCCTGGGCAACTGCCGGTGGTTCTGGTTTCCGTGGCTCACGTAAGAGCACGCCGTTTGCTGCACAGGTTGCTGCAGAGCGTGCTGGTGAAGCTGCGAAAGAATATGGCCTGAAGAACCTGGACGTTGAAGTCAAAGGTCCTGGCCCTGGCCGTGAGTCAGCTGTTCGCGCCCTGAATGCTTGTGGATATAAAATCTCCAACATTACAGACGTAACACCGATTCCGCATAACGGCTGTCGTCCACCTAAGAAGCGTCGCGTATAAGGAGGCAGAAATATGGCACGTTATATTGGTCCAAAATGTAAGCTGTCTCGTCGCGAAGGCACCGATCTGTTTCTGAAGAGCGGTGTTCGTGCGCTGGATTCCAAATGTAAGGCTGAAACCAAGCCAGGTGTTCACGGCGCAGGCCGTGGTCGTTTGTCTGATTATGGTTTGCAGTTGCGTGAAAAGCAGAAAGTTCGTCGTTTATACGGCGTTCTGGAAAAGCAATTCCGCAGCTACTACAAGGAAGCAGCCCGCCGTAAAGGTGCAACTGGTGAGAACCTTCTGCAATTGCTGGAAGCTCGCCTGGATAACGTTGTATACCGTATGGGCTTCGGTTCCACTCGTGCAGAAGCGCGTCAGCTGGTTTCTCACAAAGCTGTAACCGTTAATGGTCGCAGTGTGAATGTTCCGTCTTTTTCCGTAAGAAGTGGTGATGTTGTCGCGATTCGCGAAAAGTCCAAGAATCAGGATCGCATCAAAACTGCACTTGAGTTGGCAGGTCAGCGCGCAGATTGTGGCTGGATCAATGTCGACAAGAGCAAGATGGAAGGCACTTTCAACTCTGCTCCGGAACGCGCTGATCTCCCAGCTGAGATCAACGAGAACCTGATCGTAGAACTTTACTCCAAGTAATAGAGGAGCTTAAGGGCAGCTATGCAGCGTGCAGTGAATGAGTTTTTGACACCACGAAACATTCAGGTGGATGAAGTTAGCGGAACCCACGCCAAGGTTACGTTGGAGCCTCTCGAGCGTGGTTTTGGCCACACCCTCGGTGCTGCCTTGCGTCGTATTCTTTTGTCATCAATGCCGGGTGCGGCATTGGTGGAGTGCGAAATTGAAGGCGTACTTCATGAATACAGCGCTATCGAAGGTGTGCAGGAAGACGTTATTGAAATCCTGTTGAACCTGAAAGGCGTCGCAGTCAAATTGCATGAGCGTGACGAAGCAACACTGAGCCTGACCAAAACTGGTCCGGGGGCAGTGACAGCTGCCGATATTCAACTGGATCACGGGGTTGAAATTGCTAACCCCGATCATGTTATTGCCAACATCGGTGAAGGTACCGAGTTGAAAATGACATTGAAGGTTGCCTCTGGTCGTGGTTATGAGACTGTTGAGTCTCGTTACCAGAACGATGAGGAAACCAAGTCCATTGGTAAACTTCAGCTTGATGCAACTTATAGTCCGGTGAAGCGCGTCTCTTACAGCGTTGAGAGTGCTCGTGTAGAGCAGCGTACTGACCTGGACAAGTTGGTTATCGATTTGGAAACCAACGGTACTATTGATCCGGAAGAAGCGATCCGTCGTTCCGCGACTATCTTGCAGCAGCAGTTGGCAATCTTCGTTAATCTTGAGAATGACGAAGTTGTTGAGCAGGTACGTGAAGAAGAGGAAATTGATCCGATTCTGTTGCGTCCGGTTGACGATCTCGAACTGACCGTTCGTTCAGCCAACTGTCTGAAAGCAGAAAACATTTACTACATTGGTGATCTGATTCAGCGTACAGAAGTAGAGCTGTTGAAGACTCCGAATCTCGGTAAAAAATCTCTGACTGAAATCAAAGACGTGCTGGCTTCACGCGGCTTGTCGTTGGGTATGCACCTGGAAAACTGGCCACCCGCCAGTCTCCGTAACGACGACAAAGTGTTGGCTTGAGCCTCACGTTCAGTTAGCAAGGAATTAAACCATGCGTCATCGTAAAAGTGGTCGTCACTTCAATCGTACCAGCGCACACCGTCAAGCCATGTTGAAGAACATGGCCGTGAGCCTGTTCGAGCATGAAGTCATTAAAACGACTGTGGCAAAAGCGAAAGAACTGCGTCGCGTTGCAGAACCACTGATTTCTCTTGCAAAAGAAGATTCTGTGGCGAACCGTCGTCTGGCTTTCTCCCGTACCCGCAGCAAAGAAGCTGTAGGTAAACTGTTCAACGAACTGGGTCCTCGTTATGAGTCCCGTCCAGGTGGTTACATTCGCATTCTGAAATGCGGTTTCCGTCCTGGTGACAAAGCCCCTATGGCTTTCGTTGAGCTGGTTGATCGTCCAGTGGCTGTAGCGGAAGAAGATGTAGTTGAAGTAAAGGATGATGCTGCTGAATAAGCAGTCATGATCTGAAAAAGCCCGCCTTGTGCGGGTTTTTTTGTGCCTGTTATTCGGCCAGATAAGTTTAAGAGTAGGAATAGTTGAGCTGTCTGCGGCGAGTTATGGGTAGGAAAACCACAAGAGCCAGAGGCTCTTGTGGTTGTTTCGTGGCCGTTTCGTGACCGCTGAGGTTACAGCAGCGCCAGACTCAGTCCTGGCCAGAAGGTAATGATCAGCACCGTAGCCAGCAGAATAAAGAAGAAAGGCAAGGTTGCCCGATAGAGCGTCATGACCGGTTTGTTGAAGCGGAAGCTGGCAATGAACAGGTTCATCCCGACTGGCGGAGTGAAGTAGCCAAGCTGCATGTTGGCGAGGAACAAAATGCCCAGATGAATCGGGTGAATGCCGTATTCGACCGCGATTGGCAGAATGATGGGTATCATGATGACAATGGCAGAGAAAATATCGAGCATCATGCCCAATACCAGCAGGAACAAGGTCAGCAGCAGCAGGAATGTCACACCATCACTGACGTGTTGCTGAATAAACCCGAAAATCTGTTCTGGAACGCCTGCATCAATCATGTAATTGGTCGATGCCATAGAGACTGCCAGGATCAGTAAGATCGCGCCGACCAGTTTCATGGATTCGCGCATGACTTCTGGCAGCTTGGTCAGTGATATTTCCCGACGAATGATCACCGCCACGATCAATACATACAGCGCTGTAATGGCGGCGGCTTCTGATACAGCAAAAAAACCACCATAAATACCGCCGAGTACAATCACCGGAAGTGGCAACTCCCAGGCGGAGTCTTTCAGTGCTGCCCAGGCTTCCTTACCATCAAATGGCGGTTTGGCCTGGTCCGACTTTGGCGCTTGCATCACGCTATAGATACTCAGGGCCAATAGCATCAATCCACCCGGCAACAAGCCAGCCAGGAAAAGATCATCAATACTGACTGGCGTGTCCAGTGCCATTTGCTGAGCAACCACGCCATACAGAATCAGCGGCAAGGATGGGGCAAACAGCAAGCCCAGACTGCCGGATGTGGTGACCAGGCCAAGGTTGAAGTTTTCCTTGTAGCCTGCTTTGTGCAAAGCGGGCACCAGTAAGGCCCCCAATGCCACAATGGTGACGCCAGAGGCCCCTGTAAAGGCCGTGAACAAGGCGCAAGTGACCAAGGCAACAATCGCCAGTCCGCCGGGCATCCAGCCCAGGAACGCATCGGTGATGCGAACCAGGCGTTGGGGGGCTTTGCTTTCCCCGAGGATGTAACCCGCAAAGGTAAACAGAGGGATGGCAATCAGTACCGGCATTTCTGCAATGCGATAAATCTCTACCGCCATCACCATGAGGTCGATGTCGGTTTGATAAAATCCCCAGATAGCACTGGCCGCGATCACAACAAACAACGGCGTGCCGCTCAGGGCCAGCATCAGAAGGATAAGAGGAACCAGCCAGGTCATCAGGAAGTGGCCTCAGGTAAGCGGTTAAACAGGGCCTGCAGGCTTTGAATGGCAAAACGCAGAGCAATGAGGGCAAATGAGAAGGGAATAATCAATTGCAGTGGCCAGGCGGGTACATCGCCAAACGCAATGTCATTGAATTCTCTGGCGAGCAAGACAAATTCCTGGCTATACCAGGCGATGATGCCGCAGACAAACGCCGAAAAAGCGGATGTTAACACCAGCAGGTAGCGTGAAATGGTCGGATTGGCGAGGCGCTCAATCAAATCAATGGCAATGTGTTCCCGGGAGCGGGTTGCCATCAGGCCGCCCAGTAGCCCCAGCCATAGCACCATGACGCGCAGAAGCGGCGGAATCCAGAGAACGCCTCCTCCAAATAGAGTCCGTGCCAGAATGTCGATTCCAGCCAGCAGGATCATGCCAAGTAGCAATAAAACCAGCACCGCATCTTCGATGCGGTGAATCCAGCGAAGCAGTCCCATGGAGTTACTGACCTGCACGCAGTTCGATCAGGCGTGCCTGAAGTTTTTGATACAGCTCAACCGGATAGGCATTTTTGCTGGCCAACCCTTTCAGGGTGCTGGCTGCCAGTTCTTGCCAGTTGGCCTTTTCAGCGTCGGACAGAGTAACGAATTTGATGCCGTTCTTTTGCAGTGCCTGACGAGCGCCTGCTTCATCCTTGGCATTTTGCTGATCCATTGCCAAGTAAGCTGCTTTCATAATGCGACGTACGGTGGCTTGATCATCCTGAGAGAGTTTGCCAAACGATTTCTGATCAACGACCAGCATGCCCATCAAAAACAGCAGTGGGAAATCCGTCGTATGAGTCAGCTTGGTGTGCCATTGCAGGGCAATGGTTGCTGACAGATTGGCTCCGATGGTGTTAATCAGGCCGGTCTGCAGGCTGGTGTAAACATCAGAAATAGGCAGTGAGATGGGTTCAATACCCGCTGTGGTCAGGGTTGTCTGGGTGATGATGTCACCTTCTGGGCTCCAGACTTTCTGGGACTGGAAATCATTGACGCTGGTGAGTGCCTTGTTACCCATCAGGTAAGCGAACCCGCCTTCCGTCAGGCCCAGGACTTCGTAGCCGTGGCTGGCCAGATCATCAATGATGTATTGATCAAACTCTTCCCGTACTGCGCGCACCTCATCAATATTCTGAAACGTAAAAGGCAGGCTGTACAGCTGTGTCACCTTGCTGACATGAGCCAGTGCGCCAGCAGAAACGGCTCCGCCCTGAAGCTGGCGAATGCGCATTTTGCGCAGCACGCTTTTGTCGCTGCCCTGAACGCCACCCGGAAAATATTTGATCTTGACGCGCCCGCTGGTCTCTTTCTTGATGTCCCTGGCGGCCTGGCGCATTTGCTTCATCCAGTTGGTGCCATCGGGTGCCAGAGTGGCAATTTTAAGTGTTGCGGCATGTCCAACAGTACTGAACAGGCACAGCGACAGTGCCAGTGCGATTAATTGTTTCATAGTCGTTTACTCAAAATACTCAGTGGATTCATCAAGCAGCGTCTGGGCCTGGCGTTGAGCCAGTCGATTGATCAGGGTAAGACCTTCCGCGTGCGGGTCTGAGTTCAGTGTCTCGTTCAGAAGGCGGTCGTGCAGTTCCTGTTCAAACATCAGGCGTGCGTATTGCTTGGCGTACAGCACCTTGGCCATCAGGTGTTTGCCCTGGCTGATTTCCAATGCTTGTTCAAAGTGTTGGCGGCCAATTTCGGGTTTGCCACCCAGGCTGGGAGGCAGTTGAGTTTCCATAACCCCCAGATAAACCTGAAGTGTGCCTTGGTCGTAGGCTGGGTCATGAGAAGCAATCCATTGCATCAGGGCCTTGGCTTTGGCCAACTCGGCAATGGCACTCCAGTCATCGCTATTGGCCTGAATCCAGCCGGTACGAGCGGCAGCATAGGAATAAAAGGCCGGAACATCGTCGTCGTCAAATTCCCGATTCAGAATGGCGAGCATGCTCTCCAGCGGACTGTCGACGGCGAGGCAGGCATCGTCGTCGTATTCACACAGACCGCGCCGGGCATAGCTCATGGCTTTGTCGGCCATGAGTTTGGCCTGTTTCGGGTCTTGGGAAAAAACACCGGCGTAAGCGCCATAGAGGCGGGCGGCGGATGTCAGGAAGTCTTCATTGTCCGGATAGGTCAATACCAGTGCATCGAGCAGCAGCAGGTAAGCGGGTGCTCCGGCGGCCACGACTTCAGGGTCGTCGTGGTTCAGCATGGAGCGAGACAGGTTGTTGGGCAGGTTACCAACTGAGCAACCGCTCAACAGGAGGCTGCCGCCGAGAATCAGTGCGAGCAAAGAGTGATGTGTCATAGCGTGATTGGTTATGAGTCCATTAAGATTGCGCGATTGTACACACCTTAATCGACACCTTTAATGACCTTGGGTTGCAACAGAATAAATCAGGTGTCATCGACCGCTGGCTCAAGCCGGATTCGGGCCGCTTTTAATTTGCGATACAGCGTCCGTTCGCTGATGCCAAGTTGTTGTGCAAGTCGGGCATTATCATGCTGGAATCGCGGTTGCAGCTCTTGCAGATAATGCGCTTCCAGCTCTTTCAGAGAAACTTGTCCGGGCAGCAGCAAATGCACTCCATTGGTGTCTGTCGGGTGCAGAGAGCGTGGGTGTGTTGTTTTGTGTGAGTGGTGTTCCTGTCCAAGAGTCTCCGGGTTGAGGGCCAGATGACGAGGTTGAATTTCCCGGTCGTCACACAGCAGGATGGCGCGCTCAAGCCGGTTACGCAGTTCCCGCACATTGCCCGGAAACACCTGCTGTTGCAGCCAGTAGCAAGCGGCTTCTGACAGCTTGACGCCACGTTCATTGTGAAGCTGCTGGAGCAAGTGGTGGGCCAGGGGAATGATGTCCTCGCAGCGTTCGGCCAGCGATGGCAGGGTGACTGGGAAGGGGCTGATGCGGTAATACAGATCACGCCGAAACTCTCCGGCATCGACCATGTCGATCAGGTTGCGGTGAGTGGCACAGATCAGGCGGAAATCGGCCTGTTTGGGCGTCACACTACCTACTGGACGATAACTGCCCGATTCGATCAGTCGCAGCAGCTTGACTTGCATCGGCAGTGGAATGTCGCCGACTTCATCCAGAAACAACGTACCACCTCGGGCGGCATCGACCAGTCCGGGTTTTTTGTGCGTTGCTCCGGTGAATGCACCTTTCTCGTGACCAAATAATTCACTCTCAAACAGGCTTTCTGTCAGACCAGAGCACTCTACTGTGACGAAAGGCTTGCTGGCCCGATGGCTGTTGCGGTGCAGGTATTGAGCGGCGAGTTCCTTGCCGGTGCCGGATTCGCCCAGAAGCAAGACGCTGATATCACTGGATGCGGCGCGGCTGAGCAATTCCAGCATCTGGGTGTAGGCCGGACTGTAGCCAATCATGGGTTGCTCAGTGTCGGATGGTGGCGCACTGACCAGATTCATGATCTCAACAAAGAATTGAATGTCGCCGTTTGCATCCCGAATCGGATTCAGCTCGACATCCACGTGCTCGCGCCCGTGAGGCGTGTTGTGGATGTGCAGCAGGCGCTGGCGCTCGCCCTGTTGCAGGCATTGCTGCAGAGGGCAGGTTTCTCCTGCCTGATCACAGGGCACGGTGTAGCCGTGTGAGACTTCATAGCAGCGCTGGTGAATGATGCTTTTGTTGTTGGAATACAGGCGGCGGTAAGCATCGTTGGCGGCGCAAATCTCGTACTCACGATTCAGCAGTACTGCTGGTGCTGTGATGGCATCCAACAGGGATGAAATGGCTGGCAGGGAGTCATAGCGAGCGCGTGATGTCATTTTTGTCTTCCTGTATGTCAAAAATGTCTCTAATGCTGAATAAGTGTACGTTGAATTGTATCTCTGTGCTTGGTGAATCTTTATGATTTATAAAAAATCATTATTTATCAATGAGTTGTGTTTGTTGGCGCGATGGTTGCTCTTGCTTGTTCCCATGCACGTACCAGTGACTTTGGTTGTCGCTGATATCTGTACCGATACTGACTGGCAGGAGATTCATCGTGTCAAACACGACCCCTCTGTTTCGTATTCCGTTAATCCGGGAATTGGCTCTGGTGCTGTTTATCAAGCTGATGCTGATTGTGTTGATCAGAACCTTGTTCTTTTCCGACCCGGTGCGGCTGGAAGAGCCGGAGCAGGACATTGCCCGGCAATTGGGCATCTCATTCCCGGAAACGGCTAACAGCGCCTCCCGTGCCTTGCCTGAGTCAGTAACCATCGCCTCGCAACAGGAGGATCATCATGATCAGTGAAAGTCTGGTGGACTTGTCGCGGTTGCAATTCGCCATTACCGCAATGTACCACTTTTTATTCGTCCCGCTGACGCTGGGGCTTGCCTTTATTCTGGCCATCATGGAATCGGCCTATGTGATGACAGGGAAACAGGTGTACCAGGACATGGTGAAGTTCTGGGGCAAGTTGTTCGGGATTAATTTTGCTCTGGGCGTGACCACGGGTCTGACCATGGAGTTTCAGTTCGGCACCAATTGGGCCTATTACTCGCATTACGTCGGTGACATTTTTGGCGCGCCGCTGGCCATTGAAGGTTTGATGGCGTTTTTCCTGGAGAGCACCTTTATTGGCCTGTTCTTTTTTGGCTGGGACAGACTGACCAAGCTGCAACATCTGATGGTGACCTGGCTGGTGGCGTTGGGTTCTAACTTCTCTGCTCTGTGGATTCTGATCGCCAACGGCTGGATGCAAAACCCGGTGGGAGCCGAATTCAACTTCGACACCATGCGCATGGAAATGACCAGTTTTACCGAAGTGATTTTTACCCCGGTGGCGCAGGTCAAGTTTGTGCATACCGTCTCGGGTGGCTATGTCACTGGAGCCATGTTTGTACTTGGTGTGTCGGCCTATTACCTGCTGAACAAGCGCGATCTGCCGTTTGCACGACGGTCGTTTGCGATTGCGGCCAGTTTTGGTCTGGCGGCGGTACTGAGCGTGATTGTGCTGGGTGATGAGTCTGGCTACGAAGTCGGTGCGGTGCAGAAAACCAAGCTGGCCGCGATTGAAGCCGAGTGGGAAACCCATCCGGCTCCGGCGGCGTTCACGCTGTTCGGGTTCCCGAATGAAGAGACCATGGAAACCGATTATGCGGTCAAAATTCCTTACGCACTGGGGTTGATTGCCACACGCTCGGTGGATGAAGAAGTCACGGGCATCAAGGATTTGCTGGTGGAGCATGAAGAACGCATCCGTACTGGTATGCACGCCTACGCCTTGCTGGAACAACTCAAGGCTGGAGATCGTTCTGAACAGACAATGAATGCGTTTGATGACGTGAAAGACGATCTGGGCTACGGCCTGTTGCTGAAGAAGTACACCAATGACGTTACTGATGCCACTGAAGAGCAGATTCAGGCAGCCGCCAAAGACACCATTCCCGGCGTTGCGCCAATGTTCTGGACGTTCCGAATCATGGTCGCGTGTGGTTTCACCATGCTGCTCCTGATCGGTCTGTCGTTTTATCACTCCGCACGCCAGTCTGTAGAGCAGCAGAAATGGCTGCTGAAAGTGTTGGTCTGGGCGATTCCATTGCCGTGGATTGCCAATGAAATGGGTTGGTTTGTGGCGGAGTTCGGTCGTCAACCCTGGTCAATTGGCGAGGTGCTGCCAACGCACTTGTCGGTTTCCAGTCGTTCGGTGGAAGACCTCTGGCTCAGCATTGGCGGCTTTGTGGTGTTCTACACCGGGTTGCTGGTGGTGGAGCTGTTCCTGATGTTCCGTTTCGCTCGCCTCGGGCCATCAGCCCTGCACACCGGGCGCTATCACTTTGAACAGAAGATTGAACAAAAGCCAGCAGGTGTGGCTGCTACCGAACCAATGCAAGCTCGCAACGAACCGGCATGAGGGAAAGATGATGGATTACGAAACGCTGAAAATAGTCTGGTGGGTGCTGATTGGCGTACTGCTGATTGGCTTTGCGGTGACTGATGGCTTCGATATGGGCGTTGGTGCATTGCTGCGCATTCTGGGGCGTACTGATACCGAGCGTCGGGTAATGCTCAACACCATTGGCCCGCACTGGGATGGCAATCAGGTCTGGTTTATCACCGCTGGCGGGGCCATCTTTGCGGCTTGGCCAGTGGTGTATGCGGTGGCATTTTCCGGTTTTTACTGGGCCTTGATGCTGGTGCTGTTCGCCATGTTCTTTCGTCCGGTCGGGTTTGAATACCGCTCTAAAATGGAGAGTACTCAATGGCGCAACCTGTGGGACTGGGGCTTGACCATTGGCGGAGCTGTACCTGCTCTGGTGTTTGGTGTGGCGTTCGGCAATTTGCTGCTGGGAGTGCCATTCACGCTCGATGAATTCATGCGCTCGACCTACACCGGTTCGTTCTGGGCGCTGCTGAATCCTTTCGCGCTGGTGGCTGGGTTAGTCAGTCTGGGCATGTTGGCGATGCACGGTGCGACTTATTTGCAAATGCGTACTGCAGGAGAGTTGCACGAACGCGCTCGGGTAGCGGGTTTCATATTGGCCTGTGCTGTCGCGGTTCTGTTTGCGTTGGCTGGTGTCTGGATGTCTCTGGGGATCGACGGCTACGTGATTGTGACCAGCCATGATACGGCGGTTGCGATGACACCTCGGGATAAGACGGTCGCTATACAGACCGGAGCCTGGTTGGAAAACTACGCCCGCTATCCATGGATGCTGTTGGCCCCGGTGCTGGGGTTTGTTGGGTTGGCAGGGGCTGCTTTGATGTCAAAGCTCAATCGCAGCGCGTTGGCGTTTGTATCCAGTTCGGTTGCAGTCACCGGGATTATTCTCACAGCGGGCTTCAGCCTGTTCCCGTTTGTGATGCCGTCCAGTCTGGAGCCGTCTCACAGTTTGACGGTATGGGATGTGGTGTCGAGTGAGCTGACACTGAACATCATGTTCTGGGTGGCGATGATTTTTGTGCCCATCATTGTGAGCTACACCGCCTGGGGTTACTACAAAATGTGGGGACGCCTGACCACCGACTTTATCGAAGATAACAAGTATTCAACCTACTGACCGAAAGTCAGTGCTTACTGTTTATTGCCGCCTGACGAACAGGGAAATTCGTCGGTGGCAGGAGGAATTAATCATGTGGTATTTCGCTTGGATTCTGGGAATCTTGCTGGCCTGTTCGTTCGGGCTGATTAATGCAATGTGGCTGGAATTTTACGAAGACATGGATCGAGAGGCCGACTGATATGGCTGCTCCGGTGGATTACACGGCCTACGGGCCTTTTTATGCGGGCTGGGCGCGGGCGTTGTCGCTGTTGGGGGCGCTGGTGTTATCCGGCTTGTTACTGGCCATGCCGCAGTTGGTGGCGGTTGGTATGCACGAACTTGATCACGGAACATTGTCGGCCGGGTTGTGGGGCATCAGTGGCGGTTTTGTTCACGGCGTTGGCTATGTGCCTGAAATGCGCATCTGGCGTTATTCTTTTAGCCCTTATCTGGCCTGGCCTTTGATGGGATTGTGCATTTACTGGTGGTTTGTTGTTTAGGAATGAATGGCATGAGGCCAAGGTGTGGTTAACCAGGGGGCAGTTATCAAGGTGTAGCTATCAGGGCTGCCGAGTACACTGCCAGCCCTGAAGATAGCCAATTAACCCAGGTTTTTCTCTCGCAACAGCTTGTCGTGGAGAATAGCCCACTGGTCTGGCCAATGCTGGGTAGGGGCGTGTTTGAATTCGCTACGAACGTACTGACGAATGCGGCCTTCGAGAATGGCCGTCAGCATGTTGGCTTCGCCATTGACGCTGTACTGTGGCAGTAGGTTTTCGCGGATCTCAGCTTCTCGCAGTATCTGTCGGAACTGGGTTTCCAGCCGCTCGAACAGTTGGTGGATGCGATGGCGCAGGCGATCGGTTTCTCCCAGGAGAGCGTCACCGGACAGCAAGCGGCACATCCCCGGATTTTTTTCCGCGAAGCCCAGCACCAGTGTCATGATGTGATAACAGCGGGACTCGGCATCCTCGGCGTCTTTCAGAATCATGTTGATGCGGGTAAAGATGGTTTCTTCGATAAAGCCAATCAACCCTTCGAACATCTTGGCCTTACTGGGAAAGTGACGGTACAGGGCGGCTTCTGATACGCCAACCTCACGCGCCAGATTGGCCGTTGTGATGCGGGCACCAGGCTGGGTTTCCAGCATATGCACGAGCGCTTGCAGTATCTGGTCACGGCGCGATATTTTGGTTTCTCTGGTGCCCTTGTCTGACATGGTTTGCTCCGAATAACGATTGGAATTATGGGTTCTGGTTGGTGATCAGGGTGCCAACGCCTTCGTCTGTGAACAGCTCCAGCAAGGTGGCGTGGCCAACCCGGCCATCAATGATATGAGAGCTGTTAACACCGGCGTGTACTGCATCCAGCGCGCACTGGATTTTGGGCAGCATGCCGCCATAAATCGTTCCATCTGCAATCAGGTCGTCCACCTCGGACGTTGACAGTCCGGTTAATACCTTGCCTTGCTTGTCCATTAACCCTGGGATGTTAGTCAGCAAAATCAGCTTTTCTGCGCGTAATACTTCGGCCACTTTGCCTGCTACCAGGTCGGCGTTGATGTTGTAGGATTCGCCATCCGGGCCAACACCAATAGGAGCGATCACGGGGATAAAGTCGCTGCTGGTTAGCATATCCAGCACCTTGGTATTGATGGATTCCACCTCGCCAACGTGACCGATATCGATGATTTCCGGTTTTTCCAGATCCGGTGACGGCTGGGTGACGTGCAGCTTGCGCGCGTTCAGCAGGTGGCCATCTTTGCCGGTCAGGCCGATGGCATTGCCGCCATTCTGGTTGATCAGGTTAACGATTTCCTTATTGACTAGGCCACCCAGAACCATTTCAACCACGTCCATGGTTTCAGTGGTGGTAACGCGCATGCCGTTAACAAAGTGGCTTTCGATGCTGAGCTTCTCCAGCAAGCCACCAATCTGGGGGCCGCCACCATGAACCACCACCGGATTGATACCCACCAGTTTCAGCATCACCATGTCGCGGGCAAAGCTGTTCTTCAGCTCTTCGTCGATCATGGCATTGCCGCCGTACTTGACCACGATGGTTTTGCCAACAAAGCGTTGCAGGTACGGCAAGGCTTCGCTGAGTACGTTAACGGTGTTGTGGGCTCTGTCGCTGGTCAGCGGCATGATGGTATTCCTTGTACTGATGGTAGGGGGGCAAATCACCGCAGTATAACGCGGGCAGGAAGGCAGCCGCTATGACGCATTCCCCACCCTAGTGGGCGTTGCTGACAGTTGTGTGTCAATCTGGGCTATGACGAAAGCCGGGTTTTCTTGAACGCCTGTTCCAGTTGCTCTCCGAGTGAGTCGTCTACAGCCGACAGGGCTGTGACCAGCCGCTGATGCATGTTTTCCAGTGCCGCCGGGGTTTCGCCGGACAGGCGTACCGTTAAGCGGGGTGTGGTGTTGGAGGCCCGGATCAGACCCCAGCTCTCTCGTGTTTCGATGCGCAGACCGTCAATGGTGATCAGTTTGGCTCCCTGTTTCAGTAGCTGGTCTTTGGCCAGCTCCTCGATGATCGTGAACTTGCGTTGATCGTCACAGGGCAGGGAAATTTCCGGGGTACTGATGTCACTCGGCAGGCGGCTGATGTAATCGGCCAGGCTGCCATCCTGACCGGCCACGTGTTCGAGAATACGGGCAGCGGCGTAAAGGCCATCGTCAAAGCCGTACCAGCGGTCGGCAAAATAGTAGTGACCGCTGAATTCAGCACCAATCAGGGCGTGGTGTTTTTTGAGCGTGGCTTTCATCAGGGAGTGGCCGGTGGGAGAGACGATGCTTTTGCCCCCCAGCTTGCGAACGTGCGCTCCCAGATGGTGAGTGGATTTGACGTCGTACACCACACTGCGACCCAGGTGGTTTTGCAGTAAGCCGTCACACAGCATCATCAATGTGGTGTCTGGCCAGATAATCTGTCCATTGTGATCAACCAGAATGACGCGGTCGCCATCGCCATCAAAAGCCAGCCCCAGGTCAGATTCGGTCTGCTTGACGATGGTGATCAGGTCAGCGAGATTGTCCGGTTCGGTTGGGTCGGGGGCGTGATTGGGGAAGTCGCCGTCAATGTCGCAGTACAGCGGTGTGACCTCGATTTCGAGCATTTCCATCAGGCGCTCGGCAAACGGCCCGGCAACGCCATTCCCGGCGTCAATCACAACGCGAAGATCCCGGCTGATGTGGACATCAGACTCGATGCGCTTCAGGTAATTCTCACGAATTTCAAGGATGTCGCTGCGTCCACGACCAGAGGGAAGATCGTGCTTTTTAATGCGCTGATACAGAGCTTGCAGTTGCTCGCCGCTTTGGGCTTCCTGATTGAAGACCAGTTTGATGCCGTTGTATTCCGGCGGGTTGTGGCTGCCAGTGATCATCATGCCGCTGGAAGCGGGGGTTTCATGTGTTGCGTAATACAGCGCCCCGGTGGGGATTTCACCCAGCACCAGCACTCGGCAGCCACCTTCAACCAGCCCTTGTTCGGCGGCTTTGGCCAGAGCCGGGCTGCTGTGACGACCATCCCAGCCCAGTGCAATGCGATTATGACCCTGATGAGCCAGCTCGGCGGCGACGGCTCGGGCAATCCAGTACAGACTGGTCTCGGTCAGTTGTGAGTCAACCAGTCCACGAATGTCATAAGCCCGAAAGATGCTTTGGTCAGGCACCTGTCGAGGGTGCTGTTTGGGTAATTTGGGGCCATGGTTGGGGTCCGGGTTGTGCCAGTCGGATTCCTCAACCAGTTGTTGGAGGTCTCGTTCCATGGAGTTCTCCTCTGCTGCTTTCAGAACCGGCGCACGAGCAATGAGCAGCGCATTGAGGTCTTGCGCCATTTGCTGAAACAGAGCCAGCTTGTACTGCCCCGGTTGAGGATGCTGGCGATGCACGCTGTGGAGGTAAGTCATCAGCATCTGGTGATCGTTACGAGTGTGTACGACCAGTAAGCCGAGCAGCACGGTAGTCAGAGCCAGAGCGACGACCATGACCACAGCCGACGGCAAAACGATGTTGATGCCGTCCAGTGCCACGGCCTGAGTATTGACTGCAATGCTGGCTGTCCAGCCATTGGTGAGAGGAAATGCCATAAGATCGCTGGGCAGATAGCGTTCAGAACCCCAGTGGTGTATCGCGGTGGCATCGCCTGCGCCGTCCAGGGCCGGTTGAGTCAATATGATCGTGCCTGACACCCGCTCGGCGGCTGCATCCAGCGAGGTGAGCCAGCTCTTGTCGAACTCAATCAGCAAGACGCCTTTTTGATGGTCAAAACCGGTGACAGGAGCGGCAATATAGAAATGTTGTTCGCCTTTTCGGTACACCGCTTCCAGTTGGGTCTGGCCGAGTTTGAAGGCCCTGCTGGCAATATCCAGCAGCGCGAAGCCCAGTTCATCTTGCAAGCCGCGCAGTTGTAATCGGTTGATGAGCGTGACCTGACGAGCGTGAGGGATGAACTGCCGCAGCTTTTCAGCCCATTGAGGTGTCGGGGTCGCAACGGCCTGTTGGGTTTCTGGCAGAGAGGCAATGTGCCGGGCCTGATGAGCCGCTGTGGATAGCAAGGCATCGGCAGTGGCGACAAATTGTCCACCCATTGCCTGAGTCAGAGGTTGTTGCAGTTGTTCTTCGCTGGTGGCATCAATGCTCACAAACTGCAGCCAGAGCGAAACACCGCCTAAAGACGCCAGGCTTGCGACGGCAAGCAGACAAAAAGCAAGAACGGAACGAGGGAATAACACGGTCAGGTTTACTTTCATAAGGTGTCTGCCTGCATCGATAGCATCTGCGGTTTTGGAGTGTCAGGGTGTTGTGATGAGAACTCAGTGGCGACCTGAATGGCCAAATCCACCGGCACCACGCTCTGTGGCAGTAAACTCTTCAACCTGTGTGAACTGGGCCTGTACGACAGGCACCAGTACCAGTTGGGCCAGACGTTCGCCGATTTCCAGTGTGAAAGGTGTGTTGCCACGGTTCCAGCAACTCACCATCAACTCGCCCTGATAGTCGGAATCAATCAGGCCGACCAGGTTGCCCAGCACGATACCGTGTTTATGACCCAGGCCGGAGCGTGGCAGAATCATCGCGGCCAGAGACGGGTCTTCGATATAGATGGCCATGCCAGTAGGCACCAGAATGGTCTCACCCGGCTCCAGAGTAACGGCTTCTTTCAGGCAGGCACGCAAGTCGAGACCCGCAGAGCCATTGGTGGCGTATTCCGGTAACGGGATGGTGTCGCCCAGACGCTTGTCCAGAACTTTCATTTGCAGGGTGTGCACGGCTTATTCTCCTGTGGATTGGTGATACTGCTGCCGAATTTTTCGGATTAATTGATTGGCGAGCTGTTGTTTCGGCATCGCCTCAAACGCTTCCTGGGCGGTGAGGGCATTAACCGATTTCCAGAAAACAGTGACGGCGTTGTTGGCGCTGTTAAAGCCAATATCCGACCGGGATACGTCGTTGGCGATGACCATGTCCAGGTTTTTACGTTCCAGCTTGCCCACAGCATAGTGTTCCAGCTCTCGTGTTTCAGCGGCAAAGCCGACGGTAAAGGGCCGTTCCGGGTGGTTGGCAATGGTGGCAACGATGTCTGGATTCTTGATCAGCGACAGGGTGATCTGGTCTCCGGATTTCTTGATCTTTTCTTCAGCCTGGGTCGCTGGCCGGTAGTCGGCCACGGCGGCCGCCGCAATAAAAATATCGGCCCCTGACACCTGTTCGAGTGCTGCTTTCAGCATTTCATCCGCACTGGTGACAGGCACTATGTTGATTCCACTGGGCATTGGAATGGCAACTGGCCCGCAAATCAGCGTGACGTTGGCACCACAACGCGCCGCCGCTTCGGCCAGAGCGACGCCCATTTTGCCAGAACTGTGGTTACTGATATAGCGCACAGGGTCGAGAGCTTCGCGGGTTGGCCCAGCTGTCAGAACCACAGAAAGGCCCTTGAGTGAACTGTTGTTGCTGGATTGTTCAGTTGTTTCGGTGAGGTTCTGCAATACCGCTGTGGCGATTTGCTCCGGTTCGCTCATGCGTCCGGGGCCAACGTCACCACAGGCTTGTTCGCCGCTGTCTGGGCCAATCAGGTGCAGGCGTTGCCCAAGCAATTGCTTCAGGTGCTGAACATTGTTTTGGGTAATTTCATTACGCCACATTTGCTGGTTCATGGCGGGAGCCAGAATCAGCGGTGCTGCGGAAGCCAGACACAGGGTTGTAAGCAGGTCGTCGGCCATGCCAGCGTTCAGGCGCGCCATAAAGTCGGCGGTGGCTGGTGCAACCAGAATGCAATCAGCCCAGCGGGCCAGTTCAATGTGTCCCATTCCGGCTTCGGCATCGCTATCCAGCAACGTGTGGTGTACCGGGTTACCGGACACCGCCTGCAGGGTCAGTGGGGTGATGAATTCCATGGCTCCGGCGGTCATGACCACTCGAACGTCGGCACCGCCCTTGATCAGTTGACGGCACAACTCGGCGGCTTTGTATGCGGCAATTCCACCGGTAACGCCCAGTAGAATGCGTGTCTTGTCATGTTGTGACATGGTGTTTTGAAAACTCGCTGGCTAGAATCCGGGACAGTATATAAGGACAAGTGGGTTGCCACACTACAAGGAGGTCGAAATGGCTATTACGGATTGGCCGATGCAGGAACGTCCACGGGAAAAACTGTTGGCTCAGGGAGCGGACACCCTGTCGGATGCCGAATTACTGGCGATATTCCTGCGCACCGGTGTGAAGGGGAAAAGTGCGGTGGATCTGGCTCGGGAGCTATTATCCGATTTTGGCAGTTTGCGCGGTTTGTTGACGGCTGACCAGACGCGTTTTTGCGAGCCTATGGGATTGGGAAGTGCCAAGTACGCCCAGCTTCAGGCGGTGCTGGAAATGGCCCGGCGGCATTTGGCTGAGCAGCTTCAACGGGGGGATGCCTTGACCAGCCCGGAGTTAACACGTCGGTATCTGGCTTCGCGTTTGCGTGATCGGGATTACGAAGTATTCGCGGCGTTATTTCTTGATAATCAGAACCGGGTGATTCAATACGAAGAGTTGTTTCGGGGCACGATAGACGGGGCTGCCGTGTATCCGAGAGAAGTCCTGAAAAAGGCGCTGGAACACAGTGCAGCAGCGCTGATTTTTGCCCACAATCACCCGTCGGGCGTGGCGGAACCCAGCCGGGCTGACCGCCATATTACGGAGCGTTTGCAGCAGGCTCTGGGGCTGGTGGACATTCGGGTGCTGGATCATCTGGTGATTGGCGACGGGGAAATTGTGTCGTTTGCCGAGCGCGGTTGGCTCTGAATCATGGCCCGATTGCGCAATGTTTAAACAGATCAATTTACGCTGTTTACTTGCGATGCTGATCTGGCTCTGGTATAAAGCGCAACTCTTTTCAGCCAGGGCCGTAGAAACGTCGTCAATTTTTGATGGCCATGCCCACGGTTGCTAGCGAATTTCAGTTTGTTCGATACAGTTAAGAATCGGGGCGAGATCCATGTCTAAGGTTTGTCAGGTTACCGGTAAAGGCCCAGTAACCGGGAACAACGTTTCCCACTCTAACATCAAAACCAAGCGCCGTTTTCTGCCTAACCTGCAACACCACCGTTTTTGGGTAGAAAGCGAAAAACGTTTTGTTCGTCTGCGTGTATCCGCCAAGGGTATGCGTATCATCGATAAGAAAGGCATCGATGCGGTGCTAGCCGAGCTGCGTGCTCGCGGCGAAAAAGTCTAAGGAGGCTTCACTATGCCACGTGATAAGATACGTCTGGTATCCAGTGCCGGTACCGGTCACTTCTACACCACAGACAAAAACAAGCGCACCATGCCTGAGAAGATGAAGATCAAGAAATTTGATCCTGTCGTTCGCAAGCATGTTGAGTACAAGGAAGCCAAGATCAAATAAGATCTCAGGCTTGCTCGAAAAAACCCGGTTTAGCCGGGTTTTTTTATGCCTGTTTGAAAGAGAAAGCCGTCATGCCCGAATTGCCCGAAGTGGAAACGACTCGCCGGGGTATTGAACCCTGGTTAGCAGGATGTGTGGTTGAGCGCGTTGAGATTCGCCAGCCGTCGTTGCGTTGGCCCATTCCGGTGGATGCGATGCTGGCGCTTCAGGGCCAGGTGGTTCGCCGGGTTCGGCGTCGCGCCAAGTATTTGCTGCTGGATTTTGATCAGGGGAGTGCTGTCTGGCATCTGGGGATGTCTGGCTCCTTGAGGTTGGTTGAGCCTTCCGAGGCTCCCCGAAAGCACGATCATGTTGACTGGCATCTCAGCAGTGGCAAGGTGCTGCGTTTTCATGATCCCAGGCGTTTCGGAGCCTTGCTGTGGCAACCGCAAGGAGAAACCCTGATGCAGTTATCTGCTCTGGGGCCGGAGCCTCTGGAGGCTGCTGATAAAACCGGCCTGACGGCGGAATATCTCTATCAGGCCAGCCGAGGCAAGCGCCAGGCCGTGAAGCTGTTTGTGATGGATAATCGCACTGTGGTGGGAGTCGGCAATATCTACGCCAACGAAAGCCTGTTTTTGGCAGGCATTCGCCCAACGACACCTGCAGGCAATATCAGTCTGGCTCGCTATGAGCGCTTGCTGGGGTTTGTTCGCTCGGTGTTGGGTGCCGCGGTTGAGCAAGGAGGGACGACTCTGCGAGATTTCGTGAACAGCGATGGCTCACCGGGCTATTTTGCCCAGCAACTGAATGTCTACGGTCGAGGTGGTCAGGCCTGTCCACAGTGTCAGAAACCTCTGAAAGAAATTCGTCTGGGGCAGCGCAGTACCGTTTATTGCACTGCGTGTCAGCACTAACCCTTAAAGCCGTGCGTCAGTGCCGTGACGTGCCTGTTCCTTGCTGCTATAGTCGCGATTTGTTCTTATCTGGACTTTACGAGGAATCAGAATGCAATCCAAGGTGGCCCTGAGCAATTCTGTACGTATCGGACTGGCAACCTGCCTGCTGGCTTCAGCGAGTATGTCCCAGGCTGATCTGATTGAAGAAGATCCAAGTGTCGGTGCGATGATCGCGGATGCGGCTCTGGTTCGTCCTGTGTATTTTCTGTTATCGCAAGCGGGTGCAGTGTTATACACCGCAACCTTGCCTTTTACCCTTATGAGCGGTGACTCGGATGATGTCGCAGAGAGCCTCGTCATCACGCCACTGCAGTACGGTTTTGTTCGCTGTCTGGGCTGCGGCAAAATTGGTAATCGCATTGATGAACTGGAAGAAGGTGATGGCAAAACAACCACGCATTTTGTCCAGTTAAGTGGTGGTTATACCTCGGTGAGCAATAACACTGGCAGTGGCAATGGATTCAGTGGCGGTGCTTATATTGGAACGCGCTATGCCCTGACGGATCGCTCGCGTTTTGATCTGATGCTGGGTGTGCGCAGTCTGGGTGAGATTGAAACCAGCAAGTCGGGCACGACTTTTACCGATACAACCATTTCCTATCAGTTGGTCAGTCGCTTTGGTCGTGAAATTGCTCGCAATACCGAGTTGATGTTCAAGCTGGGTTTGCATAACTGGTCGCTGGATCGTGAGCAGACTCAACCGACCGCTTCCAAAGGTTCTACTACCGGCACCAGCCTGTTGTTGGGCGTAGGAATGGATTACCACGTAACGCCTAAAGTCCGTGTTGGTGCGGACTTTACATCCTATTCCCTGAGTGATGATTCCAATGGTGTGGATAACTCGGTCAAGACTCTGGATCTGACGGCGACCTACACCTTCTGATCGTCTTCTGCTTGATCTGGCCGGGCAGCGTTCAAGCTGCCCGCCTCAGTCCTTTCCTGGCCTTTCTGACTCTATTGTTTTTCTGTTGTATTTCCTGTTGGGTGAGCAGTCACCTGGGCTGAGCCGATGCCTCTTGGGTCTGACGCCGCAGTCACCTGATGGTCCTTCTTGTTCCATAAAATCGCCTGCATATTGCCATAACGTCGCCCGACACTTTTCAGTTCATGCCCCAACGCTTGCAGCGTCCGTTTCTCCATAAAAGAAAAAGTATCCGGCTCATGTTGAATCTGGTCAGGCAGGTACTGGTGATGAAAGCGCGAGCGACTGACCCAGTC
>Ga0193963_1000303_pt1 | contig 25783 bp, 35 predicted proteins | sample FB_6_MG_FD_140359 | JGI IMG/M metagenome (GOLD analysis project Ga0193963, IMG submission 140359) | Microbial mat bacterial communities from the Broadkill River, Lewes, Delaware, United States - FB_6_MG | ecosystem: Environmental > Aquatic > Freshwater > River > Microbial mats | place: USA...
ATTCCTATTGGTTTCATTTGCATTGCTACATGATTTGGGTCATCATTTGATGTCATTTTCCAAGCCACCATTACAGACTTGCCATCAAGTACAGCTTTTTGTGCTTCATACCAGAAATCACCAATTATATCCAAATTATTGTTAAGATCTAGAGCTACATAAGTATAATTATCACTACTCTTTAGTGTAAATAGTGTATTTTTAGCTCCACTAATATCAGAACCACCCCAATCCCAGACACTTCTTTTATCTGCACTACCTTGACTTAAATCTACTCTGTAAGCCTCTCCACTAGTTTTAACAGGAGGTTTAATATACTTATTTTTAGTATTTCTGCCAAACCAAACTATTTCCGTCATATTCATTTCTGAGCCATCAAAAAAAGTACCAATTACATTATTTAAGATGGCTGAAAAATGACTTTCCATATCTTTAGAATAATGACCTGTTGCAGCCTTAAAAGATGTATAATTGCCTTTACCTTTACCTGCTGCTAAGAATCTATTCTGACTATACATTCTAGTTACAACAGGTATAGTTTCATCAATTTCATCATATATCTTAGCAATAATAGTCTGTGTATTACCTACTGAATTAGCATTTTTCCAATTTACTATATCATCTAAAGTATTAAATTGTAAGTCATCATATTCTAGATTATCAGTTAAATTTTTCACAAATAATTTAGATTTCGCACCTACACTAGAATTCCACTCAGTCATGAGTTTAGGAGCATATTTCATATTCATTGTTCTTAAATCACCACCACTTGCAGGAATTGCTCCAAGTTTTATTTGAAGTCTAATTTCATCTCTATAGATTCTCTCTTTAATAACTGGAGTACCTGTTGCTAAATCAATTAAAGTTTGTCTAGTTATTCTTTGTTCACAGATGTCTCCAAGTGCAAAAGCCTGTGGCATAGTACCTTCAGCCCCTCTTTCAATATCTAAAGTATTCAGAGTTATTGCTGTTACCTTAACAATTTCAAATATTTCAGAATCAGTTCCATAAGTAGGTTCTGAAATAATAGTTAAATAAAGCCAATCTCCAACAGCTAAAGTTGGAAATTTATTCTCATCCCCCAATTGAACTTTTATCTGTAAATCACCTGAACCTATTGCATTAGATAAACTAGATTTTGCATTATTTGCTAATTTTATTGCCATCTCATTCTCCAGTATTTTTAAACTTTTAATTCTTTATATAATCTATACAATCTATACATATTTTTATATTGACCATGCTCTATCATTACTTGATAACCTTTAAATACTTGATTGTAAAAAGAATCTGCACGATGATAATCCATATAGTAATAACTCGCCCCACTAAATGTATCTTTGTATTGAGTTCTCTCATCTATCAGCCATGACCAAAAGTATCCCCTTAACTCATAATTAGCCCTAGCTCTAGTTAATTTAGGAGATGGTATTAAACCCAATAAAAATATCAATGATACTAGGAAATAATTACTAAAAGGAATAGCAAATAATGCTAGTAATGAAAATAAAACTAAATTCTGAGGAAAAGTATATTTAATATAAAATTTTAATGCTCCCCAAAACGATTTATGATACAACCCATCTTTCTCATCATATTTACATTGATCCATATAGTGTTGACATTCATGGAAAAGAGTTCCTATACTTAATTTTCTATTAGGATCCACCTTAATTGAGTTTCTTAAAGTAATTGTAAAACCTTTTTTTACAAAAAATGCCAAAAAACTAGATTTCTTCTTAATAGTTATATCTTCAGCAAAAAGATTTTTATTTAACATATTTAAAACTTCTATAAATTCACTTGTTTGATTTTTTAATACTTTCTTCATTTTTTTAACCATAATAATTTATAGTTTTATATGATTTTTTTAAAGAATTGCTCAACACTAGAAAAGATATCTTCCATTTCTATGTTATCTATAATAGGATAAGTATTTTTATTTTCATACATAAAAGATGTAATCTGAAACTCTCCATGTACTTTTCTTAATTCAAATTTACAATACCTATCTGTATATTCATGATCAAAGTCAAATTGAATCTCATCTCTAAAAAGTATATAAATAGAGAAATCAACATTACTTATAAACTTTTTATTTTCTCTTACAACAAATTCCATTGCTTTAACATAAACATCTTCATTTATATTAGCTATTTTATCTAATTCGATTAACCTTTTTTCAGCTAATTCATATTCAATTACTCTCATTTACTGACCAAACTTTTCTTTTAAATATTTTTTTATTTCTAATAAATTCATACTACCTTTATCACTTTCTTTTGCTACATCTAAAGGTGTTTGAATTTTATCATTCTCTTGATTTATACTTGTTCTGGAATCACCAAGTAGATACCTTAGTATTAACCTAGTTCTATTGTTTATAGCAGCTAAATGTAGTGAATTGTTACCATTTGAATCAGTAATACTCATATCTATATTATCAATTTTTAATATTTTCTTAATAATTGGTAAATTATTTTTAAGTATTAATTGGTGTAAGTAATAACCATTACTTGTTTTAATGTTAACATCTAATCTTTCGTCATCAATTAACATATTTAATATATTCAGTAATCCATTATTGATTGCTATAGAAAAAGCTGTTTCATTACTATTTGAAACAATGTTTAAGTCAATATTACTTATTATAAGTAATTTTTTAACAATCTTTGTTAATCCTTTCCTGACTGCAATCATAAGTGCGGTTTCTCCATTGTCATCTACCACATTGACATCTGTTGCTTTATCCATTGCTTTATCCATAACTTCATCTAAATTATTAACACTAACTTCTTGTAATAAATCCATTAAGTTCTCCCTTTAAAACTATTTATTTTTTACTTTTTTATTAAAAATTTTATAGAATACATACATAAAAGAAAAGTGAGATAATAATGTTGCAAATAAACCTACTAGATCAGTTTTAGGATATGGCATATTATGTATTAATGAGTGAAGTAACATCAATAATTGAGATGCAATAAATGCTAATATAAATATAATAATATTTTTTTTCATTATTTATCCTTGATATCAATAAATTCTAATTTATAACGCTGACAATGCTCAATAAACTCTTTTAAATCAAAAGCATCTAGAAATCTTGTATATGAATAGTCAATTCTAATGGGAGTAGAAATTACAGTTTTGATAGCTTCACCATCCTTTCGTTCATGGTCTTTTATAAAGCAAATAACCCTATTATTTTCCATTAGTGACCATAATCTTTTATAATCTTTAGATGTTGGATAATTAAAATCTAACCTTTCTCCTCTTTTATCCATTATCTTTACCCTCAATATCAAAATACTTTAAATAAATTAACCATGGTTTAGAGAAAGTTTCACAACCATCATTAATGAAATCATTATATAAAGATATTAAATTTTCTTTTATTGTTGATAATCCTTGTTCCCTACTGTTTCCATAAGAAAAAATAGGTGGCTCTATATCTGTCTGAAAAACAAAAGAACCATCCCCACCATCAATAAATTTAACTGGTATATCTTTTCTTAAAGAAACACCTTTTAATTTTGATATTTTATTCATCATATAATCCCATTTTAATCAAACATTCTTCAATTTGATTAAACATATTAACAGTCTTTTGAGGTAACTTAATTCTTTTACTATGCTCTCTATAATAATCAAGAGGTTTTTCATTATAACCCCAACTCTTTCTTTAACATTTTAACAGGTATACAAATTAAATCTTTCTTAAGTGCTATCTTTTCAGAAACAATGAAAGAAGATAAGTCATCTTTAATTAATAGAAATTCCTTAGAATTCATATTTTTAAAATCCTCCATACTTGTTGTTTTAGAAATTTCTTCAATTGCAATCTTTTGTTTTTTTGTAATCTTTTTTGCCACTTAAGTCTCCTTTAATAAAAAATAAATATATCTTATTAAAGAAGTTAAGTCAAGTTTTTAATTAATATGATAATTTAGCTATCATATAATCTTTTATTGTAGCTCCAGTGTTTGCATCAAATACATAATTTAACCATAAACAAGAAGGATCAGTAACAGGTATAGGTAAAGCTCTTAAGTTTTCCTCCCAATATTCCATCCCTCTATCAACAAAAGATTTAATCAATTGTTCAGAAGCTTTCATATAATCTTCAATCATATCAAGTATTTGATACTGTGATTTATCAGGATGGTATTGAAGTAATACTCCATTTACAAAAGCTTGAATATCATCAAAAATAAATTGTCTACTTTGTTTTCTTTCTTTTACTATTGCAGCTCTATCATCAGGATTAGTCATATCAAAAATTTTCTCTTTAATTTTTATATTTATCCCATCAGTGTCATCTTTTTTGATATAAACTAATGTCTCTATTCTTTTATAAATTAAATTATTACCTTGAGTTTCAAAAGTTATGTATATTATTGCTACTAATTCTCCATTTATTCTATATTCAACTTTTTCAGGTCTCCCATTAGGTACTCTAAGAACAGTTTTATTAACTACAGTACCAAGCTTTAAATCTCTGCTAAAATCAACTCTATCTATTTTACTGTCAATAAAAGGAATATCTACATACTGAGCAATTTTATAATCAGATGTCATGTTTCCTTTTTGACTATCTTTTAATTCATCCATAGTATAAGGCATTAACTCAACTTCATCAAAATTAATATAAACAGATCCTGTTTCATCAGCTTCTATTTCAGCTTTTTTAGCATAATAGTAATCAGATAAAGTTTTGCTCCAATCTCTTATTGCTATTGCAGTAGTATCCATAAAATTTAATTTTTCTAATAAAACTACTGTATCTATGGTGTCTATTGTTGTTTCTTTTAATTCACTATAACTTTCATCAAGTATTCTTAAATTATCTATTTGTAGTTCATTCATATTTAACCCATCCAATGATACCTATTTTCCACAATAGGAGCTTTGATTAATCCATGGTTTTCCATTAATACTACATATTCACTAATAACATCTTTATGAATATCAATATAAAAAATCTCTCTTTTAAACTCTTCTATTGAAAGTATTAACAAATCTCTACCAATTCCTTTTCCTCTATACTTTTTCATAACAAATAAAATAGATATTTTTCTATCATTAAAGTATCTTTTAAGTATTAATAATCCTTTTACTTCGCCTGTAGCACTATCAGTAATTATTTTAACTAACCTGTCAGGGTCACCTATGACTTTATTTTCATACCAATTTTTTACTTCAGGATAATAGGTTTCTAATTCATTTAAAACTTCTTCCATATAAACATACTCCTTTTTAAAAAATTAACTTAGTCCCATTAAAACAGCATCTATATCTTTACAACCAATTTCTTTTAAATACCTATAAGTTCTGCCATAAAAAGATGGTCTATTTCGAATATTAGTATGATATATAGCAGTAATTGTTAAAAGAGCAACTAAAGAATCAGTTGAATACCCTTTTACAGGCTGATTTAATAAATCTTCTACTATATCAAACTTATTTGTTTCACAAAGTCTATCTATAGTTTCAAAGATATAATCTAAAACTGTTTCACTGTTATCATTATTCTTATTTTGAAAAAATAATATTTTTTGTTTCAATTTATTCATTTTCTACTATCTCTTCATATTTTTTAATAAAATCCATTAATCCCATATCTGAATAATACTGCTTATGCTCTTTACTCATTGAAAAGTCTACAACACCAATATTTTGGTCAAATAAAGGTATTGTTACTTCGGGGTGTTCGCCTTTTAAATTTGGAGTATTCGCACCTGTATAAACTATATCTATTAAATTCTCTAAAGATTTAAAGAAACCAGTTTTCTTTCTATTGCTTTTAAATAATTTCCCTACTAATCTACCATTGATTTCAGATTGAGAATCAACTCTTAAGCCTAGTACATCCTTGCCTGCAATAATATTATTATCTGCTAAGTAACTTATATTATAATTTGCAGTGAGACCGCCATCACAATACTTTACTCCATTTATAAAAGTTGGTCTAAAAAAATATGGAATAGATATGCTTACCATTACTGCATCTAAAACAGATAGATATTCATCTTCAAGATTAAAAACTCTTACAAACTTTTGGTCCCAATTAGTAGTAGTAATATATAATTTTTTTCCTGTTTTCTCATAGATAGTATTAAATGAGGTATCTTCATTAAAACCCTTATCCTCTAATAAAGATTTTAACCATTCTCTTAATGGGGAGTTATCATAATATCCATAATTAAAAATTAAATTATAAATATTTATTGGAACTCTAACTAAACCAATTGTTAGTCCAAAAAATAAGGATTTAATAGTATTCCATACTCCATTCCATTCAGTTACTTCTCTTAAGTAAAATAGAAAGTCTTTTTTTAGGATATTTTTACTTTTTAAATCTATCATTTTAGTAGTAATCTCTTTAGGTGTATACCCTAAAGCTAACATTAATGCAGTTATAGAACCCACAGATGTACCAACATAATGTATTATATCTTTAAGTAAACCTTTTTTTTCTATTGCTTGTAATGCACCACCATAAACTACACCTCTTGCACCACCACCTTCTAATACTAATCCTTTAAACTTCCTCATATATTCCCCCATAAAAGTGATACTATTTTTTATATTTTTAATTTGATTAACTAGAAATAACATGATATAGTTTATTTTTTAAAGGGTAAACATGGATAAGAAAAAATTAAAAACTGTTGAAGAGCATAATAATACACAATATGCTAGTTACAAGGATAATAATAATAATATTAATAAAAAAATAAAATTAGGGGTTCAATGCAGTAAATGTGAGAAAGAATTATTTAAATATAATAATGGAATAGAATTGATGTCTAGCCCTCCTAAAATCATAGCATATTGTGAATGTGGATTTCAAACATATTTAATAGCATAGGTAATCATGGATAGTAATAGTAGTAAGCTAATTCTCTTAATTAAAAATACTGAATTTGAATATGGAAAAAATAATGAAATAGATTTATTTATAAAAAAAATATTCAAATTATATCCATTAGTTGCCTCAAATTGGCTGAAAGATATATTTTTTAATAATCTCTCAGAACCATTCATTATAGTTGGACTACTAAGAATTATCTCAAGACTTAATTACAATAAAATGAAACTAGATGGAGAACTCATAATTGAAAAATCTTTTTTACATTCAAATATAGAAGTTCAAGAATGTGCTATTAGAGTTATAGAGAATTGGGAACATGAAAATGGACTAAAGATATTAGAAAATAATCTTAAAAATATTAAGTCTAAATGGGTTAAAGAATATGCTAAACAAGTTATTATTGATCTTAAAGAGGATTTATCATGACCTATAAAGAAAGAATAATACTCAGTATTCAGAAGAAAATAAATAAAAGAAATATTTACTTAAGAGGTGAATCATTAAGAACACTAAAACTTCTTGTTCCTAATCTAGTTAAAAATAACTTAATTCCTTCAAGGTTAACACCTTCTGAGGACAAAGGATTTTGTTTAGTTTTTAAAGATTCTGAAAAGATAATTTATTTAGAGTTCTATAATGATGAAGATATTGGATTAATTTCAGAAGATATTAATCAGAAAAAGATAATTGATAATATTGATTTAACTAAAAATAATGTTGTTGAAACATTATTAACTATTTATAAGGGAGAGAAGCATGAGTGAAAACAAACAAAAGAGTATTAATATTAATATTGATGAAAAGGAAATCAGCAAAATTCTAAGTGAATCACTTAAAAGTAAAATAGAATATGGGTTAGCAAGATATTCTGATAATATTGATAAATCAATGCAAGAAGCTTTTTATAAAAAATATGCAGGAAACAATGATAATATTTTTGATAGAGTATTAGATTGGGCTATTGAAGATGCTTTTAGAGATGGGTTACAAAAAGCCATGGAAGAATTAAATTTTAAAGAAAAAATAGCTGTAAAAGCTAAAGAAATATTGCAAGATGATAACTTTATTACAAAACTTGCAAAAGCAAAAGTAAAAGAATCACTAGGACTATAAAATTATATCATTATCTTCAGATATTAATTCATCTTGAAGTTCTTTTATCTCATTCTCTAAACTATTGCTTAAATGCTCACTTACTTTAAAAGAAATATTTACTTCATCACCTTCTATAATTAAAGTATCAAAATCATCTAAAGGTACTTCCAGAAAACCACCTTTTTCAGACACAATTAAAGCCATATTATTATCTATTTTATCAACAGTAAATCTCATAAATTCTCCCAATTAGCTACTTAAAGAAGCCTTCTCCATCTCTCTATTTCAGTCTCAGGACTTATATCAACATTATTAATGCTAACTTTAGTTATTTCAGAAAAATCCTTAGCTAAATTGGATTTAATCTTGGATTTTTTAAATTTAGGTTTTTCATCAATATAAATATCAATTGTAACCTTATCTAATTTAAAAACTATTCTATATAATTTATTTAAAAAAGTAAATATTTTTTTCATGTTTTATACCGATGTAATCACAATATTGCCTAGTGCTAAATCTGCTGCATAACTACTAGCTTCACCAATATAGAACTGAACCCTTGTATAATTAGGACTCACAAGCAATGAAACAAGCTCAGCTTTATCACTTTGAGCATGAATACCAATACCATAGTAAGACCATAATACATCCCATGAAGATGTCTTTGCATTAAAGGCTCTTACACTAAAATCTAAAGTACTACCTCCTGCAAAATGCCATTCAAAAGCTATGTTTACTAATTCTGAAAAATTAGTTGTGGTAGCAGTAGCATATTGACCTGTACCATAATTAGATGAACTTCTTTCTGTAAAAGCATAATAAATACTATTAGTAAATTGAGAAACAGAGTTTGGTCCTGTTGAACCAGAAGGAGTTCCTGCATATGAACTAGAAAAAAAGTTACTAACATTAGGAATGTTTCCAAAAACCTCTAGATTCCAGTCACTGCCCCATAAGGCATCACCTGTTCCTCCACTGCTAAAATCAGTAGTAAAAACTCCAGGTAAACCAGTACCAACTATTGTATCAGAAACTATTATAGTTATATCTAAGCCAAAAGATACAGTATTGCCCCTACTTAAAACTAACTTATTTTCATCGGATAGAGCTGAAGTAGAATACATTATTGTAGCTTGAGTAGGAGTTACATCTTTTAATCCTAGTATTGTTATAGTATCCCCCATGAAAACATTCATATATGTATCAAAGTTATCACCATAAATAGTTAATTCAGCATTAGCACTTGTAGGTAGTATTATCTGAGATAAATTTAAGTTTAAATCTAAATAAGGTTGAATATGCTCATCTTGGCTTGCATCAATATTTACATTATCATCTGTCAAATCTACATTAATAAGTTGGTTATTATACATAAATACTGCTGTTTCTACACCTAAAAATAAGCAATACTCATCAAAGCATCTTGCAGGTAAACCAAAATTTTTATAACCAACAAAAATAGGAATAGCTTCACTTGAGCAAATAAATCCTTTATTTTGTCCATCAATTACAATCCTTTTATCAATCTTACTTAATAAATCAGTGGTTGATCCATCAGGCAGATATTTTAATTCTGTTGTTCCATTTAAAAATTCCATAATTCCTCTACAATAGTTTAGATATTCTTTATTTTTAGTAAATTCTTATCTTATAATATAGTTAGCAGCATTATATAAATTCTTAGATTTAAACGATAAATCATCTATTTCTTTGAAGAGCCTATGGCTCTTATTTATAATATGTTGTTCTACTAAATTCATTAATTTTCCTTTTTAAGCTGATAAATATTATCATATATAACTCAAATAAACAACTTTAAATAAAAAGTAATTTATAAATGTTATTAGAAATAAACATTTGTTAATATTTTATAACACTAGAGTTCTATACTTCTTTCATTGTTATCCAAGTTTCAGAGTTACCAATATCTGGACTCTGTATATCATCATCACTAATAAAAAACACTTCAATATAATCACCTGAATTCAATTCCAAATATATACCACTGCCATTAGCTGTAGCATTTTTATGATAATTAACACCTCTATTATAAGCACTTCCTTGAGTATAATTAAGTCTAACCCCATTAACTTTTATATAAACAATAATAGTATTTCTAGCATTGTCATCTGCACCTGATAGCTGATTTATAGAATAATTAATATCTAAATTAATATCTCTATTTGCTGTAAACCTTGTACCTGCAATATTTTTAGTTATATCAGGATGAATCCTCAAGTCATCATCAAACTCTATTAAAGCTTCTGTAGCTGTAACAACTTGAGTATTACTTTTACCATATCTAACATAAATAGGTCTATTTGGTATTGTTACTTCTGCTACACCTCCACCTGCATCTGTTACAGTGACATCTCCAATAAAATTAACTGTTTGATGAGGAGAGTTTGGTAATGCTACACCATTTTTTTGAAAAATAATAGAAGAACCTGCTCCATCTTGTCCTTTACTGCAAAGTAATATCCATCCTGCATTAGGAACAGCAGGTGTACCAGGATTATTAGTATTAGAATTTACAATAGAGTAAAAAGCAGAGCCATTATATTCTACTACCATATTTTCATCATAACCCAATCCACTATTAAAAGTTCCTGACCAAGTACCTTGTAGATTCAAGTCTCCACTTGCACCTGTTACTCCTTGGATACCTTGGTCTCCTTTTTCTCCTTTACCACCAACAGAACCTACATTAAGTATTAACATTTTTATACCTTGTACTTCTGTTTCTAATAATGCTCCACCATTATATCTTATAGTCTGTGTTTTTAATTTATAACCAACATCTAAACTTACAACAAGGAAATTAGCACCTGTGTCTGCATCAATAGGCTCTTCTCTATGGTAACCATTTACTTTGAGTAAATCTGTATAGCCGTTTCCATCATCTTTATCTATTAAAGTAAATGTATTTGAACCACTTCTGGATGTAGATGTATTACCTATCCCAATATTTACACTTACTGCAACAAGATAATCACCTGCCTTAGTACAAGTAACTTCTCCTGTTAAGGAATTAAGAGTAAAATATGAACTTGCATTTAATACTGTATCTAAAAGAATATCTATCCTTGTATTGGTAAAAGTTTGAGAAACTGAATTTGTAATATTATACATCACACTTTCATTTAAATCCCAATTAACAGATAGATTAGGAGCATTTGTTAAGTCTCCTTCTGCACCACCAATTATATTAGTATTAGCCGTATAAGTATTTAAATTCCAATAAACTATCTCACCAATGGAATAATTAACCATCTCATCATAAAAGCTGAGATTTGCATTAAAACTAGCTCCTGTAAGAGATTTATTTTCTATTTGTTCTTTTCCAAACTGTGCCATTGTAAACCCTATCTTATTTTAGTATAAAATAAATATAATTCTCCCTTAGTAAGATAAATTCCACTAGTAACATCACTATTTTTTAAAGATATTACTACTAGAAACCTATTTTTACCTACCTTCTCTATATCAATACTTTCAATCATTTTAAATCCTCTGCAAAAATATCACTAAGTTTTTTAGCAGTATTCTTCAATACATCAAGTGAAACCTTAAAACCTTTAGTATCACCATTAACATCAATTATCAATCTCTTAGTATCATCTTGGGATGTATTTTTGATTTCTATCTTATTCATTTTACTACCTAGTTAATTCACCTTTATTATCTTTAATAGTTTTACACTTAGCTAATATTTCATCTAAGGTATAATTATCCATTAAATCATTTTTTAGATTCCCTGCTCCAAGAAATTCAAATTTACCATAAGCAAGTTTATTATATTTATATTTCTTAATTTTAACTTTATTAGAAATATTTCCTTCAATTGTATAGATAATGTCATTAACTTTATCATTGGCTAAAATTAAACCAATATGACCTTGCCAACTACTTTTTCTTCCCCAAACAATTAATTCTCCACTACCAAAAGTAGAAGGGTCTTTTTTTGTAGTGTGAAGATTTAAGAATGTTTGTCTTGCAGAACCATAACTATAATCTAAATCTTTCTTAGTTATTGCACCTGCTTTAATTAAAACCCAATGAACAAAAAAACTACACCAAGAAGCATAATTCAAATTAAAGAATTGACCATAAGGATTATTATTACCTTTACCTTCTTTAAATCCAACCTGCATCAAAGCAATTGTTAAAATTCTTTGAGATAATGTAGGATTAGGAGTATGTAATAAATTTTGAGAAATATAATTACTGTTATTAATCCCATGTATCTCAACATTTGAATAATGAGTTGTGTCATTAGCAATAAAATTATGATCTCCAATTAATTGATTAACTATTTCAGCAGAATTAAAATCATTACTTCTAACTCCGACAGGAACACCTGAAGAAATTCTTAAGTCATCAAGTTCTTTCAATAATTGTAAAGATGGTATATTTTTAAATTCTTTTCTTTTAAAATATTTTGTTAGCATAATAACAACTCCATTAATATTATGTATTTTTATATTATTTATTTTTTATTTAAAGAAAGGGTTGATAGTATTATTTTTTATGTAGATGTAAGCAGGTATTACTTTATTCCAAAAATCGAAATAAGGAGCTATTGATCACCTTCAAAAATCTTCTAACAGACTACTAAAAAAACTACTATTCTCCTTAATATCTTCTGTTAAGCTTTCTGATTCAAGTAACCTAGTTTTAATTTCTTTTCTATATGGATATAAATCTAATATAAACAGGTCATTACTATTTATAATATTGTCCTTTTTTCTATCACTTAGTCCAACCATTGTTTCAAAATCATCATCATCATCATAATCACTATCTCTATAAGCTACAAAAGCATCTAGTGGAATATTAGATATCTCCACTACTGTATCATCATAATTACCAGTTTGAAAGTCATAAGAGTAATCCATTGCAAAATCAAAATCAGAGGTTACATTAGTAACAATATCTTTTAATTTTTTATTTTTCCACACCTGATTCCAAACCTTTCTACTCACACCAGTATACAATTTATATTTTTTTGACATTATAAATACTCCATTAATATATTTTTTATATTATTTAAAATTAAAGATTAAGCATCTGTATAATGAGACCATACCACTGAGCTAGCAGTAAATACTGTGTCACCTGCTGCTGTAATTTCTCCTGTAGTAGCATTTGTAACTGTATAATCTGTTCCAGGAAATAATTCTTGACCATTTAACAATACTATTCCATCACTAAATCCTGTTGTTGGAGCAACAGCCAAAGTAGCAGTTCCTACACCTGCACCACCTAATACTGTGGTCATAGACCTATGGTATTCTCTTGCCCCACCAATAGCATCATCTACATATTGAGTAGTTGCAATAGCATTAGCTATTGCACCAGTAGGTTGATTAGCTAGCTTCCAGTTATCTGCAATACCTTGTAAGGTACCACCAGTACCACCATTGCTTGAATCTTGCTCCATATGAATTGATGATTGAAAATTAAAACCTAAATCTAATGATGATGAATTAAGTCTAACAGATGCTAATTCATTCATCCCAAAGTTATCTGAAGTTTGAAATGATATTACAGGTGAAGTATCATTACTTGTATCCCCTGAATAAAACTGAACATTAAATGCTTGATTAGTAGGACTAACATAATTTGTTGTATCCCATAGAAAACTTCTATTTGTATTCATGCTCCATGATACAGTATCTGTTGTAGAGTTTCCTAAATTTAACACTCCTGCATTATTTGTTATTCCGTTACCTGGAGTAAACATAGATGAGGTGATTGAATCATTAACATATTTAGTAGTTGCAATAGCTAAAGCTGTTCCACCAGTAGGTTGATTTGCTAGTAAAGCATTATCAACGGGAGCATCTATAGTCATACTTACAGTAGATGTAAAACTTGAAGCTGCATTAGATGATAAAGTAATTGCACCTGCATTGTTATTACCAATAGTAATTGCACCTGCTTGAGCTACACTATTTAAGTTGATTGCATTTGCACCTGTATCTAAAGTAAAAGTTCCACCACTAAAAGTTCTACTACCAGTAATATTAGCAACTAATTCCAATCCTGTAGCAGAATTTTCTAAGCTAGCACCATTTGTAGAACCAATATTAACTTGAATACTATCAGCATTAATAGTCATTGTGTTATCACTACTTTGAATATCAAATGTACCTGTAGTTTCTAAAATACCTGCACCTGCAACTTTATTAATATTTAAATTAGAAATATAAGTAGTAAGTTTTAGTGGAGTAACTGCATCAGTATCATTTGCACCTGCATCTGTAATGACTTGAGTTGCTAATTTTAATAAACCTAAAGTAGATTCTGTTGCTTGAGTTCTATTACTTTCAGCAACCATCCAATCCGTACCTACTGTTGCACTTGGAGTATCTACCAAAGCAATTAATAAATCTTCTCCATTAACATCTCTAGTACCATCACCAATTCCTGCTTGAGCATTAGTAATTCTAAATGTATCACCTGCATCAATAGGATTACCACCATAAGTTAAAGGATAATTACCTGAAACTGTAGGATTGTAAGCTTCTGGTTGTTTTAATGAACTATCAATAGCTATATCTACATAAGTTTTTGTAACCGCATCATTAGGATTAACAGGAGCTGCTAAACCAGTTATTGTTGCATTATTGTTGCCATTAGAAATATTCCAATCACTACCATTTAAAAAATCAGAGACAAGTTTCCCTATTGTAATAGTATTGTCTTCAATCTGATGTTGACCATGAAATTGACCCATAAAGTCCTCCATTTAATAGTTTTAAAAAAACTGACACATGGGTCAGCGTTCATATATCTTTTTTTATTTTACAATTTAATTTTATGATTTTTTTTACAAGTAGTGTTTTATATTTTTTTAATTTAAAGTTAATGTGTTAATAGCAGGTCCATTTAAAAATCTATTCTTAATGATAGGAGGAACAACTCCATCTTCTAAACAAGTAACTAATATTGTCCATGTACCAGGTATAGGTTCAACCATTCTAAAATCTACACTAACTGTATTTGCAGAAATATGCAGTATATCATCAGGCTCAACCTCTTTATTATTATTGTCTTTTATTGTAACTGTAGTAATTTCATCTTTAGCACTTAAGTTATGAGCAAAAGATAATCTACCTGCTAATAAATTAGCTTGAGTGAAAGTCCTTGATTTACCTACAACTGTCCCTGTTGATAAAGATGTATCAGCTAGAGTCTTGCCTATATATTGATAAAAAGTAATAGTAGGAATTCCCCAACCATTATCAGCAGGTGTCTGCCCTGCATCAAATATAATTGCTCCAGCATAATAATCAATATTCCACACACCACTTGAAGGAGTTATTAAACTTCCTCCTCCATCATACATTAATAGTTGAAAACCAAATGAAGGTTGATTTGTTAATGGATCAGGAACATCAACAGGACTTACCCATGGTCTAATTACTTCACCTGCAATATCTAGATGCCAAGCTTGTCCATTACTTCCTGCTACTTGAGTTAAAGGTACATTTACATGCTTAACTATTACTGTTGGATTAGCTAAAGCAAAAGCATCACAAGCTGCTGTATCTGCACAGTATGTAATTGCTTCCACCCAAACATTATCTGGTGGTATATTATGGGCGGACTTCTTACTTGATTCGAAAAGGTTTTGTGAAATCTCTGTTTGAACCTTTCCAAAAGCATGAAAATAAGCCTTTTTCATCATAAAATCATTTGTAGGTGTTGCCATTATTGAATCCTTAAAAATAATTATCTTTTTATAGTTTTTATTTTCTTAACCAATAATTCATTCCAGTATCAAATATTTGAAAATAACCATTTTCATTCATTGTTTGAACTTCTGTTTTATTTTTTGTGTAAGTATAAGCAGGAATAAAAGAATGAATATTCTTTTTTTGAGCATTTCTTCTTAAGACTATTTCATATCTTTTATGATAAAAATAAGTAGGATGTAATATTTTTATGAGTTTAAATCCTAACTGTTCATATAGCTTTCCACTAAATATTCTATTCATGCTGAATGATTTTAATGAAGGATAATTATGTTCTTTGTCAAAAGCTTTAAGGAGCTTTTCAGCTCCTCCAATGACAACTACTCCTAATTTATTTGAAAATCTTCTTAATTCCCATTTAGCATCTTTTCCTTGAGTTGATTTTCCAAATCCCATCACTGAAACCAACTCATTATTATGGAATAAACCATAATTTAAAGTAGAATTAACATGACCTTGAAGGTGAGAAGAATCAAGTAAAGGCTTTGCTTCTTTATTTGTTATTTTTCTTAATTCACATTTTCTAGCATAAATTCTTTCTCTCTTTATTCCTAATTGCATTTTAAGAATATTTTTAATTATCTCTGGCTTTTCAAGCCATTCATGTTCCCAAATATGGATAATTCTTATTCCATAATTATCTTGAAAGAATCTAGATTTATCTCTGTGATAATATTTATCTTTATGAAATTTATTATTGCCTTGATAATTTTTTCCATGAGTATGATGAAATTCTAATCCATTAAATTCAATTCCAATATTTAAAGAAGGAATATATATATCTAATTCATAATATTTATTTTTATTTTCATTACTATAGTAAAATCTTTTATTAGTTTTAATTTTTCTCATAAAAATATTGTCTTTAATCCAAGAAGCTAAACTTTGTTCTGCTTTACTAATAGATTTTCCACATTTATGACAACCTTTTCCCTGAAGATGATTACTAGCTGTAATAGAAAAAACTCCATGCTTCTTACATATAATTTTCATTTTCTTGTTAGCCTTATCATAGTTTACTAATTTGTAATCATATCTATTATTGTGAACTTTACTGAACTCTTTTATTATATCATTGGTGGTCTTATAATAACCTTTGCACTTAGGACAACCTGAACCTCCTAAATGTGAAGAATATTTCTGACTAAAAACACCATGTATAGGGCAAATCACTTTTATTTCATTATCTGCTTTAGTATAAATCATTTTTGAGTAGTCATATAGATTATCATGTATACTATTCAAGATAATAATCCTTTCTTTTTGTGATAGATTTTTACCTGCACACTTAGGACAACCTGAACCTTTTAAGTGAGAATCAGGATCTTGTTCAAACACTCCATGTTCTTTACATATAATTTTAACTTTTCTTTTAATATTTTTATAATTGACTAATTTATAATTATATTTATCACTATGTATTAAGTTAGCCTCCTTAATAAAGATTGATGTATTTTTATGAGCAGAAGGACTACATTTATAGCAACCACTTCCTCCTAAATGAGTACTAGGATTTTGTTTAAAAACACCATGTATAGAACAAATTATTTTAATCTTAGTTCTACTATTTTTATAATCTACAAGTGAATAATCATACTTGTCTCTATGTTTTAATTTAGCTTTTTCTATAAACTGTTCTGTATTTGAGGGTATTTTCCCTACTAAAGCACATTCAGGACAACCACTTCCTCTTAAGTGAGTACGTGGATTTTGTTCAAAAATACCATGTATAGGACAGATTATTTTAACTTTAGTTTTACTATTTTTATAATCTACAAGTGAATAATCATATTTATTTTCATGGATGTTATTAAATTTACCTATAAAATATTCTTGATTTAAACTATGAGTCCCACCACAAATAGGACAACCACTTCCCCTTAAGTGAGTATGTGGATTTTGTTCAAAAATACCATGTATAGGACAAATTATTTTAACTTTAGTTTTATTATCTTTATAATCCACTAATGAATAATCAAATATATGACCATGAACCTTAACAGCATTTTTAACAAACTCTTTTTTAGTTTTTTTAGGAGTACCATAACACTTAGGACAACCACTCTTATAATGAGTACTAGAAGTCTGCTCAAAAACTCCATGTATAGAGCAAATTATCTTTATTTTAGTCTTGGCATTAACATATTTTGCCACTGAATAATCATATTTATTTCCATGCTTTAATCTAGCTTTTTCTATGAATTGTTCTGTAGTGAGTTTTTTAGACATATTAACCTCATTTATATTTTGTTTGCCTGCATTTATATTTCACTTGCTACTAAAAGCAAACGAGGACGCTGTGAATCACGCCCTCTAGGATTACTCCATATTCATATTATAATTATTTAAAATAATTTGTCAAACTATATAATATATTCACTATCAATAAAATCACCTTTCTTATAATTAGTACTATTTACAGTATTGAATATATCACCCCATCTATAACCATAAACATTTATAGCATTAACCTTATCTTTATACTGTCTAATTTTCATTTCAGATACACTTTTTGATAAATCACTTTTCATATCAATAAAATCAAAAACTAATCTTTCTTTTCCATCATCTTCTCTAAGGATACGACCAACCTTCTGCTGTAATCCACCAGGAATAAAACCTGCCATCACAAGAGTATTTAAGTGATTTAAAGATACTCCAACTGAGATAAACTGTTTATTACTAACTATAATCTGTGTTGTTTTAGCTTGTTCAAGAACAGCTTCCTTTACTCCACCTTTTAAACCAACAACACTAGGATATCCCTCTCTTCTTAAAAAATTAACAATATTATCAATCATAGCAGTTCTATTAGTCATAACAAGAATATTCCTATCTTTATTATTAGCTAAGTGCATGATTAAAGTTAAAACCATATTATTTCTATCAACATTTTTATTTATAGTATTCTCAAAGTAGGAGGTAACCCTAGTAGGCTCTTTTCCATAAGGATAAATATGGAAATCATGACCTATCATTATTACATTTGGAGAGATTAAAGTTTGACCTATCCCCATTGCATCTGCATCAACAATTACTTGGTTCATGTTATTTTTTAATACATTTTTTCCTCCATCTTTTCTATAAGGAGTTGCTGACCAACCTATTTTATTTTTAGCAGGACAATTCTTGATAGCATTAATAAAAACTTGACCTGCTGATCTTTCAACTTCATCAACCATAAGAAGACCAAAATCTTGTAATAAGTAAGCATTCTTAGGAAGCATAACTGTTTCAATCATAGCAATAACAATATCTTTACCTTCAACCTCTCTTTTATTGCCTTTAATTATACCTAATTTAACATTTTCTAAAACTTTTGCCTCATTTATTAATTTAACGAATTGTTTCATTAAAGAATCTCTATGAACTAAAATGATAGTTTTTCTCTTAGACCTGAAAGCTGTGTAAAGCATCATAATTGACTTCCCAGTTCCAACATTGCTTTTAATAATACCGATTCTATTTTCATTTTTCATTTCTTTAAAAAGAGAGCCTACTATTTGCTTTTGATAATCTCTTAAAATTATATTATTTTTTATATCTGTTTCAATTATTTTATCATATCTCTTATCTATAATTTCATAATCTTTAAAAAATAGATTTTTATTTCTTTGAAAAAATATAACAGGAACAAAAATATGAGTTTTATTTTCTTTATAATCAATAAACAAGTCTACTTCTCCCTCTATAAAAGAAGGACTCTCATAAGTTAATGCTTTTTTTAAATCAAATAAATCATCTTTACTTAATGAATCTTTTGGTATCCTTACTTGACCTTTCATTTCTGCAATTTTTTTCATTTCAAATTCCACATAAAAAATATATTATATATTTTTAAAGGAAAATTGTCAATTATTTTAATAAGTCACCACGAACAAACATATAGGATGTTTTATCTTTTATTTTTACACATTTGAAAATCTCTGATGATAAATCACTGTATTCAAAATAACATTCATCTGAGTAATCAGAGAAATATTTACACACACCACAAAACTCTTTGCTAACTTCTATTACTTTAGTAGATATCTTTGAATCTGTCATTTGGTAGTGCCTCTTTGTATTTATTTAAAAGTGTTATTCTAATATTCTTGTTATCAAATTTATACTCAAGAATAAGAGAAATAACTCTATTAGGATCTTTATCTCCTCTTTTTACAAAAACAGCTTCTACCTCAATATCATATCTTTCTTCTAAAAATACTATTATTTCAGAAGCTAATAATCCATCAAGTTCTTTTGGGTAACTCTTGAATACAAAAGAATACAAATCAATTGAATTACCTCTATTCATTAATCTTGCTCTACCATTATACTTCAACGAAGAAACTATAAGATTAGACAATCCTTGCTCATTATAATATATTTCAGGAGCAATCTTATTAAATCTCTGACTCATTGATTTTATCATTTAATAACTTCCATTTTATCTAAACATTTATCAATTATTATTTTACAATTTCCCAAAATAATTTATTATTCATTTTAGTGATTTCATTTTTAACATTAGATAACACCATTTCTGAAAATTTCTTTTCCTTCTTATTATGTTTTATCAGTGCTACTATAAATTTCTTAAAATAAACTAACACAGTTACACCTTCTTCTCTTAATGATTCTATCATTGCATCAGAAACTTTTTTAACATCTTCCTTATCCCAAAACAATTTACCCTCAATTGCATCAAACCATTCTAAATCAAGATAATTATATTGATCATATGTTTCAAAAACAGGATTTAAAATATTATCTAAATCAATATCCTTATTTTTCTTTGTCATATTAACTATATTTTCAACAATTTCTTGTGCTTGCATTATTTCCATTTTGTTACCTACTAAAAATATATCTTTTTATATTATTTTCTTAACCAATAATTCATTCCAGTATCAAAGACTTGAAAATATCCATTTTCATTCATGGTTTCAACTTCTGTTTTGTCTTTTGTGTAAGTATAATCATGAATAAAAGTATGAATATTTTTCTTTTGAGCTTGTCTTCTTAATATTATTTTATATCTTTTATGGTAAAAATAAGTAGGAGGTAGTATTTTTATGAGTTTGAATCCTAATTGTTCATATAGTTTTCCACTGAATATTCTATTCATGCTAAATGATTTCAATGATGGATAATCATGTTCTTTATCAAATGCTTTAAGGAGCTTTTTAGCTCCTCCAATAACAACTATTCCTAGTTTATTACTAAATCTTTTTAATTCCCATTTAGCATCTTTCCCTTGAGTAGATTTCCCAAATCCCATTACTGAAACTAACTCATTATCATGAAATAAACCATAGTTTAAAGTAGAATTGACATGACCTTGAAGATGAGAAGAATTAAATAAAGGCTTTACTTCTTTATTAGATATTTTTCTTATTTCACACTTTCTTGCATAAATTCTTTCTCTTTTTATTCCTAATTGCATTTTTAAAATATTTTTAATTATCTCTGGCTTGAAAAGCCATTCATGTTCCCAAATATGAATAATTCTGATTCCATAATTATCTTGAAAGAATTTACTTTTATCTCTATGATAATATTTGTCTTTATTAAATATATTTTTACCATCATAATCTTTACCATGAGTATGATGAAACTCTAATCCATTAAACTCTATACCTAGTTTTAAATCAGGAATATAGATATCCAACTCATGGAAATTATTTTTATTATTAAAATAAAATCTTTTATTTGTTTTAATTTTTCTCATAAATAAATTATCTTTAATCCATTGAGCAACTTCTTGTTCTAATTTACTAATAGAATTCCCACACTTAGGACAACCTTGTCCAGCTGAATGTACTTGAGGAAGTTGTTTAAAGTAACCATGTTTTTTACATGATATAGTTACTTTCTTTTTAGTATTTATATAATTCACTAAAGAATAATCATATTTATCACCATGTTTATCTATAAATTCCTTTATTATGTCACTTGTATTCTTACCTTGACCTACACATTTGGGACAGCCTGAACCTAGTAGATGATATTCTACTTTTTGTTTAAACTTTCCATGTTTTCGACAAATGATATCTACCTCTTTTTTATATCCAACATATTTAACTAGAGAATAGTCATATAAATCCTTATGTATTTCTTGGAATTCACTTATAATATTTATAGTAGTTTTATTTCTACCTACACAATATGGACAACCACTACCTCTTAAATGTTGATTAGGTGTTTGTTCAAAGATATTCTTACATTTATTACATTTTATTTTCACCTTTACTTTACTATTTTTATATTTAACCAAATCATAATTAAACCTATTACCATGAATTTCAATAGACTTATTTTTAAAATCTAAAAATAAGTAAGTAACTCCACCATTGCAAATAGGACATCCTTTGCCTTGTAAATGAGAATTAGGAGACTGTTCAAAAATACTATTACACTTATTACAAATTATCTTAACTTTAGTAATTGAATCTATGTATTTAACCAAAGAATAATTATATAAATTTTTATGTATTTTTTTAAAAGAATCTATAACATCACTTATGGTTTTATTTCTACCTACACAATATGGACAACCATGATTATTTAAATGATTATTAGGTGTTTGTTCAAAGATATTATTACATTTATTACAAATAATCTTGATCTTAGTTTTATTATTTTTATAATCAACCAATTTATAATTAAAATTATTTTTATGAACTTCTTTAAATTCTTTTTTAATTGATTCAGTAGTTTTATATAATCCTGCACATTTAGGACATCCTGAACCTAATAAATGTAGATTTGGAATTTGTTCAAAAACTCCATGTACCGAACAAATTATCTTAACTTTACTTTTACTATTTTTATAATCAATCAATTTATAATCATATCTTTTACCATGAACTTCTTTAGCATCTATTTTAAATTGTTCTGTAGTTTTCTTTTTAGGCATTACATTCTCTCTAACATTTATTTCATTTGCCTTCATTCATTTATTCACTAAAAAGCAAATGGGGAGCTGTTAAGTCACTCCCCTAGGATTACTCCATAAATAGATTATAATTATTTTTTATAAATTGTCAAGGATTAAGTTTCAATTATTATAAAGCACTTATAGCTTCCATAAATTCAGCAGGATTTACCGCACTTACAATATTCATAGAGCCAACAACAAAAGATAAAGAAGAAAATGATAATGCTCCATTTAGTGCATCAAATCCATCAGAAGGTTGATAACTATCAAGCAAACAATTTTTCAACACATAAGCCACAGCAGGAATACCATTATTTAGTAAATTACTCATACTCATTAATCCTGTATCTGATATGAACTCCTCCGCACGCTGTTCTGGGGTCTTAGAATAATCATTGCTATCAAGTAAAGCCCACTGCAAATATCTAAAATTGATAAAATGAAGTAATAGATAATCTCTTCTAGGAGTCCAATCATATTCAAAACCTACAAGTCCTGCACTTGCTCCTGTATTAGTACCTTTTTGTAAAGAAGATATTAAATTATAAGAGAATATATCATGAGCAAAGTTCCCTCTAGTTAAACTTAAAGTGCCAGGTCTTGAAGAAGTATAATAGTGTTCATTTTTATTTGAGTTTAATGGAGTTTTCGTTTCTACATTAATTTCAAATTCAGGAATATCTACAGTATTAGCACTTATAACTTGTGACCAAACAGCACTCAAAGCATTAGTAATATCTACTAATATAAAAGACTTAGAGTTTAATGGGTCCGTTAATCTAGTTCCAGCTAATCCTGAAATATCTCCAAAATCCATTATTTATATCCTATAAATAAATTATTTTTATAAGTAGTCTCTCCATTAGATGTAACAATATTATCCTCTTGTAATACTCTAGTAATCCCTTTCAATAATAAAAGGTTTGTATAGTTAGTGATAACCTTAACTTCTCCACCAAACTCTTCATCAATACTTTTAAGATATGTTTCAGCAGTTTTAGATGGTATATTTACTATTACTGTAACTCCATTCTCATCAACTTCTGGGATTTGCCTAAAATTAAATCTCTCAAATAAATTAGGACTTGGGTTTAAATACTTAAATACTCCATTATCATTTATAACAATTTTATTCTTCAATGCACTAACTAACTTTTCACCATTAGATAATTTTAATATTTTTAATTCCATTACTTCCTCCCAATATTCCCTCTTAAGTAGAAATTATTATTCTTTATATCAGTAAAGAATTTATGTTCTACAATCATCATCCCTATATTATGCTTATTCATATCTTTTGTAATAATAGACATATCAACACTTTTTGTATTTTTTCTAATAAAAGAAGCTTCAATCAAGACAGACAATAAATCATAACCATATGCCAAAGTCCTCATTTCTTTTTTACTGTAAAGTAAAATAACAGAGTTTTTAATCAAGGATAAATCCTCTCCATAAAGAACTGATTCTAACACTTCACTATCATAAACAACAGGATTATTATCACCTGCTCTGAACTCTTCAATAGTACCTCTTAAAGTTAAACTTGGTATTCTTTTCCAATCATCAAGTTTATTACTATAAAAAGGTTTAGAACCATCTTTAACATAAACGGTTATATGTTTATTTTTATTCATACTAGGAACTTTTGTACCAACTCTAAAAGCCATAACTCCTAATTCTTTATCATAACTAACATCCCATATAGTTAAAGCATAAGCTTCACCTAACTCTAATTTATTAGAATACTTACTTGCAACCAGTGGACCAAGAGATATAGTCATATGGTGACAATATCTTTCAACCTCAGATTTAGTTGCTTTAACATTAAAATATTTTAAATATTTTGCAGTAACTCTTTTTAATACTACTCTTGATTTATGGTCTAAATATAAACCAGTATAAGAAATATCCCTTCTCATTTCTAATCCTCAAAAACTACCCTTATTTTTTATATTTTTTTTAATTTATTTTCCAATCAGGAATAACTACTTTAATTAACTCTTCATTAATATCTTCAAAAACAGTATCTAGCATATCATCTTTGTTCTTGTATTGTTTTTTACTTAATTTAGTATTAAGATGACAAACAGCCTCATAGTCACAACCCCAAGCATTTTTATTACAAGCATGATAGTTAGGATTCAGGTCTCCTTTATAGATTATTTTAGATGCTTTAAGTATTTCTTCTTTTAAATATTCCTCGTGTTCCATTGTCAATTTTACTTCATTATGAGTTATTAATGTATCATCTTTTACTTTAATAGGAGTCATTTGATGAACAGATGTTATAGTATCTTCATAAGCAATATGGGTAATCAATGGTAATATAAATTTTGAATTCCTTATTATTTTATCAATAGGTATTTTTTTATCAAGAGGAGTAGTTAACTTAGGTTTTTCCCCATTAGGCTTAACTAATTGTCTTAACTTATAATCAATTTTCTTACAAGCTTTATAAAATATCCATTCAATATGAGTTTCAAATTCAATATTCTCTTCTTTTATTTTAAACTCTTCTGATAATTTCTTCCTTAAGTTATATCGATAATAAAGAAGTTGCCCCCAATAAGCCATCTCTTTAACACCTTTCCTACTTGATGTTTTAAGATCCACAATAACAACTTTTATTTTATCTTTAGTAACACTAAAAGCATAAGCATCAACATACTGTATGAAATTTAAATCATGATACCTAGCAATATACTGTTCTTCAAATCTAGCAGTATAGTCTTTACCTAAACTTTCTTCAAAAATACCAAAAATTTGCTCTCTTGCTTTTCTTACCATACCAACTACATCCATTAAACCATGTTTAGGGTAAATAATAGTATGAACATAGAAATAGTACTCTAACATCTCTCTTTCACTAGAAGGAAAGAAATTATCTCTTAAAGTATATTCATGTAATAGTGTTCCTAAATCCATTGAAGCTTGAGAGTTTGCAGAGAATACTTTTCTCTGTCTCCTTGAAGATAAAAAAGCTTTTCTTGGACAAGATGTAAACTTTTCTACACCCGCACTACCTGTCCATGATAAAGGCTTACCTTCTTTTATTATATTATTATATGGATGCTCTCCATCTTCTGTAACATATAATTTTATATCTTTAGGTTTTATTTCAGG
>Ga0193963_1000308_pt1 | contig 25661 bp, 21 predicted proteins | sample FB_6_MG_FD_140359 | JGI IMG/M metagenome (GOLD analysis project Ga0193963, IMG submission 140359) | Microbial mat bacterial communities from the Broadkill River, Lewes, Delaware, United States - FB_6_MG | ecosystem: Environmental > Aquatic > Freshwater > River > Microbial mats | place: USA...
AATTAAAAAACTTGAATTTCTAAAAAAAGATTTAGATTTAATACTAAATGATAAAATTGATATAGTTATTCCTAAAGGGAAAGAGAATGAAGTTGATTTTAATGTAAGAACAGCGTTACTAAAGCATTATGATAATAATCAAGAAATAGTAAAATATAATGAAACTGGCATAAAAAGAATAGATAATAATATTGAATCAGTATCAGGAAAAAGCAAAGGTGAATTGGATGTCTTAATATTTAATAATGATAATATTGATATAATAATCGAAAATAAAAAATCTGGTACTAATGAAGATGCTTTAACTCAAGCAATTATGTATGCAAATGGTTTAAATAATTCAAAAGTAGTTAACTGTAGAGTTGTTATAGGGCATGTCCCAAACATAGAAGTTCGTGTACTAGTTAATAATAAATGGGAAGAACTTATAATTAACGGTAAAAAAGTTGATTATTTTTTTGGAACATATTTACTAAAATTAATATACGACAATCCAAATGAAAATAAATTTAAGTTAACTGAATTAATTGAAAAACAATTCACTCAAAAAGATCTACAGTTAATTATTAAAAAATTAGATAATAGATATAGACAAGTTACAGAAATAGATGGGAAAGATGATTTAAAAATAAATTTTACTGTTTCTTTTATTGCATTAAAAATGATAATGGATAAAGAAAATATTTTATGGGATTCATGCTTAACTCCTGATGATATAATTAAAGCTGTTGATGATATAATTGGGGCTAGGGCAAAAAAAGAATTAAAAGATAAGTATTCTGATATCTTTATTACGAAAGATAAAGACAGTAATATAATATTTGATTTTATTAGCAATTTAAGAAGTATATACAACAGAGAATATATAGATAAAATTAGTAAAAAAGAATCTGTTATTATGAAAATCCATGAAGAAATATCAAATATTCCTGCAAAAGATTTAGAAATAGATTTATTTGGAGAAGTTTATGAAACTCTGGTAAGTAAAAAAAACAAATCTTCATTAGGTGAATTTTTTACCAGAAGACATATAATACAGCCATTAGTTAGAATGTTTTTAAATGATAATGATATAGAAAATATTATACAAAATAAAAAAATTGTTGCTGATATTGCATGTGGTACAGGTGGATTTTTAACTGAAACATTTAAATATATTAAACAAGAATGTGATATAAATTATCCTGATATTGATACATCAAAATTAGCAAGTGAAGTCATTGTAGGTTATGATATTAATCATAGCAATATAGGACGAACGAGAACAAATATGATATTAGCAGGGGATGGATTTTCAGATATAAAGAGAGTTAATACTCTTAGCTCTACAGAACTAACAAAAAACTTAGATTATATTATTACAAATATACCTTACGGAAAAGGTGATATTGCAATTTCCGATAAGCAAAGCACAGATTTGTTCCTAAATTCTAATAATAATAAAAGGCTTGAACTTAATTTCTTAATTAAAACCATTGAATTATTAAAGAATGGTGGAAAAGCTTTAGTAATTGTACCAGAAGGTATAATGGAAGCACCAACATTGGCTCCTTTGAGAGAATATATTTTAAAAGAATGTAAAATAAACACCATTGTTTCTTTACCAAAATTTTCTTTTGCACCATATACAAAATGGAAAACTTATGTGATTTTTATAGAAAAAAGAAAAATAGCACTAAATAGCATAGAAGATGAAAAATTAGCAAGTGAAAGTATATATACATATATAGTTGATAATGATGGATTTGCAAACTCGGATAAAAGATTTCCAACTAATTTAACAGCTGAAGATGGTAGTTATCTTCACAATGAAATGTTTCCATATATAGATATCAATGGAGCAAAAAATATATCTAAAATAGAACAAATATATGACTTAAAAGCTGAAGATGAAACCAAGATATATTTAAATGAATGGGATAAAGAAATAAAAGGTAAAAAACATGGCTTTATCTCATTAAAAGATATTTTAAAGAAAAAAACAATTAAATATCCAAAAATAAAGATTAATAAAGTTAAAAATATGCTATGGGATGAATTAAATACAAAAGCTATTTTATCAGAAGAAAATCATAAAACATTAATTAAAAATACATCTATTGATAAAAAAGGTAACTATAAAAAATTTACACTAGATAGTTTTCTCAGAAATGATAGTATAAGTGAAGATTTTTTACCAATATTTGAAGAATTGAATATTGAATATGATTCTGAAAATAATGTCTATTATGATATAAGTAAAAAAGAAATCACATATGCACTTACACTTGTACCTGAAAAATATTTAAGAGTAAAAGAGACTAAAACTATTACATATGAAGAACTAGAAACATTTGTAGATTCAATAACAAATGAATTAAATGATTTATTTGGTAAAAAAAATGATAGCTAGAATTAGTGATTTATTTTATATAAATCAAGGGCATCAAATAACAGATGAAGAAATTTATAATGGAAATGGTAATATTCCTGTATATACTTCATCTAATATAATAAAGGGTTATAATAATAATTCATTAGTTAAAAAAGAAGAATTGCCTTGTCTTACTTATCAAACAAAAGGTTATTCTGGTGTTATAAGTGTGCAAAAAAGTCTCTTTAATGCTAATAATACTGCTGTACTAATAATAAAACCTAAGTTTAAGAAAATTATAAATTTACAATATATTGCACTATTATTAAATAAAGAATTTAAAAATATTCTAACATCAGAAAGTGGAGTTAGTTATTTAAATAAGGATTTAGTATCAAAAATTGAACTAAAACTGCTAACAAATACAAAAGGTAAAATTGATATTGATTTACAAAATAAATTTATTGATAAATATAATGAAATTATAAAATATAAAAAAACAATTGAAAATAAAATTATAAATATAAATAATATAATGAATCATGAGCTTAATATTGAAAACTATCAAGTAATAACAATGGAAAAAATTGCCTTACTTAATAAAGGTTCAAATAAAATTAGTGAGGAAAATATTTATAATAATTTTAAAAAAGATGGCATACCTGTTTATTCATCTGCTACAATTAATGAAGGTTTAATGGGTACAGTTAGTCAAGACTTTTTTAATAATTCAAATAAGCAAGGTAAAGCAAGTGAATTGACTTGGACAACAAATGGATATGCAGGAGTTGTATTTTATCGAGAAACAGATTATTTATATTCAGAAAAATGTGGAAGAATTATTTTAAGAAATAATTATCAAGAAATTATAAACCCAAAATATTTAAAAATATACCTTAATCAGATAACATATAAATATAAAACCGCAGAATCAAATAATGGGAAATTAGATATACTCCATATGTCCAATATTCCAGTGAAATTGCCTATTAATATAGATGGCAAGATTGATATAAATATTCAGAATTTAATAGTAGGAAAATATGAGAAGTTATTAGAAATAAAAATCAATTTAGAAAAAATACTTCTTAAATGTAATGATAAATTAAATATTTAGGTAATATTAGTAGAACAAATACATTTTATTCCTCATAAAAAAAGGGGCAAGAAAAAATCATTGTCCCTTTTACCATGCTATTCTAAAAAGTGTCAACTCTTTATAGACAAAAACCACTAAACCTGATGAATTTCACCACCAACTGAAGCATATAAAAGTAGTGAAGCTATACTCATAGCTCTATCAGCTATTTTCTCACTTTTTCTTAAAGCTGAAAGCATATTGTGATATATTTCAAAATCTTCTTTACTTTTTGATTCATTTAGAACATGAGTTTCTATCATCTCGTATAAATCATCTGTTTTGCTCTCTGAAATTAAGACTTTATTGAAGCACTCTTGTATCTCATCTACACAATCTACATTTATCATAGCAACTGTAAATTTTAGTGCATCTACTGTTGATTTTTGCATTGGAATTGCGTAATCTTTTATCACATTGATATCTACTTCTTTACAAATATCTGAGAAACCTTTTATAAAACTTCTTGTATTTGTTGTTGCTCTTAAAAGCTCATTTGTGATTTTTAGATATGATACCATCTTTCTTAAGTCTTTTGCTTCTGGTGCATGAAGAGCTAAAGTTGTTACGATATTGTTATCTATATCATTTGTTTTTTTACTGATATTTTTAATATTTGATTTTGCTTCGTTGAACTTTTTAACGTCACAAGTCTCAATTGCTTCTACAATTATTTTATTTGCTTTGATTAATCCATCACCTATAGTTATGATACTATCTTGTATCTCACCTAACTTCTCTTTATAATTTGCTAACATTAACCAAACCTTCCTGTAATATAATCTTCTGTTTTTTTCTCTTTTGGATTTATAAATATCGTTTCTGTTTCATCATACTCTATTAAATCACCAAGATGGAAAAATGCAGTCATATCTGCTATTCTTGCGGCTTGTTGCATATTGTGAGTTACAGTTACTATTGTATAGTCTTTTTTTAATTCAAGCATCAATGCTTCAATTTTTTCTGTTGAGATTGGATCAAGAGCTGATGTAGGTTCATCCATAAGTATCACATCTGGTTTAACAGCAATCGTTCTAGCAATACAAAGTCTTTGTTGTTGACCACCACTTAGTCCAGTTCCAGGTTCTTTTAGGATATCTTTAACTTCTTCCCAAATACCTGCACTTATAAGTGACTGTTTTACTAACTCATCACACTCTTTACCTTTTTTTACAATTCCATGTTTAAGTGGGGCATAGGCAACATTTTCATAAATTGATTTTGGGAAAGGATTTGGTTGTTGAAAAACCATCCCTATTCTTTTTCTTACACTTACTTCATCCACATCTTTATCGTAGATATTTTTTCCATCAATTACAACAGAACCTTCAATCTTTGCGCTACTTACTAAATCATTCATACGATTTAAACATCTTAAAAATGTTGATTTACCACAACCAGATGGTCCAATCAAAGCTGTTATTTTATTTTCATAAAGCTCTATATCTAAACCATGAAGAGCATGTTTATCTCCATACCAAAGATTCAAATTCTTCACATCTATCTTCGTTTTATTTTTTACCATTTAAACTACTTTTATATTTAATTTTATGTTAGTAGTCTATGATTATTTGGTTACATCTTGGTTACACTATGCTGTTAACGTTTGATTAACTATTTAGTCCTTTTTATTAACATAAACATTCTATAATTTTATTATATAAACATAAAGGATTGAAAATGTTAAAAAGAACCATAATATTATCATCGATTTTAGCATCGAGTTTATTCGCAAATAGTATTGAATTAAACTTGGCAAATGAAACAATAAAAAGAGTTGCACCAAGTAGTATTCAAGAAGTATTATCATTTAATAGTAGTATAAAAAACAGTACAAAAAGTATCGTAAATATATCAACAAAAAAACGGGTACAAAATAAACAAAACCCTATGAATCAAATGTTCAAAGACCCATTTTTTCGACAATTTTTTGGAAATCAATTTGGAAAAAACTTCAAGCAAGATAGAGTCCAAAAATCACTTGGTTCTGGTGTAATTTTATCAAAAGATGGATATATCGTTACAAACTCACATGTTGTTGAAAATGCAGACGAGGTTATTGTAACATTTGGGGAAAACTCAAAAGAGTACAATGCAAAGATAATTGGTACAGATAAAGATAGTGACTTAGCCGTTATTAAAATTGATGAAAAAAATCTAAATCCAATAAAAATCGGAAAATCAAAGTCTCTTTTAGTAGGTGATGTTGTGTTTGCTATTGGTAATCCATTTGGTGTTGGTCAAACAGTAACACAAGGTATCATCTCTGCACTAAATAAAAACAAAGTTGGTATCAATAAATATGAAAACTTCATCCAAACAGATGCATCAATCAATCCAGGAAACTCAGGAGGTGCTCTAATAGATAGTAGAGGAACTCTTATAGGTATCAATAGTGCAATTATGACAAGAAGTGGGGGAAACAACGGAGTTGGATTTGCAATACCTGTTTCTATGGTAAAAAATATCGTTAAAAAACTAGTAGAGAGTGGAAAAGTGACACGTGGATACTTAGGAGTTTCTATTGATGATGTAAGCAAAGAGTTAAAAAGTGTATACAATCACAACGAAGGTGCACTTATATTAAATATAGCAAAAGATACTCCTGCTTTCAAATACAATCTAAAAAGAGGAGACTTAGTTTATAAAGTAAATGATCAAAAAATAAAAGATGCAAGTGAGTTTAGTAGAATTATTGGTTCATTTAAACCAAATGAAAAAATAACACTTCATGTTGAAAGAAATAAAAAAGATATAAAAGTACAAATTGTACTTGGATCAAGAGACTCTTTAAATATTGTATCTACCTCATCTCCTGTATTGCAAGGTTTATATTTAAGTGAAATTACAAATGAAAAAGCAAATATGTTTAGAATCCAACAAGGTACAAAAGGTGTACTAATAACTGATGTCAAAGCAGAAAGTGTTGCTGAAAAAGTAGGTTTTCAAGCAGGGGATATTATAATACAAATTGAAAATATCGAAATTAACAACCTTGATAATGTTCAAGTTGCATTAACAAAATATAATAAACAACAAAAAAGAGTTTATCTAAATAGATATGGTAGAATTTTAGTATCAGTTATTAAGTAAGGAAAACAATGATTAATATTTTAATGGTAGAAGACGACGAAGAGTTAGCGGCTATTATACAAAGATACTTATCATCATACGGTATCAAGGTTTCAAACGTAGTAAATGGATTTGAAGCTTATGATAGATTATTAGCAAATCATTCTTATGATTTGCTAATTCTTGATTTGACATTGCCTGATATTGATGGACTTGAGCTCATTATAAAGCTTAGAAAAATATCACAAATACCTATTATTATCTCTTCTGCTAGGGATGATTTGCTTGATAAAGTTATGGGATTAGAGCGTGGTGCTGATGATTATTTAGCAAAACCATATAATCCAAGAGAATTAGAAGCCAGAATAAAATCTATCTTTAGAAGAGAAAATATAAAAACCAAAACTCCTATTGGTAATAATATATTTGATGTCAATGAAGACAATCATACAATCACATTTAAAAATCAAGCACTTCAATTAACTCTCGCACAATATGATATACTAAACTATCTTATACTGAAAAAAAATAGCATCGTATCAAGAGATGAACTAATATATGACTCAATGCACATAGATGATGATAGCACCCTAAAAAATATAGATGTACTTATCTCACATATAAGAAAAAAACTAGCACAAATAGACCCTGATGCAAAATATATTCATAGTGTTAGAGGAATGGGATATAAACTAATAATTTGAGAAATATATCTATACACACCTTTACACATATTATATTTTCAATCTCACTTATTTCGATAGTGGGATTATTTACTTTTTTTATAAGCTTTGAACAAAATAGATATAAGGTTAATGAACACGAAAAATTAAATATTATAGCAAATAGCTTTCTAACTCACATCAATAATATACCTACAAAAGAAGAGATAGAGATACTTTCAAGAAAACTAAATATCAAACATCTAAATGACCAAAAAATGAAATTAAAAATACTCAACAAAGCTGTTTTGATACATAAAAAAGAGACAATAAACTCAAGACTACGAATCTTTGAATATAATAATAAAAAATACATCTATATTCAAAAAATTGGTTATAACTTACTCTTCGTACATAATAAAACTATAAACTTCAATCAATTTATAGGAAGCATTATATTTTTTATAGTAGTAACTTTGGTGATATCTTTATACATACTTTTTTTAAGAAAATTAAAGCCATTAACAGTTTTAAACAAAAAAATACAACAATTTAGCAAAGGTGATTTAAATGTCAAACTCACTACAAATTCAAATGACGAGATAGGTCAAATAGCACATAACTTCAACGAAGCAATATCAAATATCAATCTACTCATAAATTCAAAAAATCTTTTTATGAGAAATATCATGCATGAGTTAAAAACACCAATTACAAAAGGTCTTTTACTCACAGAGATGATTGAAACAAACAATAGTGAAGATAAAAAACTACTGATAAAAAACTACGAACATATGAATAATATTATAAGTCAATTATCAAACATAGAAAAGATAAAAACACAATACCTAAATATAAAAAAAGAAAATATTAGTATGGAAAAAGTTATAGATGATATTGTGCAAGTACTCCATATTAAAGAAAAAGATATCAAGATAACCAATCATCATGACTCTATCATTGCAAACTATGACTTACTTTTTATCATCTTAAAAAACCTTATTGAAAATGGAAATAAATATAGTACACAAAAACCAATCATAATAGATATTTATAAAGAGAAATTTGTGATAAAAACAAAAGGTGAAAAACTAAAAAATGAACTCTCATACTACACTCAACCTTTTACACAAGAGAAAAAAAACAATCAAGGATTAGGTCTTGGGCTTTACATCATCCAAGAAAGTTGCAATTTACATAAGTTCAAATTAGAATACTCATATAATGAAGAATTTAACTTTTTTACTCTTCTTTATAATCAGGATGAGACATAGCAAAATAGTGCAATAGATATGTCACATCCAAACTTGAATATTTATGACTAGTGAGTAATTCTCTTTTTGTATCATCAACTGTTAATCTATCGTTTACATGACCAACTATTTTGTCTATCTCTTTTTTAAGCGGATCAATATTGTATGTATATACAAAATGAGGAAAGAAATCATCTTCATTTAGTATTATAAAACTCCATTCTTTTTGATAAAATTTTATTAATAATACAACCTCTAAGTCATTCCAAACTTTTTCATCATCCAACTCATCACGATCTCTATTTTTATTTTTTTGAGACCTATACTTTTCGACAAATTTAGGTATGAGCTTATTCATTTGTTCATCACTTATATCTTCTATAAATTGAGGAAATTTTATATTGTTAGGATCTGCTTTATCATAAACATATAATTTGTGTTTAAATATAGCACTTTGAAACCCTTGCGTTCTATATGGTTTTGAATATCTTGATATTACACACATGACAAATCCTTTCTTTTTATATTATTAGTATATCATAAAATTTAGGAATGTTTAAAAAGGTTTTAAATCTAGTTTTTATTTTCAGATAGGAAATCAATGACTTTTGAAATAGTCAAGCGGTATCTCTACCACTTAACCTCAAATTTCTTTCTAAGATAAACAGCACTTGCATTTAAAGAGATTAGAACTGTTAAAAGTACCAATATCCCTGCGGCTGTTCTTTCGATATATGCTCTTTCTGGCATACCTGCCCATGTGAAGATTTGTGCAGGCATAACTGTTGCTGCTTCTACTATTGAGCTTGGACTATCTGGAATAAAAGCAATCATACCAACAATAATAAGTGGTGCAGTTTCTCCCATAGCTTGAGCAAGTCCAATAATACTTCCTGTCATAATTCCTGGAAATGCTAAAGGTAAAACATGATCTTTTACAACTTGTACTTTTGTTAGACCCAAACCATATCCAGCTTGTCTAATACTTGCAGGTACACTTCGTAAAGCTGCTCTTGAACTTACAACAATAATTGGTAAAGTCATCAAAGCCAAAGTTAAACCACCTACTAAAGCAGAACTTCTTGGCATTCCAAAAAGATTGATAAATATAGCAAGTCCTAAAAGTCCAAATAAAATAGATGGAATCGCAGCTAGATTATTGATATTTACTTCTAAAAACTCACTCCATTTATTTTGTTCACTAAACTCTTCAAGATAAACAGCAGTTGCAACGCCAATAGGAAATGCAAAAACCATAGCAACTAGTAAAGTCAAGATTGTTCCTATCATCGCTGATAATATACCAGAGTATTCTGGAGTCTTACTATCACCATGAGTGAAAAATATTTTATTGAATCTTTTTTCTACTCTATCTTCTTTTATTAAATGCTCTAAAGTTTTTAAGTCTTTATTTTTTATTTTATAATAGTATTCTTTCATATACATATCAACTTGATCATCTGCTAACATCCAAATAAATTCCGTAGTATTCATAAGTGTTGGATCATTTTTTATCTTCATTGGAATCTCTCTAAGTGTTGCACGACTTATAAGATTCAAATATTTTCTTTCAACTGCTTTTCTATAACTTTTTTCACTTTTTGCATTGTACTTCACTTCAACTTTTATATATGTTTGTTGAATTGCAGTACTTCCTTTTGATACCATATCACCTAGGAATATTGCTAAAAACAGTAATGAAACTGCCAAGGAGCCGATTGTAAAAAACTTAAAATATCTTGCTTTTGCATGTCTTTTCTTTAAAGTTGGATCGTAGAATATATTCGTATTTTTATTTTTTGCCATTTTATGTCCTTTTATAAACTACTCATTTTATATTTTTCTTTAAATTTTTGTATCATTCTTACAGATACTATATTTAAAACTAGTGTCACTATAAATAGTGTCAGTCCTAAAGCAAATGCAGAAAGCGTTGCTGGTGAATTAAATGCTTGATCCCCTGTAAGAGAATCAACTATTCTTACTGTTACCGTTGTCATATCTTCAAGTATATTCCATGATAAGTTTGGTCTTAAACCTGCTGCCATAACAACAATCATTGTTTCTCCCAATGCTTTTGATATACCCAATAACGATGCTGATATAATCCCAGGTAATGCAGATGGAATTACAATATCTTTTATAGTTTCTGATTTTGTCATTCCAAGTGCTAAAGAACCTTTTCTTAAACTATCAGGAACAGCACTAATAACATCATCACTTAAACTAGATATTACAGGGATAATCATAATTCCCATAACAACACCAGAAGCTAAGGCACTATTAAAAGAAGCTTCTACACCTATAGACTTACAAACAGATACAATAAAAGGAGCAACAGTAATAGCTGCAAAAAAACCATAAACTACTGTAGGGATTCCCGCAAGTATCTCTAAAAGAGGTTTCAATATTGTTCGTTGTTTTGAACTTGCATATTCACTCATAAATATTGCGCTTCCTAAACCAATAGGCAAAGCAACACTCATGGCAATTGCAGTTATGATAAACGTACCAGCAAATATTGGTAGTGCACCAAATTTACTATCAACAGTTCCAGGAGACCATTCAGTACCTGTAAAAAAATAGAAAAAACTTTTTAATTTAAAAAACTCTAAAGCTTCAAAAAGAATTGAAAATAAAATTCCAAAAGTTGTTAATATTGAGATTGTTGCTGCAACTATAAGAAAGTACTTTATTAGATCTTCTTGAAGTTGTACAGTTTTGTTTTTACTTTGAAATGACGACAAACTAAACCTTTATATTTTGATTCTAAGATTCTATAGTTTGTTGGTTACAACTTGATTACATTAAGTTTGCAACTAAAGTTTCTTATAGTATAATATTCTTATGAATATTGACAATTTTTTTTTAACACTTTTCTTAATATTGATACTTGCACGTGTTCTTGGTGAGCTTTTTGCAAGGTTTGGAATACCCTCAGTTCTTGGTGAACTTTTTGCAGGAGTATTATTAGGCTCTTCAGTATTTGGGGTTATTGAACCAAATGATATACTAAAAATACTTGCTGAGATTGGTATCATCTTATTATTATTTGAAGTTGGTTTAGAAACAGATTTTGATAGACTAAAAGATGCAGGTACCAAGTCTTTGATAGTTGCCATTTTAGGTGTCGTCTTGCCTTTTAGCTTTGGTGTTGTTGTAGCTTATTATATTTTTGGGCTTGCTTTTGATATATCCTTATTTATTGGAGGAACATTAACAGCAACAAGTATAGGTATTACCCTTAGAGTCTTAAGAGATATTCATATGGAAAACACCAATATTGCACAAATAGTAATTGGTGCGGCTGTGATTGATGATATTATTGGTATCATACTTTTAGTTTTTATATATGATTTTTCTATTGCCAAAGAAGTAAGTTTTGAACATACTTTGAGTGTATCTGGTATGATTATAGGTTTCTTGATATTAGCTCCTATACTAGCTAAAGCACTTTCATATTTAATACATCAATTTCATGGAAAAGATATGGTTGCTGGATATATGCCTACAATTATTATTTCTCTTATTTTACTTTTTGCACATCTTTCTCATCTTGTTGGAGCACCTGCTATTTTAGGTTCATTTGCCGCAGGCGTTGCACTTTCTCGAAGATTTTTTTTACCTTTTGGTGCATTTATGAGTACAAATGAAGATTTGTTAAAAGAGGTGAAAAGAAACATGACTCCGATTATTCATATGTTTACACCTATATTTTTTGTTATGGTAGGCTTATCTGTTGATCTTAGTGTCATAGACTTTTCTTCTGTTTCATTTTGGGTTACGGGATTATCATTTGTTTTTATAGCATTCTTTAGTAAATTTGTAGGTGCTTTTTTCATCTTCCAGAAATCAATAAGAAACAATGCTATTATAGGAGTGTCTATGATTCCAAGAGGAGAAGTTGGTCTAATCTTCGCAGAGATGGGAAGAATAAATGGAGTACTACCAAACGATATTTATGCAATGCTAATTTTCGTTATTGTTGTTACAACAGTAATACCACCATTTTTATTAAAACGATACTTTAAAGTTGAGTGTATTTAACTCTTAACTTTAACAGAATCTTTTTTATCTGGAGAAGTGTACATAGCTGCCCATCTTAAGATAAATAAAAATACCAATACTCCACTAAATATCATAATATGAAAATTTGTACTATTAGTAAAAAGCGTTTCGAAGCTCACTATCTCTTCTTTGTTTATTTTTACAACATTTACAATAAATTCACGAAGTGTTAATATAATAAAAGCATCAATTAAAATACCTATTTTCACCCTTTTTTCCCGCAAGAAACTCATAACTGCTCGTACTATCTCAAGCATAATTACAAAATATAGTAAATATATAATAATACTAACAATACTATTTGTTGCAACTGCAATTACGAAAAGAGTTGATGCTAAAATTAATTCTACGTAAAACTTACTATGAAAAAATCCAATTAGCTTTTTCATCTATATCTCCTAGTTATTTTTTTCGAATCATAACTTTTTTAACTTAAAATAAAATTTCCAAAAACCATTAATCCAAAACTTATACATCTTTTTCAAGAGGTATACTTATTTTAAATAAAGCACCTGTATAGCTTTTGTTTTCATATTGATAATTAGTATTCGAAACCTCAATCAAGCCTTGCATATGTTTTGTAACAATTTCTTGACTCATATACAAACCAATACCTGTACCCTGTGATTGATGTTTTGTAGTAAAATATGGCTCAAAAACTTTTTTTATAATATCTCTTGGTATACCACCTGCATTGTCTTTTATCAAAACAATAGCATCATTATTTTCTTTGTAAATATCAACAAATATTAATCTTTTTTGATTTTCTTTTGTTTCTAAAATATCTTTAGCATTATTCAGTAAATTTAAAATTACTTGTATAGTTTCACTATCAAAACTTCTAATATTAACATCATTTATATTTTCTACCATTTCAATATTTAAAGCTTTAAACTTTGAACTAACTATATTCAAGGTTTTGATATAAACATCTTTTAGATTAAATATTGTTTTCTCTTTATTTGGATTAAAAAAATCTCTAAAGTCATTAATTGTACTTGATAAATATTGGGCAGTACTATTTATTTTTTCCATCATCGCAATCTCATCTTCATGTGTAGAGATTCCAAGTTCTTTTTGCATTTGCATACTAGTAACTGACGTTGATATTGCAGAAAGAGGCTGTCGCCATTGATGCGCGATATTTTCTATCATCTCACCCATTGCAGCCATTTTCGACTGCTGAATTAGGAGTTCTTCTTTTCTTTTTAGTTGTTGACCGATTACAGTTTCATTTGTTATATCAAGTTTGATAGATATAAATTCTTTTATTTTTCCATTATCATCAAAAACAGGTGTAATAGAAGCTTTTTCATATGAAAGTTCTCCAAATTTATCAATATTTATAAACTCTCCACTCCACGTTTTCCCTTTATGAATAGTGTCTTGTAACTCTTGATAAAACTCTTTTGATTGTCTTCCTGATTTTAATATATTTGGTTTTTTCCCAATAATTTCATCTTGTGCATAACCAGTAGTTTTCATAAATGCATCATTTACATACGTGATAATTTCATTTTTATCTGTAATCAATACAATATTATCACTACTCTCAACTGTTCTTCTAAACCTTGACAATTCTTTGTTTGAAAGTCTTAGTTTATATTCATATATTAAGTAAAATGCAATAGCTACCAATAAAATCAAAAACAAAACTATAACTGAAAAATAAACTTTCTGCATACTTTCGTTTGAACTTTTAGCATACAAATCACTAAATTTATTTAATTTTTGATTAACATCTAATTCAATTAAAGAATTTTTCAATATATTAAAATTCACTTGATATTTCAATATTGTTCGGGCATGTTTTAAAAAATATTTTTCATATGTTATTGTAGTATCTTTACTGTTTGTTTGATACTTTTTTAAAAGCTTATTTACATTAGCTAATTCTTTTTGAATATCAATTTCAGGATTTTTATCCATTGTTAATAACAGTGTATATAGTTTATTAAAAGAGGAGATTATATCTTTATTGTGTATTTTTTGAAGGATTCTAAACGAATTGTTAAGAATTGCTTTGTAAGATTTGATTCTACTTATAAGTTCCAATTTACCTAAAATTGCAATATCCAAATTTGCCAATAGTTTTTGTAACTCTTGATTATCTAAACTTTCTAATATCTTATTATATTTTATCTCTTTAAATTTAGCTTCAAACAATAAAACTTTTTTTTCTACAATATCAAAATTCTCGTATGAAAAATTATTTTTAAGATACAAATCAAAGTCTTTATTAAGAAGTGATATTTCATGAATTTTTTTATCTATAACAAAAAAGTTTTCTCTTTGAGACTTTGCATTAAAAATATAGAAACCTAAAGTAGCAATTAATAATAATAATATAGCGGCACTAATTATCGGTTTTTTCATTTATATCCTTAATATTTTTTGGTATTTGTCCTGTTGTAGTCTTTAAAAATTTCACAATATTTTGTATATCTTTTTCCTCTAGCAAATACCCAATTTGATATTTTGCCATTTTTTCTACTGCTTCTTTTAATGTTTTGACTTTTCCATTATGAAAATAAGGAGCGGTTAATTCTACATTTCGTAAACTAGGGACTTTAAAATAAAACTTATCTTTATCATCTTTTGTAACATTGTACTTTCCAAAGTCAACAGTATTGAAATTTTCAACAACTCCAATTCTTTGCATTAAGTTACCACCGATATTAATACCATTATGGCAGGATATACAACCATGTTCTTTAAAAAGAGCAAAACCCTCTTGCTCATCTTTAGAAAGTGCTGATGTATCACCTTGTAAAAACTTATCTATTTTAGAATTTGGTGTAGTCAGAATATTTTCAAACGATACAAGTGCATCTACAATATTCTTTTTTGTTATACCATCATCATATATTGCTAAAAAATCTTTTTGATATTGTTTATCTTTGTTGAGCTTAAAAATAATATCTTTGAAATTTGTTCCCATCTCTACGGGATCATGGATAGGGCCATCAATTTGTTCATGTAGATTTTTTGCTCTACCGTCCCAAAATTGAATACTATTATATCTAGAGTTAAAAAGAGTAGGAGAATTTCTCATCCCTTTTTTTGCAAGAATACCAAAAGATACGGGTAAATTATCATCTCCCCCATCTTCTAAAAGATGACAATTTGAACATGCAACTGTGTCATTTGCACTTAATCGTTTATCAAAGAAGAGTTTTTTCCCTAAATTAACCTTATTTTTGTCAAATTGTGTTATTATTGGGACTGGAGTTATTAATTCTTGAGAAAATAATAACGTAACGGTAAAACTAAATAAGACTATATTCTTTATCATATATTATTTTATCCTTTTGCGTAAAATTATAGCAAATATACGATAAATTGTTGTTATGAATATTAGTTCAATTTTTTTCTAAAAAGATGAAACTTCTGTTTTTCTAGGTTTTTTTCAACATATTTCTTAACTGATTTGTCACAAATATGCCATAATCCAGAGGGCAATCTTACTTCAAGTCTATCTTTTTCTCTTAAACTAATTATTTTTTCGGGTGTCAATACTTTTGTAATTGCAGAAAAGTCAAAATCCATGAGATCGATATCTTTTTTATAAAACAATGTTTGTTCAACAAATTTTCCCCAACCAGGAACTCCATCTTGAGTATAAGGCATTTCGTATTCATTATTAAACTCTACCATACATTTATAAAAACTATCTTCAAATACTTCTTTTACTGTACCAAGACCAAATACTAAACCAAATACCTTGTCTCCTTTTTTAACATTGTCTAAATAGCACAAATCACTTTCTCTCTTTCTATTTTTTTTTCTACTTTAGAAATAAGTTTATTTATGATTAAAATCTCTTCTTTAGAATCATTATCCTTTTTATTTTTTAGCTTTTCTTTTTTTTCAGAAAATTTTTTAAGTATCTCTTCGTACTTTTGAGCTGATGTTTCTTTGGAGAATAACTTTTTGAGTTTGATTTTTAGTTTTTTATACATAGAATACTCCTATTTAGAGTAATTGTATAAAATAAGGATTACAGATTGATTACAAGGGAATAGAGTAAAATGAGATAGTATAAGTTACTATCTCATTTTTAAATTACTTCTTTTTTTTAGAAGAAACTTTTTTAGCTACTTTTTTTGCAGCTTTTTTCTTAGACGCTTTTTTCTTTTCAACTTTTTTTGCAGCTTTCTTAGCTACTTTTTTCTTTTCAATTTTCTTAGCTGCTTTTTTTGCAACTTTTTTCTTTTGCACTTTTTTTGCTAATTTTTTTGCTGGTACTTTTTTAGCAACTTTTTTAGTTGATTTTTTTGCTGCTTTAGCTACTTTTTTAACTGATTTTTTCTTTACGTCTTTTGCCATTATGGACTCCTATTTTGTTGTTTTTAGTAAGTATTACTGTCTTTTAGTAATAAATTATGGGTATTATATATTTTTTAATACTAATTGTCAAGTAAAATAAGAAAATTTTGATACAATACTTTCAATAATAATAAAAAAGGAACGAAAATGACATTTATAGATTTCAAAAAGAATCTTTTGGATGCAGATATAACTTTACCAAAATTTAGCAAACTTATAAAGGTTAGTGAAAAAAATATTCAAGCATATAAACAAAAAAAAGAAGTGCCAAATACTATAGCTGTAATAGTAGCTTGTTTTGCAAAAATGAAAAGTTGTGATATTGATTATCCCGAGATGATTGAAAAACTTGAACTACAAGCAAAAACAAAAAAAGGTGTGGGATTTAAGAAAAAAGAAAAAGATCTACCTGTAGAAAAGAAACCAATATAGTTCTTTATTCTTCTAATAACTCTGTATTTGGTTTTCCTATATAATATCCTTGTGCGAAATCTACACCCATAGACTTCACAACATTATAAATCTTCTCATCACTTACATACTCCGCAATTGTTTGGATACCAAGTTTTTTAGCAAAACTTATTATTGTTTCAACTATAATTTGAGAATTTTTATCATTAACAATATTTTTTATCATAGAGCCATCAATTTTAACAAAATCTATATCTAAATGTATAATATTCTCAAAGTTAGAATAGCCGCTACCAAAATCATCTATTGCAATTTTTGCACCATATTTTTTTACCTCTTGGATGAAACTATTCACTTGATTAAAATTATCAATTCCATCTTGTTCTGTTATCTCAAAAATAATATTCTTTAAACTATTAGTTTTTATTTTTAATTTGCTAATATATTTGAGAAGCTTTTTATCTTCAATATCTTTTGTGGATAAATTTATTGTTACTATTAAATCTTTTTTTTGGAAATATTTAATACTTTTTTGTATCATTTTTAGTGACAACTCTTGATAAAGTCCAGATTTATGTGCTATATCTAAAAAAGAATCTGGAAAATATACTTTACCTTTTGTATCAGATATTCGCATTAATGCTTCATATTTATATACAGTATTAGTTTTAATATCCTTTATAGGCTGAAAGTATGGCAATACAAAATCTTTTGATATTGCTTTTCTTATAAGCTTTGTTGTATTAAAATTGCGTTTAAACTCTTCTATTATAGGTAAATCTTTACTATACTTTGAGACTAAGAGCCGTTCTTTTTTTGTATATTTTAAAGCAGTTGTAGCAGAAACAATAGGATGCCTATCATCACTATTTGTGATACCCGCACCCAAAGATATATTTACAAGCTCCCCTTGAATCTTAAACTCTTTTTTAGAGATATTTAAAATAAAAAGTTCAATATCTTTTTCAAATAAACAAAGTTCTTTTTTATTCAAATCTAAAACTGCAAATTCATCTCCATTGAACCTATATATATCGTAATTAAAATCATTAAAATACTCTCTTAGATATGACGATGTTAATTGAATTAGTTCATCCCCTGCTTTTATCCCTAAAAAATTATTTATATCTTTAAACTTATCTATATCTAAAATTGCAAAGTTATATTTTTTATTTATTTCCAAATCACTTATTAGCTTTTGTCGTGAATATAAGTCTGTTAAGGAATCATAATTAGCTTTTTTATTCAATTCATTTACAAGCTGAGCAATATGTTTATAATAATAATCAATTAATTTACCTAACTCATCATTATTAACACATCTAGGTGTTGTATAACTTTGATTTGATTCAAGATTTTTCATATTTAATAAAAGGCAATCAATTCTTTTTATCACTTTTTCATGAATTTGTTTTTTTACAAAATATATTAAAACTAAAAAAATAAAAATAGAAATAAGAACTTGTATCACTAAACTCTTATTCACTAAAAATGATATATCATTTAACATAAAGCTAATTTTTTCATAAAATAGCTCTTTTCGTTTTAACACTATATCTTCTATATGTTTTATAGAATAAAAAGTTTTTACAACTCCTATTCTTTTCTTAGCATAATATATAGGGGTTATTAGCTCTTTACAATTTACATATTCAGAATAGTTTATTTTTGAAGAGATTATATTTTCTTCTTTTTTATTGATTAGTACTATTGAGCATATACCATCATGTTCAGAATACTTTTCTATTTTATCGTTTAACTCATGATAATTTAAATTATATAAATCATAAGATATCAAATTTGCAAAGTTAGAAACATCATATATTATATTTTTTTCATATTCAGAAACAGAATTACGTAAATTTAAATCCAATATTTTATTAATTGAATTAATACTACTTGTTTCAATCTTTTTTTCTAAAATTGTACTATTTAGGAATTGTAAAGAGATAAGACAAACTAAAAGAAAACTCACAATCAATATGATGACCAATAACAACTTAAATTTTATAGAATTTCTATTTAACATTTATGTGTCAACCAATTTATAAACATCAAGAACCTTTTTTTAAATTAGTTGGAGTATAGTTTAAATTAGTTACAAAATGGGGACATTAAATTTATTATATATTAAGTATTATTTTTTTTGATAAGAATAAACAGTAGATAATATAAGATACTAACTACTGTTTTATAAAATTATTTTTAGATACCTTCTGCAATCATAGCATCAGCAACTTTTTTAAACCCTGCTATATTTGCTCCATCTACATAGTTTCCACAAACACCATATTCTTCTGCTGTTAAGTGTACACGTTTACAAATTTGTCTCATTGTTTGTTCTAGCATATTATCCAATGCATCATATGTCCATTTTGACATTGAAGCATTTTGTGCCATCTCAAACTCACTTACTGCAACTCCACCTGCGTTTGCCGCTTTTGCAGGAGCAAATAAGATATCATTTGCTTTTATAACATCAATTGCTTCTGGTGTTGATGGCATATTTGCACCCTCACTAACAGATATACAACCATTTGCTACTAAATTTTTTGCATCTTGTTCTGTAAGTTCATTTTGTGTTGCACTTGGAAATGCACAATCACATGGTATTGTCCATACATGATGTGCATTTTCTGGATAATCTTCTACTTTTGTATATATAGCATCACTATTTTTTTCGCAATACTCTTCAAGAGAAACTCGTCTTTGTAGTTTTAACTCTTTTAATAACTCAAGATCAACACCTCTTGGATCGTATATTGTTCCTTTACTATCTGTACAAGTTACTGGTTTTGCACCCATAGCGTATAGTTTTTCAATAGTATGAATTGCAACATTTCCTGCACCACTTACTGTACAAACTCTATCTTTAAATCCATCTTTTCCAGCATACTTTAACATCTCATCAGTAAAATATACACAACCATATCCTGTAGCTTCTGGTCGCATTAAGCTTCCACCAAACATAAATGGTTTACCAGTTAAAATACCCTCATAAGATGATGTAATCTTTTTATATTCACCAAATAAATATCCAATCTCACGAGCACCTACACCAATATCACCTGCTGGTACATCTATACGAGGTCCTATATATTTATGAAGTTCAGTCATATAAGCACTACAAAACTTCATCACTTCAAAGTCCGACTTTCCTTTAGGGTCAAAGTCACTTCCACCTTTTCCACCACCAATAGGCAGTCCTGTAAGTGAGTTTTTAAGAATTTGTTCAAATCCTAAGAATTTTAATATTCCACTATTTACTGTAGGATGAAATCTCAACCCACCTTTATAAGGTCCAAGTGCATTGTTAAACTGTACTCTGTACCCTGTATTTACTTGAATATTTTGATTATCATCCATCCAAACCACTTTAAACTTAAATTCTCTATCTGGAATAGTCAGTCTTTCAATAATAGAATGTCTTTCATAAATTGGATTACTATCTAAAACAGGTTTTAAACTATCTAATACCTCTTCAACTGCTTGAAAAAATGTTTCGTCTGTTGAGCAATTACTCTTTCTAATTTGTTCTATTGTATCTTCCGAAATATACATTATAAACCCTCTTTTTATTTTATTTTAGTTCAAGTTAGTTACCGTTTAATAACAGTTTATTAAAAGATTATTTTTATTAAATATAACCAAGAAATCACAATAGCAGGTCCTATAATAGCTGTTGTAATACCCAGTATTAAAAAATCTTTTGAATCAACTTTTTTACTTGAGTATATTATAGCATTTGGAGGAGTAGATACTGCTAAACTCATAGCAAAAGATGCACTTAATGCAACAGAAATTACAACCATGGGAGTTGCTGACTCACTTATTGTAATTGCAATAGCTATAACAATAGGAAGCATGATATTTGTAGCCGCAGTATTGCTCATAAAATTCGAGATTATTACAACAATATAAGAGAACACAAACATAAGTAGCAAAACAGATAATCCATCTGTAGATATAAGATTTGCAAACCACAAATCCAAACCTGTTTTAGAAACAGCAAGTCCCAAACTCAATCCCCCTATAATTAAAATGATAACATCCCATCTAATTTTACAAATATCATCAGCATCAAGTATCCCAAAAAGAGTAAATCCAATGATAGGGATAAGAGATACCACAGTTGTTGGGATATGATGAATTGGTCCAGTTAACCATAACAATATTGTAAGTGAAAAAATAATCATTGTAATATATTTTTTCCAACTAGGAATTGTTGGAATTTTAGTAAACTTTTTAGTTGAATCATCAAAGTGATCAACCTCTTTAATAATTTTCAGATCAATAAAAGGTTCACTTGAGGGATACAACTTAAGGATCAAAGTTCTCAAAATCAAAGTTACTACCAAAGCAGGAACTAGAGCATATCCCATCCATCCTACAAAAGATGGTGCATTTTCACCCAAAATACCAATTGCAATTGCATTTGGAGGCGTCCCTATGATTGTTACCATTCCACCTAAATTTGCACCAATTACAACCGCCAATAAAACAGTTTTCTTAAAAGGATTTGATTCTTTTATATGACTTAAAAGTGGAATTAATATTGTCATCATCATAGCCGCTGTTGCAGTATTTGATATAAACATAGACAAAACAAATGTGATACCAATCAGACCTGTAATTATATTATGCGGTCGACCTCCAACTAAAAATAGTATTTTTTTAGCCAACCAAAGATCAAGTTTGGTTTTAGAAGCAGCAAGTGCCATAATAAAACCTGCTAAAAATAAAAATATCAAAGGGGAAGACCAAGGCTGTAAATAAACTTGCCAATCTTTCCCTCCATGCTCAAAATCAAAATTATGAAATCCCAAAAGTAGAATTTCTAAAGCAATGATAAGTAAAGAAACAGCAAATGCAGGTATAGCTTCACTTATCCATAGTCCAGCGGCAAAAAGCAAAATAAAAAGTGTATAAGTAGCATCTTGATTTAACGTTCCTGAAGAGAAAAAAGTTATAGCAACAGCCATAACAAAAGATAAAGAAAATGCAGTAAATACAAACTGTTGCGAGATAGAATAAGCTTTATTAAAAAACTGTCTTAAGTGTCTTCGTGTGTCTAACATATTATAAAATCCATAAAATTAAAACGCAGATAGTAACATATTATCAATTAACACAAACTATTTTAAGATTCTTGGTTATTACAATTTAAGATTTTTATATCATTTAACTTATCGAATAAAAATAAGGTATTGCTTTCAACTTCAGCGGCAACATCTCTTAATATACTATTGTTAGCTCTTGTTGCATTTACATCAATATATTTTTGTACAGAATTATGCACATTGCTATGTATTTGTTTTAATTCTTTCCACTGTGTTGAGTTAGTAAATTCAAGATTGTTAGTTTCACATTCATTTATCCATCTCCCCATATTGCATTCATGGTCACTATCAACTTTCCATTTTTCAAAAGTACCAACTTTAGCATAATTTTCCATTTTAAAGCTCACATGCTCATTTTTTAATTGTGCTGTTTTATACACCAAATCAATATCACAAACTTGTTTCCTAACTATAGCTTTAAATTTTGCATTAGAAGATGCAGTTATTAAACTTTGAGATAAAGAGGAGATAGAACTAGATAAGTTTGATATATGTTGTGCATTTTGAGCATTTATTTGGGTATTTTCGTCCAAAATTGTAATAGCACTATTGATTTGTTCTATCCCCTCTTGTTGCTCTTTACTAGCTTTTGATACATCATTTATAATTGTTAAGGTATTTTCAATATGATTATTCAGTTTTTCATAACCCTCATTCATATTATTTGCAATATCTTTTCCCTCATCAGTTTTTATTGTTGCTTTATTTACCAACTCTTTAATCTCATTTGCAGCATGAGCACTTCTTGATGCAAGATTTCTAACTTCTTGAGCAACAACAGCAAAACCTTTTCCAGCTTCACCAGCAGTTGCGGCTTCTACTGCGGCATTGAGTGAAAGAATATTTGTTTGAAATGCAATTTGATCTATCACTTTAATTGCATCACTTATAGCACAAACTTGAGCATTAATCTCATCCATTGAGATTGCAGTTTTTATTGATAATTGTTTTCCTTCATTTGAAGCTTTTGAAAGTTCAGTTGCATAATTTGACATATGATTTACATTTTGAGTATTATTTTTTATATTTACTGTTATCTCTTCTAAAGCGGCTGATGTTTCCTCTAAAGAAGAAGCTTGAGTATTAGATGCATTTGACAGTTCAACTGAACTATGACTAAGGATTGAAGTATCATTATTTAGTTTATCTCCAGTATTTAAAATCATAGCTAAAAACTCAGATACATTATTTCCAATTAATTTAGTACTAGCTACTAATGTACCAAAGTCACCATAAAGTCCTTTTTCATCCTTTTTTGGAACTGTATATTCAAAATTATATTGACCATATGCTTCTAGTGCTTTATTTAATATATCAAATTTATATTTTGTTTCATCCAACATTTTATTTATATTAATAATTAGGTCTTTTACATCTGGGGATACGTTATTATGGTGAGGTATTTTATACCCATAAAAACCATTTGCTACTTTTTGTAAAATATCATTGGCTTCTTCAAGTACTTCTTTGTTGTGATTTATCAGTTTTACACTACTGTCAATATTTGCATTTATCTCTTTTGCAATTTGACCAAATTCATCTTTTGAATCGATAACTAGCTCATTGGCAAAATCTGCTTTATAGTTTATAACGTCAAAGAAACTTCTTAATCCAACTTGAACAATTTTTAGATTTCTTATCAACTCTTTTGAGATAAAAGTAGTTATTGTAAATTCTAAAACTACAACAATTAATACTATAGATAAAATAATATAGAGTAAATTGTGGATTTTTTCATCTATTTTATTTGATATAATTTTATCAACTTTATCTAAAACAACTAAAGTTTTATTGAACTCTTTTTTTACAGTAATTTGTAACTTATCAATCTCTTTTTGTTCTTTGACAATCATTACAAGCATATTTTTATATTCTATTAGTGATTCATTGATTTGTTTTTGCATTGGTTTATTCGTAGTAAAGTTTTCTGATGCACGAACTGATCTTCTCATTTTAAATTGAACTTTATTTACCTCTTTTAAGTTAATATTCTTTGTAAGCAAAAAGTTTTTTTCATATAGTTCTAATTTCATCATATATTGAAGAAGTTTGTAGTCATAAACTTTTGAAAAGATATTATTTATCATTACTTTAGCATTATTCATTTTTATTAAATTTCCATCTATCTCATTTTGTTTAGAATAAGCAGACTGATATGAATTATTTGCAGTGACTAATTGTTTATCAAAATCTTTTAAGATATGATTCTCAATACCTGATTTTTTCATAGAGTTATCTAAATTCTTAAGATCTTTTTTTGTTATCTCATATAAATTTTGAAATTTATTATCAATTATTATTTTTTGTTTTGAGATATTTTCAAGTTTTATAATACTTATTTTTAATTCAGATAATCTTTTGCTTGTATTACTATATTGATCTTGTCGTTGTGAAGAATATGATAATAAGAAAATAAGAATACTAAATCCTGCTATTGTTAAAAAAGAAATTATATTTAATTTTGCTTTTACAGTTGAAAAGTTTTTCATTTAAATGCCCTATTATTTAATTAGACAAAATTATAGTTTCTATTTATTACAATATGGAGACAAAAGATTATTTTATTCATATTTATAACTTTTACCCGATATATACATGCATATCATTGATTATAAAAGCTAGTTATTCTATTTTATTGGAAGTGTTATTTTAAAACCAACACCTTTTTTATCAATTCCTTTTGTTATTGAAATTGTTCCTTTATGTTGTTTTATAAAGGTGTATGCATTATAAAGACCAAGTCCAGTACCTTTATAAACTTTTTTATCATTGTGTGTCTCATATTTATCAAAAATAGTTTTAGATTCCTTTGATGATATTCCAATACCATTGTCTTTTATAGAGATTATAATATTATTTTTTTCTAAATATGCATCGAATGAGATTGTTCCATTTTCTGGGGTAAACTTTATTGCATTGGATAAAATATTGTTTATTGCATGATATTGTAAGATTTCCATATCCCAATATACGCATGGTAATATTTTTGGGATATTAAAATGTAGTTTTATATTTTTGATTTTTGCCTCATACTTAAAAGTATGTTTAATATCCAGAAAATATGAATATAGATTTTCTACCTTACAAAACTCAATTTGTAAACTTCCTGCTTCATTTTTGGCCATCACCAAAATATTTTCTACAAGTCTCAAAATACTTTTTGAGGCTTTTCTTGCTTGTTTTATAGTATGTTTTTTCTCTTCTAAAGTTAAGTCATCAAGTGACAAAATATCAAGAGCACCTAGTACAGCAGTC
>Ga0193963_1000309_pt1 | contig 25660 bp, 23 predicted proteins | sample FB_6_MG_FD_140359 | JGI IMG/M metagenome (GOLD analysis project Ga0193963, IMG submission 140359) | Microbial mat bacterial communities from the Broadkill River, Lewes, Delaware, United States - FB_6_MG | ecosystem: Environmental > Aquatic > Freshwater > River > Microbial mats | place: USA...
GATAATTGTTGGTTGCTTTGGAGCGTTAATATATTGGGCTTCTTCATATATTTTACCTCAAAATATTTCAATATTATTGAGTATTATTTCAACAATTTGGATTACCGGAGCATTTCACGAGGATGGTTTTGCAGATGTATGCGATGGTTTTGGTGGTGGATATACTAAAGATAAAATTTTGGCAATAATGAAGGATTCACTTGTTGGAACTTACGGTATTGTTGGCTTAATCTGTTTATTAGGTCTCAAGTTTTTATCTTTAAATGAAATTCCTAGTAATTTAATTATAACATTAATTGCTGGTCATAGTGTTAGTCGATTTATCACATCATTTTTATTGTATTTTCATCCTTATGCAAGAATTGGAGATAGCAAAGCGAAATCAATTGCGGGTACTTTTTCACTCCCATCACTTTTTACAAACGGTGTTTTTGGTATAATTCCTTTGTTTTTATTTAGCAATTATTGGGTGTTTTTAACTTTAATTCCTCCTTTTATAGCCATGTTATTGTTAGGTCGATTTTATAATAAATGGATTGGTGGTCAAACCGGTGATTGTGCCGGAGCAACACAACAGGTTGCTGAAGTAGTGTTTTACCTAAGCTTACTAATCTTATGGAAATTTATTTAATAAGGCATACAACTCCTGAAATTGAAAAAGGCATTTGCTATGGACAATCAGATTTAGATGTTGCAAGCTCTTTTGAAAGTGAAGTATCTAAAATTTTGAAAAAAGTTAGTGCAGATACTAACACAAAAGTATATTCTAGTCCTCTTAAACGGTGTACTAAATTAGCTTCAACGTTTGCTAATGATATATATATTGATGACCGTTTGATGGAAATTAACTTTGGGGATTGGGAACTAAAAAAATGGGATGATATACCCAGAAAAGAATCTGATCCTTGGATGAATGATTTTGTAAATATTTCTACTCCAAATGGTGAGGCATATAAAGACATGTTTCAACGTGTAAACGAAGCTTTTTCCGAAATTACTTCACATAATGAAGGAAAAAAAATTATTATAGCAACTCATGGAGGTGTAATAAGATGTATTCTTTCAAAATTACAAAATGTGTCACTTCAAAACTCTTTTGATATTAAAGTAGCATATGGTGATGTTTTTAAAATTCTAAAACAAAACAATACCTTTACAATCATTTAAAAAATAAAAAATGAAATTTAATCAAATTCTTAGCATATTTATCTTATCTCTATTCCTGTTTAGTTCTTGCAATGAAACAAAAAAACAAGAAATTAAGGAATCAAAGAGTACAACTATAAAATATGCAACCGGATTTGATATCGTAAAATCAAAAAACAAAACAAAATTAATTGTAAAAATGCCTTATCCTGGGGCTAAAGACTATTTTGAATACACACTTTCAGGTACTAAATCTTCTTCCACCAATACAATTAAAACTCCGGTTAAATCCGTTGTTGTTACGAGTACTACACATATTCCAATGCTGGAATTGTTAAATATTGAAGATAAACTAGTTGGGTTTCCAAATTCCGATTATGTATCTTCAAAAAAAACAAGAGAATTAATTAATAATGGGAAAATAAAAGAACTTGGAAACGAAGAAAGTATGAATACTGAAGTATTGTTAGATTTATACCCTGATTTAGTAATTGGGTTTTCTTTGAATAGCAATAATAAAATGTTTTCAACTATTGAAAAGTTGGGAATCCCAGTTGTTTTAAATGGTGACTGGCTTGAAGAAACACCTTTGGGTAGAGCTGAGTGGATTAAATTCTTTGGAGTTTTATTTGATAAAGAAAAAGAAGCAGATAGTATTTTTAAGGTAATTGAAGGTAATTATATAAAAGCCAAACAGATTGCGAAAAAAGCAAACTATAAACCAACTATGCTTTCTGGTGGTTTGTTTAAAGATATTTGGAATTTACCTGCTGGAGAAAGTTATGAGGCTACGTTTTTGAAAGACGCAAACACCAATTATTTATGGAAAGATTCTAAAGGAAAAGGAAGTTTAGCCTTTAATATTGAAAATGTTTTTGAAAAAGGTAAAGATGCCGAAATTTGGATTTCTCCAAGTTATTTTAGAAGTATGGAACAACTTAAAAAAGCCAATGATATCTATCCGAAATTTACAGCATTTGTAAATTCAAACATTTATACTTTTGTTAATAAAAGAGGAGAAAAAGGTGGTATATCGTATTATGAATTATCGCCTGCACGACCTGATTTAGTGTTAAAAGATTTAATTAAAATTGCACACCCTGAATTATTACAAGATTATAAATTTACTTTCTATGAAAAGTTAAAATAATTAAGCTTTGTAGATTTTAGCCATTGTTTTTGGAAATTCAACTCCTTCTAATACAAATCTTTTATGTACAGATTCTCTAAGCTCACATTTAATTTTAAACTCATCTAAAGGATTCACTAACCAAGCATAAGCTCTTAAAAGAACACTGCTATTATGAGTTGAAATTACCCTAACTTCTATTTGTTCTTTGCCCTCAATAACTTCTTCAGGAGTTCTATTATCAATAACTTTAGAGTTTTTTATAGCTTCTTCCTGAATTATTTTACGTGCTAAATCTATATCTGCATATAGCCCAATATAGAAATTATTAAAACTTAAAATGTGTGAATCTTCAATAGTATGATTTAATACTGATTCAGTACTTATTACTGAATTTGGAATTATCAATCGCTTATTTTCAAAATTATTAATAATGGTATGACGCAAATTAATATCTTCAACAATTCCAGTACGTAAATCGTCTAATTTTATATAATCTCCTACTCTAAATGGCTTAAAAATAACAATAAAAGCACCTGCAACTAAATTTGAAATTGCAGCTTGTGCGGCAAAACCAATTATAGCCGCCAATATACCTGCTCCTGAAAATATAAATGTAGCTTTACTTCTTAAAGCCGGAATTGAAAATACTATTACAAGTAGCGCAAGAATACTTACTAAAAATTTTAGAGAGTTTTTTAAAAATTGAATACTTGTAGTACTATAATCCTCACGTTTTGACTTTTTTAAATTACGAACAATAATAAATCGCAGCAATTTTGTCAATATAAATGAAGAAATAAAAACAATTAATAAAAAAATTGCAATATTTTTTGATGCTGTTAAATCGAAATCAGTCGCTAAACTAAACATTTTAAAACATGTTTATTTGTCCTTTGTCTTTCTCATTATCCAAAACCTCCTCATCATTTACCTCAACCTCAGCAACAACGGGTGGTTCATAAAATAAAGGTTCCAACCTGTTAACTTGCTTTATTTTATCTGTGGTTAATTGATTTCCTTGGGCTTTAATTCCTTTAATAGCTATAAATTCGTGCATATTTACTTCTATATTCTCTAAACTACGCTTCGAAAAAACAACTTCAACCATAGGTCGGTAATCTGTCAAAACAATTTCCAATTGTGATTTTGGATGTTCTGAAATAAATATTTCTTCTTTATTTGGATGATCTATCATAAATCGTTTCAAATAATAACGTTCTTTATCTCCATCCAAATATATTGCAGAAATTGGTTTAACCGGGTCCCATTTCTCCAAAATTATCATATCATTATCAAAATGAGTTGTTAATTCAGGTTTTATCGTTTTAGCAATTCCTTTTTGAGTAATAATTAATAAACGATCTTCAGCTTTAAATTCACCTAACAACTCACCTCTTCCATCAACATTTAATCTTTGAACGATATCATCAAACCAAATTTTTCTAGGCTTTAAAGTTGAAACTCCTTCTGATTTTAACTCAATTTTTTTGACAGCATATTTGGTAACTCTATTACCTTTAGAACTTCTTCCTTTAATTGCTAAATTAGAAAAATCTATATCCCATTTTAATTTCTTGACACTTCCAACAGACCTTAAATGAACAGTAACTATTTCGGCTTCACCATTAGGGTTTGCGGTAAAATAATGAACAATGGAAGCTTTATTTCCAGCAGTTAAATCATATTCCTTATCTCTTGTTACGCCTGTAACATTAAATCTCTTCATATAACTTTGACCTCCTCTACCATCACGATAAATCATATTATAAACAGTACGCTTATCACTCTTTTTAAATATCGCTATATGAATTATATTTTTACCAACAAATGTTTTAGAATCTACTTTAGTAATCATCATAACACCATCTCGTCTAAAAACAATTACATCGTCAATATCTGCACAATCATCAACGTATTCATCTTTTTTTAATGAAGTTCCTACAAAACCTTCTTCTCTATTAACATACAATTTTGTATTTCTCATTACAACCTTAGTTGCAACAATATCATCAAACAATCTAATTTCAGTTTTGCGTTCTTTACCTTTTCCGTATTTCGTTTTTAAATTTTTGAAATAGTTTATGGCAAAATCAACAATATTTGCAAGATGATGTTTCACTTCTGCAATTTTCTCTTCTAAACTTTCAATAAATTGTTTTGCCTTATCTATATCAAATTTCGATATTTTTTTAATTCTTATTTCGGTCAATCGAACAATATCCTCTTCGGTAATTGCTCTTTTTAAATGTGAAATATGAGGTTTTAATCCTTTGTCAATTGCAATAATTACACCTTTCCAAGTTTCTTCTTCTTCAATATCACGATAAATTCTATTTTCAATAAAAATTCTTTCTAATGACGCAAAATGCCATTGCTCCTCTAATTCATTTAACTGAATTTCAAGTTCTTGCTTTAACAATTGAAGAGTATGATCTGTTGAAAGTTTTAATATTTCTGAAACTCCAATAAAAACGGGTTTATTATCTTCAATAACACAACACAACGGAGAAATAGAGTTTTCACAATTGGTAAAAGCATATAATGCATCAATAGTTTTATCAGGTGAAATACCATTTGGTAAATGCACTAAGATTTCTACATTCGCAGCCGTATTATCTTCAATTTGTTTTATTTTTATTTTACCCTTTTCATTGGCTTTTAAAATTGAATCAATTAATGTAGAAGTTGTAGTACCAAAAGGAATTTCACTTATAATTAAAGTTTTTTTATCTAATTGTGATATTTTGGCTCTTACGCGAATTTTACCTCCTCGTTTTCCATCATTATAATTTGAAACATCTGCAATTCCTCCAGTTAAAAAATCTGGAACCAATGTAAAGCTTCTACCTTTTAAATGTTTTATTGAAGCATCAATGAGTTCATTAAAGTTATGTGGTAAAATTTTCGTAGATAACCCAACTGCAATACCTTCAGCACCTTGAGCAAGTAACATTGGAAATTTTACAGGTAAATCTACCGGTTCTTTTCTTCTTCCATCATAAGAAGCCTGCCATTCAGTAGTTTTTGGGTTAAAAACAACATCTAATGCAAATTTAGACAAACGAGCTTCAATATAACGAGAAGCAGCAGCACGGTCACCAGTTAAAATATTACCCCAGTTCCCTTGCATGTCAATTAGCAAATCTTTTTGTCCTATTTGAACCATGGCATCGGCTATTGATGCATCACCATGCGGATGGTATTGCATGGTATGCCCCACAATATTGGCTACTTTATTGTAACGACCATCATCCAAATCTTTCATTGAATGCAGTATTCTTCGCTGTACTGGTTTAAATCCGTCTCTAATTCCAGGAACAGCTCTTTCTAAAATTACATAAGAGGCATAGTCCAAAAACCAATCCTTATACATTCCTGTAACCTTAGTAATGGTTTCTTGATTTCCGAAATCTTCGTTTAATTCTTCTTGGTTTTCTTCTAGCATATTAGACTTCTTCTACTATATCTAATTCAACTTTTAAATTTTCAATGATAAATTTTTGTCGATCTGGAGTATTTTTTCCCATATAAAACTCCAACATTTTATCAATAGACATTTCTTTATCTAACATAACAGGATCCAAACGAATATCATCTCCAATAAAATGAACAAATTCATCTGGTGAAATTTCCCCCAATCCTTTAAATCGAGTCATTTCAGGTTTTCCTTTTAATCTTTTAATTGCATTTTTCTTTTCTTCATCAGAATAACAATAAAAAGTTTGTTTTTTATCACGAACTCTAAATAAAGGAGTCTCTAATATGTATAAATGACCTTCTTTAATTAATTCTGGAAAAAATTGTAAAAAGAATGTTATTAATAATAATCTAATATGCATACCATCAACATCGGCATCGGTAGCAATTACTATATTATTATATCGTAAGTTTTCTAAACCATCTTCAATATTTAAAGCTGCCTGCAATAAATTAAACTCTTCATTTTCATACACAATTTTTTTACTCATGTTGTATGAATTCAAAGGTTTACCGCGCAAACTGAATACTGCTTGAGTATTTACATTTCTCGATTTAGTTATAGATCCACTTGCTGAATCTCCCTCTGTAATAAATAAAGTGCTTTCTAAACGATTGTCCTTTTTTAAATCATTTAAATGAACTCTACAATCTCGTAATTTCTTATTGTGTAAACTTGCTTTTTTTGCACGTTCACGTGCTAATTTTCTAATTCCAGATAAATCTTTACGCTCCTTTTCGGCTTGTAATATTTTTTTCTGAATTTTTTCAGCTGTATCCGGATTTTTATGAAGGTAATTATCAAGTTTCGTTTTAACAAAATCTGTTATAAATGTTCTAACAGTAGGCAAGTCACCTCCCATTTCAGTAGAACCTAATTTTGTTTTTGTTTGACTTTCAAAAACTGGTTCCATTACTTTTACACTGATTGCAGAAACAATGGATTTACGAATATCAGAAGCTTCATAATTTTTACCAAAATATTCTCGAACGGTTTTCACTATTGCTTCCCTAAAAGCACTTTGGTGGGTTCCTCCTTGTGTTGTATGTTGCCCATTTACAAAAGAATGATACTCCTCACTATATTGTGCTTTACTGTATGTTATTGCTATTTCAATATCATTTTCTTTCAAATGAATAATAGGAAACAACATAAATTCATCAGCAATATTCTCTTCCAATAAATCTTTTAATCCATTTTCAGAATAATACTTTTCACCATTAAAAACAATTGTTAAACCTGTGTTTAAATACACATAGTTTTTAATCATTTTTACAATATATTCATTACGGTATTTAAACTTAGTGAAAATACTTTTATCTGGCATAAAGGTAACTTTCGTACCCTTTCGTTGTGATGATTCGGCAGGATCTTCAACCGTTGTAATATTTCCTGCTGAAAACTCAGCAAAAACAGTTTTATTATCTCTAAATGATTGAACTTTAAAATAAGAAGACAAAGCATTCACTGCTTTAGTACCAACCCCATTTAATCCAACAGATTTTTTAAAGGCCCTAGAATCATACTTCCCACCAGTATTCATTTTGGAAACTACATCTACCACCTTTCCTAAAGGAATTCCTCTTCCATAATCTCTTATTGTAACGGTATCTTCTTTTACTGAAATTTCAATTGTTTTTCCAGCACCCATTACATATTCATCAATAGAATTATCCAAAACCTCCTTTATCAAAATGTAAATACCATCATCAGGTGATGATCCATCACCTAACTTTCCAATATACATTCCGGGACGCATTCTAATATGTTCTTTCCAATCTAATGAACGGATATTATCCTCGGTATACGCTGTTTGTTCTGTCATTTATTCTGTAAAATTCTTGAAGAGTTGCTAAAGTACTATTTTGAAATATAATATAAAAAAAAGTCTGTTAAAATATTTGTTAACAGACTTTCGTATAATTTTTAATTTCTTAATGATAATTAAACATTAAACCTGAAATTCATCATATCTCCATCTTTTACTATATATTCTTTTCCTTCAACACGCATCTTTCCAGCTTCTTTTACCTTTGCCTCACTACCTAATTCAACAAAATCGTCGTAATTTATAACTTCAGCTCTAATAAATCCTTTTTCAAAATCGGTATGTATAACTCCAGCAGCCTGTGGTGCAGAATCTCCAATGTTAATTGTCCAAGCTCTCACTTCTTTTACACCAGCAGTGAAATACGTTTGTAAGTTTAGTAATTTATATGCAGCTCTAATAAGCACAGACGATCCCGGTTCTTGTAAACCTAAATCTTCTAAAAACATTTGACGTTCTTCAAAACTCTCTAATTCTGTAATATCTGCTTCTGTTCCTACAGCTAATACAATTACTTCAGCATTTTCATCTTTTACAGCTTCTTTAACCGCACTTACATAATCATTACCATCAACAGCCGAATTCTCATCTACATTACATACATATAAAACTGGTTTATCTGTAATAAACTGAATAGGCTTCACATATTCTTCACGTTCCTTTTCACTAATATCAATTGCTCTTACAGATATTGAAGCTTCTAAACCTTTTTGTAGTTTTTCTAAAACCTCTAGTTCTTTTTGAGCCTCTTTGTTACCGGTTCTCGCAGTTTTTTTAACACGTTCTATCCTTTTTTCTAAAGATTCAAGATCTTTTAATTGTAATTCAATATCAATTGTTTCTTTATCTCTAACTGGATCAATAGTAGTATCAACATGGATAATATTATCATTATCAAAACAACGCAATACATGAATAATAGCATCTGTTTCACGAATATTTGCTAAAAATTGATTTCCTAATCCTTCTCCTTTACTAGCTCCACGAACTAATCCTGCAATATCTACAATATCAACTGTAGCCGGCATAACACGTTCTGGATTTACCAATTCTTCTAATTTATTCAGTCTATTGTCTGGTACATTTACAACTCCAATATTTGGTTCGATAGTACAAAACGGAAAGTTTGCACTTTGAGCTTTCGCATTTGATAAACAATTAAATAACGTTGATTTTCCAACATTTGGCAATCCTACAATTCCTGCTTTCATAATAATGTAATAGTAATTAATTTAAGTATAAAAGTTTCCTTTTATAAAGCGTGCAAATATAACATTTACAATTAGATAAAATAAGTTTATTTTTTATAAATAAAAAAGTCGTTTGCACTATTCAATTTTAAGAATAATGTTCAATTTTTAATTAATCTTCCTTTTATCGAATAAGAAACGTCGTTTGTATAAAAAACAGTCACTTTAAAAAGTATAATTTATATATTTAACCTTTCAAATTTCAATAAATAATAAACCTAAAATTTCAACTTTTGGATTCAACAAAAAAATACAACAAGGCATTTATCATTTTAACCTCACTTTTTTTTATGTGGGGATTTATTACAGTTTTAGTAGACTCTTTGATTCCCAGATTAAGGGAGGTTTTTGAATTGAGCTTTTTTCAAGCTGGACTTGTACAATTTGCTTTTTTTATGGCTTATGGTTTATTATCAATTCCTTCTGGGTTTATTTTATCAAAAATTGGATACAAAAAAGGTATTTTACTTGGATTAAGCATAATGGGTATTGGCTGTTTATTATTCTATCCAGCGGCTTCTTTCAGAATGTTCCCTTTATTTTTATTAGGTTATTTTATCCTAGCTGGGGGAATGACCGTTTTACAAGTTGCAGCAAATCCTTATGTAGCTGTTTTAGGGTCTGAAGAAACTGCTTCAAGCCGTTTAAACCTATCACAAGCATTTAACTCTTTAGGAACCGCTATAGCTCCAGCAATTGGAGCTATGTTTTTATTAAGCGACTCAATTAAAAGCAGTGAAAACATAAATAATTTGCTTCCTGCCGAAAAAGAAGCCTATTTGGCCGGAGAAGCTTCAGCTGTCCAAAATCCGTTTTTATTTTTAGCTGTTTCGATATTACTCTTGGCATTGATAGTTTCATTTATAAAGCTTCCCAATATTTTAAAGAAAAAAGAAGGTTTTGGGTATGGAAATGCATTAAAACATAAAGTTTTAAAAATGGGTGCCATTGGCATTTTTGTGTATGTTGGTGCCGAAGTTGCCATTGGGAGTTACTTAGTAAATTATTTTTTAGATATGAATTTAGCTGACACTATTAAAAACACTTCGTGGTTAGCTAAATTTTCAGAAGGTATCATTCAGCAAGATTTAGCAAATGTAGACAACAAAGCTATTGTTGCGGCTTTTGTGATATTTTATTGGACAGGAGCTATGGTTGGTAGATTTATTGGTGCTTATTTAACAAAAATAATTGAACCTGCTAAAGTACTTGCAATTTTTGCAACTACAGCTATTTCATTACTTGCTATTTCTATGCTTACAAACGGATTAGTTGCAATGTTCTCTATTTTATTAGTTGGATTATTTAATTCGATAATGTTTCCAACAATATTTTCATTATCACTTAGTGGATTAGGCGAATTTAAACCTCAAGCCTCTGGTATTTTATGTACAGCCATTGTAGGAGGAGCTGTAATACCACCATTATATGGTTTTTTAACAGATCAATTTGATTTTAAACCTGCACTATTTTTAATGGTTGTATGCTATTTTTACATTTTCTTTTTCGCCAGAAAAAGTAGTTCTTTTATTAAACAAGATTCAGTTCTACATTAAAACTTAAATCATTTATAAATCAGTAATAACTCAATACTACTTAAATTGAGTTATTATTGATTTAATTTTATCTTCATCAACAACAATTGTCTCTCCCATAGAAAGTCCTGGTACAATATTACTGGATTTTCTTGCAGAAAAGTGAATATTATTTATTCCTGACTTTGCAATTTTTAAAACATTTGAGGCGTTAATTCCACTTCCAGCCATTATTTGAATTGAATTACCATAATTTCTTTGCAAGTTTGAAATAATTTCTAAGCCTGCTTCAGCTTTACTTTCTAATCCAGAAGTTAATAAACGATCAAATCCGAAATCTACTATTTTTGAAATTGCTTTCTTATAATCCTTAACAAAATCAAATGCTCTATGAAATGTAACTTCTAAGTTCAACGATTTTGATAATAAAACAAGTTTTTCATTTAGAATAGAAACTTCCTTATCATCAGTTAAAATACCAAAAACAACACCTTTTACACCAACTTCTTTAGCTGCTATAATATCTGTTGCCATTATTTCAATATCCTCTTCAGAATAATTAAATCCTCCTTCCTTATGTCGAATCATCACATGAATTTCAATAGATGAACTCGAAACACATTGTTTTATCAATCCAATATTTGGAGTTAAACCACCAACTGATAATGCAGAACATAATTCTACCCTATTCACACCAAGTTTTTCGGCTTTTATTACCCCTTCAATACTATCAGTGCAAACTTCAAAAATCATTGTTCTATCCTTCTTTATGTAAAAAGCTTTTTTTAGCTAATAAAACATCCTCTGCTTCTTCATTTTCCTCATCAGGCACACAACAATCTACAGGGCAAACTGCCGCACATTGTGGCTCATCATGAAAACCTTTACATTCAGTACATTTATCAACAATTATAAAATACACATCGTCATTAATAGGCTCATTACTCTCATCTGCATCCACTTTATTACCATTTGGTAAAACTATATTTCCAGAAAGTGAAGTTCCGTCTGAGAATTTCCAGTCCTCTGACGCTTCGTAAATTGCATTATTAGGACATTCTGGCTCACAAGCTCCACAATTTATACATTCATCTGTTATTTTTATTGCCATACTATAATTTAGATTATTTTTGTGCAAATATAAAATTATAAATTATAATGAATTTAGAGCATCGAATTGAATCTTTTGCTAAACTTGGAGTATTTTTATCACAGTTTAGTAATTCTAAAATTGAGAAAAAAGAAGATTCAGAATTCAACACTTTATTTTTTGAAGCATTTGAAATGCAAATAAATAGAGCACAAGAATTTAATGGCTGGTTTAACAAACCAAATGTATTAAAAGCCTTTGAAAGTTGGACAGAAGCTTTAAGTATAGAAAATTTAAAAAAGTGGACTTCTAATTATAATTTTAATGATAGTGCTCCAATTAAAAATGTAGCAATTATTATGGCTGGAAACATTCCTTTAGTAGGGTTTCATGATTTCCTTTCAGTTCTAATTAGCGGGCATAATGTAATTGTAAAACAATCGTCAAACGATAAACATTTTTTGCCATTAATCGCGAAATTCTTAGAACATCAAAATTCATATTTTAAAAATAAAATAACCTTTACTGAAGGTAAATTATCAGAATTTGATGCTGTTATTGCAACTGGAAGTAATAATACTGCCCGATATTTTGAAAGTTACTTTGGAAAATATCCAAGTATCATTAGAAAAAACAGAAATTCCGTAGCCATATTAACGGGTAATGAAACTAAAGAAGATCTAGAAGGTTTAGGAGAAGATATATTCCAATATTTTGGATTAGGTTGTAGAAGTGTTTCAAAAATATTTGTTCCAAAAGGATATAATTTTGATCCTCTTTTTAATGCCCTTTATAAGTTTAACGACATTATTAATTACAAAAAATACGAGAATAATTACGACTATAATAAAGCTGTTTATCTAATGAGTTTGTTTAAACTTCAGGAAAATGGTTTTATAATGTTAAAAGAAGATGAAAGTTATGGCTCTCCTATAGCAACGTTATTTTATGAATATTACAATTCTAGAAACGAATTAGATATAAAATTAAAGGAAGATAACGAAAAAATACAATGTGTTGTATCTAATGAAAATGTTGAAGATTTCGTAAAGTTTGGAGAGACACAACATCCCAAATTATGGAATTATGCCGATGACGTAGATACAATTGCTTTTTTATTAAAATTATAATGCTTTTTTTTAATAAAAAATTGCATGTAATTGTCTTTTTTTACCGAAATTTGTAAGAGAAATTAAACATATTATTGAACATATTTATTGATTATAATGAAAAAACATAATTTTAGTGCAGGTCCTTGTATTTTACCACAAGAAGTTTTAAAAAAAGCAGCAGAAGCTGTTGAAAATTTTAATGATTTAAATTTATCATTAATTGAAATTTCACACCGAAGTAAAGACTTTGTTGATGTAATGGAAAAAGCACGTAGCTTAGTAAAAGAATTATTAAAGTTACCAGAAGGATATTCAGTGTTATTTTTAGGTGGAGGAGCTAGTTTAGAATTTTTAATGACGGCTTATAACCTTTTAAAAGTTGATGGAAAAGCCGCTTATTTAGATACGGGAGCTTGGGCTAATAAAGCAGTTAAAGAAGCTAAATTATTAGGGGAAGTTGATGTTGTTGCGTCTTCAAAAGATAAAACATACAATTATATTCCTAAAAATTATACAATTCCTGCTGATGCAGATTATTTCCACTGTACTTCAAACAATACAATTTACGGAACTCAAATTAAAGATTTCCCAAAACCAGAAGGTTTATTAGTATGTGATATGAGTTCTGATATTTTCTCTCGTGAAATGGACTTTTCTCAATTTGATATGATTTATGCTGGTGCTCAAAAAAATATGGGTCCTGCTGGTACAACACTTGTTGTTGTTAAAGATGAAATATTAGGAAAAACAGGAAGAACTATACCTTCTATGTTAGATTATCAAGTACATATTAGCAAAGACAGTATGTTTAATACACCTCCTGTATTTCCAGTTTACGTATCTATGTTAACTTTAGAATGGATGAAAGAATTAGGTGGTATTGCTGCAATTGAAAAATTGAATGAAGCAAAAGCTGCTATTTTATATGCTGAAATTGACAGAAACCCTTATTTCAAAGGCTTTGCTGAAGTTGAAGATCGTTCTTTAATGAATGTAACATTCAACTTAACTAATGAAGATGATAAAGAAGCATTTGATAAAATTTGGAATGCTGCTGGAATTAGTGGAATTAAAGGTCATAGATCTGTTGGTGGTTACCGTGCTAGTATTTACAATGCTATGCCAATTGAAAGCGTTCAAGTGTTAGTAGATGCTATGCAACAATTAGAAAAACAATTATCATAACTATAAAAAATTAATAATAATGAAAGTATTAGCAAATGACGGTATCGCTACAAGTGGTGTTATGGAGCTTGAAGCATCAGGTTTTTCAGTAGACTTAACAACAGTAGCACAAGATCAACTTGTAGATTATATAAACGAAAAAGAAATTTCTGTTTTACTTGTAAGAAGTGCTACACAAGTTAGAAAAGATATTATTGACAACTGTCCTTCAATTAAAATTATTGGACGTGGTGGTGTTGGAATGGATAACATTGATGTTGATTATGCTAAATCAAAAGGAATCAATGTAATTAATACTCCAGCTGCTTCTTCTCATTCAGTGGCTGAATTAGTTTTCGCTCACTTATTCGGAATGGCTCGTTTTTTACACGAATCTAACAGAAACATGCCTTTAGAAGGAGATTCTAAATTCAAAAATTTAAAGAAATCTTATGCTAAAGGAACTGAATTAAGAGGAAAAACTCTTGGTTTAATTGGATTTGGTAGAATCGGACAAGCAACTGCAAAAATTGCTTTAGGATTAGGAATGAAAGTTGTTGCATTTGATCCATATTTAGATGCTGCTACTTTAGAAATTGAATTCTATGATCACCAAACTGTTTTCTTTAACATCAATACAATAACTAAAGAAGAAGTTTTAAAAGAATCTGATTTTATTTCATTACACGTACCTGCACAAAATGAATACGTAATTTCAACAAAAGAGTTTGAAATTATGAAAGATGGAGCATTTATCGTGAATGCTGCTCGTGGTGGTGTTGTTGATGAAATAGCTTTGGTTAAAGCTCTAGAATCAGGTAGAATTTCAGGTGCAGCATTAGATGTATTTGAAAATGAACCAAAACCAGAAATTCAATTATTAATGAACCCAAGCCTATCGTTAACACCTCATATTGGTGCTGCAACAGGTGAAGCTCAAGACAGAATAGGAACTGAATTAGCTCATCAAATTATTGAAATTTTAAAATAAATTACCCAAAAAAATAAGTAATGGCTATAATAAAACCTTTTAAAGGAGTTAGACCTCCAAAAGAATTAGTAGAAGAAGTTGCATGTTTACCATATGATGTAATGAATTCTGAAGAAGCAGCCCAAATGGCTGAAGGAAAAGAAGCTTCTTTATTACGTATAACACGTGCTGAAATAGAATTTGAAAAAGGAACTGATTCTCACGATGAAAAAGTTTACCAACACGCAAAATCTAACTTTGAAGCTTTTCAAGATAAGAAATTTTTAGTACAGGATTCTGAAGCAAAATATTACATTTATGCTCAAACCATGAACGGTCAAACACAATATGGAATTGTTGGAGCAGCTTCTTGTCAGGATTATATTGATGGAAACATCAAAAAACATGAATTAACACGACCAGACAAAGAAGAAGATCGTAAAGTGCTTTCTAGAATTTTGGAAGCAAACATAGAACCTGTATTCTTTACATATAGAGCAGTTCCTGAAATCGATGCAATTGTTTCTGATATTGTTACTAACAATGCTCCTGAATATGATTTTACTGCTGAAGATGGATTTGGACACCATTTCTGGGTAATTGAAAGTGCTGAAACTAATGCAACTTTAGAAAAACTTTTTGAAGAAAAAGTTCCTTGTACCTATGTTGCTGATGGACATCACAGAACTGCAGCGGCAGCTGGTATGAGTACAGAATTTAGTGCTAAAAACCCAAATCATACTGGAGATGAGCCTTATAATTTCTTTATGGCTGTACATTTCCCAGATAATCAATTACAAATTATAGATTATAACCGTGTTGTTAAAGATTTAAACGGGTTTACAGCCGAAGAATTTACGGCTAAAGTTGGAGAGAATTTTATTATTAATGAAATTAGTGCTGACATTGTAAAACCTGAAAAATTACATGATTTCTCTATGTATGTTGATGGTAAATGGTATGGTTTAACTGCTAAAGAAGGTACTTATGATGATAACAACCCAATTGGTAGCTTAGATGTAAGCGTATTATCAAACTGCATCCTTGAACCGATTTTAAATATTAAAGATTTAAGAACTGATACTAGAATCGACTTTGTTGGTGGTATTAGAGGTTTAGGTGAATTAAGTAAACGTGTAGATTCAGGTGAAATGGCAGTTGCATTTGCTTTGTTCCCAGTAAGCATGAACCAATTAATGAATATTGCTGATACAGGTAACATAATGCCTCCAAAGGTAACTTGGTTTGAACCAAAATTACGTTCTGGGTTAGTAATCAATAAAATAGATTAAGTATTAGTGTTTATTAAAGATAACTTAAATAACATACTAAAAACACTTCCAGCACCTGTTAAATTAATAGCTGTCTCTAAAACTAAGCCGACTTCGGCAGTTTTAGAGGCATATGGTGCCGGACAAAGATCTTTTGGAGAAAATAAAATTCAAGAGATGGTGAACAAGTATGACGAACTTCCCAAAGATATTGAATGGCACATGATAGGCCATTTACAAAGTAACAAAGTGAAATATATGGCACATTTTGTCCATTTAATTCATGGCGTGGACAGTTTTAAGACCCTAAAAGAAATAAATAAACAAGCTGTAAAGCACAATAGAGTTATAAACTGTTTATTACAATTGAAAATTGCCAAAGAAGATACTAAATTTGGCTTATCTTTACCAGAAGTTGAAAATATTTTGGCTTCAGAAGAGTTTAAAAACTTAAAAAACATAAAAATTCAAGGTTTAATGGGTATGGCTAGCTTTACTGAGGACACTTCAGAAGTTAGATCCGAATTTAAAACCTTAAAGAAATATTTTAATACACTCAAACAAACCAGCTTCAACAATTTTAACCTAACCATTTTATCAATGGGAATGAGTGGTGATTACCAAATTGCCATTGAAGAAGGTAGCACAATGGTACGTGTTGGAAGCTCAATTTTTGGAGAAAGAAATTACAAATAATTTGTACGCAATTTTAGACATAGAAACAACAGGTGGTAAATTCAATGAGGAAGGAATCACTGAAATTGCAATCTATAGATTTGACGGACATCAAATTGTTGATCAATTTATAACATTAGTTAATCCTGAAAGAGAAATACAACCTTTCGTTGTAAACCTAACAGGTATTAATAGCGGCATGTTAAAAAATGCTCCCAAATTTTTTGAAATTGCAAAACGTATTGTTGAAATTACAACTGAATGTGTTCTTGTAGCACATAATGCTAATTTTGACAATCGAATTTTAACCACTGAATTTAGACGATTAGGGTTTACTTTTGAAAGAAAAACATTGTGTACTGTAGAATTAAGCAAAAAACTAATTCCTGAGCTTCCCTCCTATAAATTAGGTAGTCTTTGCCGCTCATTAGGAATTCCAGTTTCAAGCAGGCACAGAGCTGATGGTGATGCTATTGCAACCGTTCAACTTTTTAAATTGTTACTCAATAAAGATGTAAATAAAGAAATTGTAAAACAAGCAGTTAAAATTGAGACTTCAAGAACATTAGCTCCTAAACTTCTTTCAATTTTAGATGATCTACCAGCAAAAACAGGATTGTTTTATATTCATAATAATACAAGTACAATTTTATATATTGGAAAGGGAAAAAATATTAAAAAGACTGTCAACCAATTGTTTTTACGTACTTCAAAAAAAGCTAAAACTCTTCAAAAAAAGGTAATTACTGTTTCTTATGAAGAAACAGGAAATGAGTTAATTGCTCAACTTAAACATACTGAAGAGCTTCTAAAAAACAAGCCTAAATATAACTACTTTGCACGACAAAAAGCATCTATTATTGAATTTAGTAATGAAAATTTACTAGTTGTAGATAAAGGTAGAAATATAGGTGAAAAATCCGTCCTCCTTATTGAAAACAACAAATTCAAAGGATTCTGTTACGTTGAATTAAGTTATCAGCTTAATAATATTGAAGTCCTTCGAAATTTAATTTCTCCTATGGAAGATTCAATTTATAACAGACATATTATTAAGAATTACTTACAAAAAAATCAAGTTGAAAAACTAATTCGGTTTTAATTAAAATAAAAGATTTATTTTAGTATTCTATTATTTTAAGAAAAATAGCCTTGGAAAATCAAAATAACAAACCTAAATGGAAAAAACAACTTCATGATATCATTTATGAAGCGGATACACCTGCAGGAAAATGGTTTGACATTATTCTTATTATTGCAATTTTATTAAGTATTGTATTTGTAATGTTGGAGAGTGTTGATAGTTATGATAAGAAATATCATAATTTTCTAAATATTGCTGAATGGATTATTACAATTCTCTTCACCCTTGAATATATTGCTCGTATTATTTCAATTAAAAAACCTTTTTCATATATATTCAGTTTTTATGGAATCATTGATTTTTTGGCTACAATACCTAAATACCTATCTGTTTTTTTTATTGGTACTCACGCTTTGGTAGCTATAAGAGCATTGCGATTATTAAGGGTATTTCGTATCTTAAAATTAGCTCGTTATTTATGGGCTTCAAAAACTTTAATAGTAGCTTTAAGATCCAGTAAAATTAAAATTTTTGTTTTTGTATTTAGTGTTATTGTCCTTACTATAATTTTGGGAACCGTTATGTATATTATTGAAGGTCCTGAAAATGGATTTACCAGTATACCACATAGTATGTATTGGGCTATTGTAACTCTAACTACTGTTGGATATGGTGATATAGCACCACATACTCCGTTTGGACAGTTTATAGCTAGTTTAGTAATGATTTTAGGTTATGGTATTATTGCTGTTCCTACTGGTATTGTTACTTCTGAATTAACCTTGGCAAATAGCAAAATAGCCACTAACACTTTACATTGCTCAAATTGTTCTGCTGATAAACATTCAGATAAAGCAGAATTTTGCTATAATTGTGGAGAACGATTAAAAGACCATGAACAATAAATATCTTATCACAGTTGTTGGAGCAACTGCCATTGGAAAAACAGCACTGAGCATAAAATTAGCACAACATTTTAATGCTGAAATTATTTCTTGTGATTCCCGACAGTTTTATAAGGAAATGAAAATAGGAACAGCTGTACCTACTGATGATGAATTAGCAGCCGCAAAACATCATTTTATTCAAAATAGGTCAATTTTTGATGATTACAGCGTTGGTCAATTTGAAAAAGATGCACTTGCTAAATTAAAAGAACTTTTTTTGAATAACGATGTAATAATTATGGTTGGCGGAAGTGGCTTGTATACAAATTCGGTAATTAAAGGTTTGGATTATTTTCCAGAAGTCGATTCAAAAATTAGAGCAGATTTAAATCAACAAATAGAAGATGGCAACATAGAATCCCTCCAAAATCAATTAAAAGAATTGGATCCAGAATCCTACCAAACCATTGAAATTGAAAATCCACATCGATTAATCAGAGCATTAGAAATATGTATTGGTACTGGTAAACCCTACTCTTCTTTCAAAAATAAAAATAAAGAGGAACGGAATTTTACCCCTATAATGGTGGGCCTTTCTTCAGACCGAGAACTCATGTATAATAGAATCAACCAAAGAGTTGATATTATGATTAAAGAAGGCTTAATTGAAGAAGCTAAAAAACTTTACAAGCATAAAAATCTTAATGCATTACAAACAGTTGGTTATAGAGAGTTATTCAATTATTTTGATGGCAATGGAACTTTAGAATTTGCAATTGAAGAAATTAAAAAGAATACGCGTAGGTTTGCAAAACGACAAGTAACCTGGAATAAAAAAGATACTTCAATACATTGGTTCGATTTTAAAGATGAAATCTCTAATATTACTGATAAAATGAAGGATTTAATGTCCTAAGGAATAAATCTTCCTTTAAACCCAATTATTACACAATTTATTATAATAAAACCTATTTTCTTGTATTATTTTCTTATTATCAATAAATTTATTATTAATTCAGCACTCAAATATTGTTAAAATCTAACATAAAATAAAGTTTTAATAAACAATAATTATTAAAGTATAGAGTTGAACATTCATAATTAACCAATTATGGTAAAAAAAAATTATACCAAAATTAATAAACTTTTCAATTTATTATTGATTGCATTTGTTCTTATTTTTATAAATGGAATACTAAATTTGGGAGGGATATTACTTTTATTTTTTACTCTTATATTTTTAAGTATTGGTATAAGACTACTTTATAAATTATTAAAATCTAAAATAAAAGGAAATCTAAAGTTGTATTTATTATTAACTGGAATTGGATCAATCATATATTCATTCTCTATCTTTTATGGCACCATAGGAATATGGGGGTTATATTATATTAACAATTTTATTTTTCTAAGTTCTTCAATAGCTTCTTTTGGAGTATTTAGTATTGGAGTTATAGGAACCTTAATTATCCTATACAGAATAAAAGAAAATGAACGATAAAAAACATCTTAAAACTAATCAATTCTCTCTTTGAGATTTGTCAAGGTTAACTAAAAAATTATTGAATAAATTAAACTTAAACTCAAAGAATCAGAATGAAAAAAATTGAAAACATTTATAAATACTATCTTATTGGTTGTATTTTAATTGCCTTAATAACAGCAATTATTGGTTTTCAAATTGGTAAAATAAAAGGCATCAAAACTTCAGAATCAACTATCAAATTACTTAATGAAAAACTTTACTTTTATAACTCCGTTGATAGCCTAAACTTACCTACAGTTGTTGCTTCATTAAAAAAAGTAAATTTAGATTTAAATAATGTTATGGGTGAGGTCATAAACATTTCCCAATTAAACAATCTAAATGATAGTTTAATAAAATTAACAAAGCTACAAGATTTAAATATCAATTCATTAAATACAAATTTTGATAAGGTATTAACTGAAAAAGATTCTCTTTTTGAACAATTAATTTCACTTAAAAAAACAATTCCAATATTAAATTCAAATCGACAAAATTATAAATTAAAAGAAGGAGAAGGAGTCTATTTAGTTAAGAATTTAATTTCTATTGGAATTGAAAATATAAAAAGATCTCAAGTTATTTTTAATATTAATAATAAAAGAGATTCACTATCAGTAGGCAACCAATTAAATATTAATTTTGGTGGAATAAACTGTATATTGTCACTTACTTTAATTAATAAGAAAGACTCTTTAAACCCATATTGCCGTATAGAATCAATCGTTATTAAATAAATTAATTATCTACTTCTAACTATTAATTATAAAAACATTGAATAAAAAGGAACTCAAAGATTTTTTAGATCAAAAAGTAATTCAGTACAATAATCCTAAGTTTATTGAAAGTGATCCTATTCAAATACCTCATAAATTTTCTTTAAAAGAAGATATTGAAATTTCAGGTTTTCTAACTTCAACTATAGCATGGGGAAATAGAAATATGATTATTAAAAATGCGAACAAAATGGTAGAACTTATGGGAAATTCTCCATTTGATTTTGTTCTAAATCATAAAGACTATCATTTGGATAGTTTTAATGGTTTTGTACATAGAACCTTCAATAGTACTGATTTTTCATTTTTTGTAAAAGCACTTAAACATATTTATACAAACCATAATGGACTCGAAAGTATTTTTCAATTGTACGCATCTGAACATTCTCTTCAACCTGCAATACATCAATTAAAAAAAGTATTTTTTGAAATACCTCACCTTCAAAGAACTGAAAAGCACATCTCTGATCCTCTAAAAGGCTCTGCTGCAAAACGAATCAACATGTTTTTAAGGTGGATGATACGAAATGATAAAACAGGTGTTGATTTTGGTATTTGGAAAAAGATATCTCCTTCTCTACTCTCATGTCCTTTAGATGTTCATTCTGGAAATGTAGCGAGAAAACTAAGATTGCTTCATCGTAAACAAAATGATGCCAAAGCTCTAAATGAATTGGATATCTCCCTACGGGAAATGGATATTAATGATCCTGTTAAATACGACTTCGCTTTATTTGGCTTAGGAGTTTTTGAAAAATTTTAAGCCAAAACGTTTAAATAACGATCTATAACATCTTTAAACTCAGTTTTATTAATTGGTTTCGATAAAACTTCATTACACCCCGAACCCAAAGTTTTATTTATATCCTCTTGTGTAGAGAAAGCTGTTTGGGCAATTATAGGTAAATCTGGTTTAAATGCTCTAATTTGTCGTGTAGCCTCACATCCACACATCAATGGCATTTTTATATCCATCAACACAATTTGAACCGTTTCATTTTGCTTACAAATATCAACTGCTTCCTGTCCGTTTTTTGCATGCAATATTTTACAGTCAATATGTAAAATATCTGTTAACAGCGTTTCTAAGTATATAAAATTAACTTCTTCATCTTCTGCAATTAAAATTACCGGCGCGTTTTCATGATTGTTAGATAAGTCAACTGTTTTATGATTCACAGGATTGTAAGGAATTGAAATGAAAAAAGTAGATCCTTTTCCTTTAATTGATTTTACTGAAATTGTTCCTCCCAATAACTCTGTGTTTTCTTTAGCTATTGACAAACCTAATCCTAATCCTCCTGCATTATTTAAAGGTTGTTTTTCAGCTTGAGAAAATCTATCAAATATTAATGTATAATCATCTGAACTTATTCCAATACCAGTATCTTTTACGTAAATTACTAAATTAGGAGTTTCTCCTTTATTTTCTATATAATAACCCAATTCAATAAAACCTTCAGAAGTAAACTTTAAAGCATTTTCTAATAAATTACTTAATACCTTATTTAATTTGGTATTATCAATTAATATTGTGCTTTGCTCATCGGATAGTTCTTTTTTAAAAAATAATGGAGTCTTGTTTTCTTTTGCTTTTAAATCAAAAATTGAAAATAATTCGAGTAAAGAATCATTTAAACAAATTTCTTCCTCAAATATTTTTACTTGTTTTGTTTCTAAAATTGAAATATCTAAAATATCATCAATTATATGTAACAGTTGAATACCACTATTTTTAATTATTGTAATAAAGTTGTTTCTTTTATCTAAATCTAAATCTGGGTTTTTTAATAATTCGGCAAACCCTAAAATACCGTTCATAGGCGTACGAATTTCATGCGACATATTATTAAGAAACTCAGTTTTAAGAAGATTACTTTCTTCAGCTGACTCTTTAGCAGATATCAATTGTTTATTTAGTATTTCGTATTCTTTTACCTGATTTTGTAATTCATTTTCAATTTTTTTAATGTTTGAAATATCATGATAAACAGTAATTTTTGAATTATCATTTAACAACGATGAAGAGACTATAAAATTCTTTCCTTCTCTTTCTAATTCAATTGAAGTATGTTTTTCATCTATTAAATTTTTCTGATAACACCAACTACATCTCTCATCTAATCCGTTAATAGCTTTATAACATTTTTCACCAACTGCATTATGGCCAATCTCCTCAATCATTGCTTTATTTAAAAACTGAATCTCGCATGATTCACTGCTCAAATAAACACCATCTTTATAGGCATTTAATATTTTATTCAGTTTTATATTCTGCTGTCTATGTTGCTTATTTAATCTTATATTTTCTTTTAAGGTTTCTTCAACTTTTGCCTGTCCATTTTTAAACTTGTTCACTGATCGCTTTAAAATAATTAAGGTGCTTACAAATAAAACCGAGGAACTTATAAATAGAAACAATTCAACAAGAAAATTCTTCTTTTTTTCAGCTTTAATAAAACTATGAATCTCATTTTGAACTTGTAATACTTGAACCAATGTATCTTTATACAAATTTATTTGTTCTTGAGCTTGTTTTTGACTTTCAGCAAATTGCAAATCGGCATTTAATCTGTCTAAAACAGTTAATTTAAAAAGAGTTAATTGTTTTTTTAGTTTGATAACATTCTCTTGAAGATTGGCGTCTTTCAATGACTTAATATCTAGCTCATCCTTTGATCCTCCTAGTAACATAGCATTTGTATACCAAAGCGCATTATCAATATTTGAAACAATTTCAACATAATTATGATTGAAATTATTTGAATTAATTTCATTAATATTTAGGTGAGCTAATGCAGTATTTAATTTAATCTCGTGGGTTGCAACAATTAAAGAAGTATGATTATCACTCAATTCTTTGTTTACAACAATTAAATAAATCATTAATATTACAAGTAATGACATGGAAGATACTACCACGGCATACTTAAAATAAAGTGAGGTAAATATTTTATGCATTGGGTATGAGGGGTTTTAACAATTTTTCAAAATACTATTTAAATATTTAGATGTGTTTTTTATCACTAAATATTATCATAGTAAAGTTATCGAGATTTAAGCTTAAATTGCATGATAAAAATCATGCACATTTTAGTCAAAATATAAAAATAGGAATCACTTAGTGAAGTCTATTATCCTATCTATTAAAAAAAGAAAGAAAATTTTACCCTTAATATTAGTAATATTTAATTAAATAAAACTGTCAATTGCCAACTCATAGCTTTGCAATCCAAATCCAGCTATTACGCCTTTTGCATTTGGCGCTATGTATGACACATGACGAAAATCTTCCCTAGCTTGTACATTTGAAATATGAACTTCAATAACAGGTGTATCAATACCCTTTACAGCATCACCAATAGCAACTGAAGTATGTGTATAAGCTCCAGCATTTAAAATAATACCTGAAAAATCAAAACCAATTTCATGAAGTTTATTTATTATTTCACCCTCTACATTACTTTGAAAATAAAACAATTCTATTCCTGGATATTTTTTCTTTAAAGCGTCAAAATAAACTTCAAAAGTTAAATTCCCATAAATTTCTGGTTCACGCTTTCCTAACAAATTTAAATTAGGCCCATTTAGAATAAGTATTTTCATTTTTTGCATATTATGATGTAAATATATTACTTATTTTTATCAAATGAAATGGCTAACAGCATTACAAGATTATCAGTTATATTTAAACATTGAAAAAGGCTTGGCTAACAACTCAATAGTTAGTTATTCAAGAGATGTAAAGAAGCTTATTAATTACCTAGAAGAAAATGAAATAACCGTTTCTCCCCTCAAAATTTCAGAAGAACAAATTCAACAATTTATTTATACAACTTCTAAGTTAATTAATGCAAGGTCGCAAGCTCGGTTAATTTCTGGATTACGCAATTTTTTCGATTATTTAATATTTGAAGAATTTCGAACAAACAATCCAACAGATTTAATTGATGCTCCTAAAATTGGTAGAAAACTACCCGATACTTTGTCTCTTCAAGAAATTGATTTATTAATTAGTTCTATTGATTTAAGTGAACCACAAGGAGAACGTAACAGGACAATTATTGAAACTTTATACGGCTGCGGATTACGAGTCTCGGAACTAACTGAATTAAAACGATCTGATTTATTTTTTGAAGAAGGCTTCATTCGTGTTCTTGGAAAAGGTAATAAACAACGTTTTGTCCCAATTAATACTCAAACTCAAAAATACATCGCATCATATATTAAAAATATTAGAATACACATAAAAACACAAAAGGGGTATGAAGATACTGTATTTCTAAACAGACGAGGTAAAAGTCTTACCCGTGTTATGATTTATACAATAATTAAAAACTTAGCAATAAAAATTGGTCTTAAAAAGAAAATTAGTCCACATACATTTAGACATTCTTTTGCTACTCATCTTTTAGAGCGAGGAGCAGATTTAAGAGCCATTCAACAAATGTTAGGACATGAAAGTATAACTACCACCGAAATTTATATGCATTTAGACAAAAGCTTTCTAAAAGAGATTGTTAATACATTTCATCCTCGAAAATAAATTCTCTCAAAAAAATTCATAAAACAAAAAATCTCGCAATAGCGAGATTTTTTAATATGTATTAAAAGTGTTTTATTGATTATTTTGCAATATTAACAACTCTTGTTTCCCTAATTACAGTTACACGAACCTGACCTGGATAGGTCATGTCATTTTGAATTTTTTGTGAAATATTAAATGATAATTCTCCA
>Ga0193963_1000310_pt1 | contig 25645 bp, 25 predicted proteins | sample FB_6_MG_FD_140359 | JGI IMG/M metagenome (GOLD analysis project Ga0193963, IMG submission 140359) | Microbial mat bacterial communities from the Broadkill River, Lewes, Delaware, United States - FB_6_MG | ecosystem: Environmental > Aquatic > Freshwater > River > Microbial mats | place: USA...
ATCGGCCCAAAGCCCTGAATGCCCTGAACAAAGCACTGCTTGATGAGTTGGATGTTGCATTGGATCAGGTTCTGGCCAATGATGAAATCCGGGTACTCATTTTAACAGGCACCGGAGAGAAGTCCTTTGTAGCAGGTGCAGATATCTCAGAGTTGACCCAAATGGACGCATTGGCAGCAAAATACTTCTCCCGCAAAGGCCAGAAAGTGTTCTCCAAGATCGAGGCCCTGCCCTTCCCGGCCATTGCTGCAGTAAACGGCTTTGCCCTGGGCGGCGGCAGTGAAGTTGCCCTGGCCTGTGATTTTATCTATGCTTCGGAAAATGCGGTATTCGGATTACCTGAAATCAACCTGGGCCTGATTCCCGGTTTTGGCGGCACCCAGCGCCTATCAAGGGTTGTGGGAGAAAACAGAGCCAAGGAGATGATTTTCACTGGAAGCAACATTACTGCTGACAAAGCCCTGGAATATGGTATGGTCAACCAGGTGTACCCCCTTGAATCCCTTATGGATGAGGTCAAAAAAACAGCCCGGCGCATTGCGGCCAAAGGATGTGTTTCCTTGAGAGCAGCCAAAGAGGTCATCCAAGCCGGACTAGGGTGTGACCTTGAAACCGGATGTCTGATTGAAAATGATGCCTTTGCCATAGCCTTTGCAAGCTCGGATGCAAAAGAAGGCACATCAGCATTTTTAGAAAAAAGAAAGCCGGAATTCAAAGGCACCCTTATATAAAGCCTGAGCACAAACCGTGTTTGAATACAAAGTTGTACAGAGGCAAGGCGCATAAAAATTTACAACCGGTGCAGACTATAGTATGTGAGGATTGTAAATTTTTATGCAAACCGCAAATGGGTGACTTTGCGTCCAAACACCAGATAACCAGGGAGATGAAATATGCCCATATACGACATTGATTATGAGACCATGCCCAGGGAAGGCCTGGAGGCGATCCAGCTTCGCCGTCTTCAAACCACCATTGAACGAATCCATGCCACGGTTCCTTTTTATAAGGAGACCTATGACAAGGCCGGGATAAAACCCTCTGACATAAAAAGCCTGGATGACTTAAGGCGTTTGCCTTTTACCACGAAACAGGATCTTCGTGATAACTACCCCTACCGTATGTTTGCGGTTCCCATGGAGCAGGTGATCCGCATCCATGCATCCTCGGGCACCACGGGCAAACCCACTGTGGTCGGCTACACCAAGCGGGATATCAGCACCTGGTCTGATCTGATGGCCAGAAGCATGGCCGCAGCCGGTGCCACCCCAGGAGATATCATCCACAATGCCTGGGGGTATGGTCTTTTCACCGGCGGCCTTGGAGCCCACTATGGGGCGGAACGTTTAGGCGCATCTGTTATTCCGGTTTCCGGTGGTAATACCAAGCGCCAGATCACCATTATGCAGGATTTCAAGCCCACGATTCTGTGTGGGACCCCCTCCTATATCCTCCACCTGGCGGAAGTGGCCCAGGAAATGGGTGTGGATTTCAAGGATCTTTCCTTTAGATCCGGTATTTTCGGTGCAGAACCCTGGACGGAAAGGATGCGCCAGGAACTGGAAGCCAAACTGAATCTCAAGGCTGTGGACATTTACGGTTTGTCAGAAGTCATGGGACCCGGCGTATCTGTGGAATGCGTTGAGGAACAAAAGGGCCTTCATATTGCCGAGGATCATTTCATTGTGGAGGTCGTGGACCCGGATACTCTGGAACCCGTTCCCCCCGGAGATCCTGGTGAACTCGTGTTCACATCCATTACCAAGGAAGCCTTCCCGGTCATCCGTTACCGCACCAAGGACATCACCTCCTTGAATCCTGTGCCCTGCACCTGCGGTAGAACGCACATTCGGATGAACAAACCCACAGGCCGTACGGACGATATGCTTATCATCAGGGGCGTCAATGTATTTCCCTCCCAGATTGAAAGCGTACTCATGGAAAACCGGGAAGTCGCCCCCCATTATCAGCTGCTGGTTGACCGGGTGGACAACCTGGATATCCTGACGGTCAAGGTGGAGATAGACGAAGCCTCCTTCAGCGATGACATCAAGGGGTTGCAGGCCATGGAAGGTGAAATTTCACACAATATTAAGGAGCACTTAGGTGTATCTGCCAAGGTGGCCCTTGTGGAGCCCAAAACCATAGAAAGAAGCCAGGGCAAGGCTGTCAGGGTTATAGATAAACGCCAATTTTAACCAAGGAGACTATTATGGCTGAACAGATATCCATATTCATAGAAAATAAAGAAGGGCGTCTTGCTGAAGTCACTGCCATTTTGAGAGATGCCGGGGTGAATATACGAGCTCTTTCCCTGGCAGACACCACGGATTTTGGTGTACTGCGCCTCATTGTCAATGAGAATGAAAAAGCCACCACAGCCCTACGAGATCAGGGATTTACCGTGGGCAAAACCCGTGTTCTGGCCGTGGAAGTGAATGATGAACCCGGTGGCCTGAACCAGGTGTTGGATCCCTTAAGTGAACAAGGCGTCAACGTGGAGTACATGTATGCATTTGCCAACCCCCAGTGCAAAAACGCCATCATGATTTTCCGCTTTGATGATCTTGAAAAAGCAAAAATTATTTTGGCTGAACAGGGTATTAAGGTTATAAATAAAGAGGAAATCTCAAATCTTTAAAGTGCCTGTCTATAAATAGCATTTTTATCCAATATTGAGCCGCGCACCTCTTCGGACCTTCATTGGATAAAAATTCTTATTTCCGGACGAACACAATAACCAAAACTGCTTTTCGGCACCGGATCACAAACGTATTCCGGTGCCGCAGGGCAATTGCTCGCAAAAAGGTCAGGCTGTGGTTCTTATATAAGGATTTACTAGTGAAAGATATTTTCATTATAAAAACAGGAGACAGCATTCCTTCCCTTGTAACCAGGCGTGGCGACGTTGAAGACTGGATTATCGCAGAAATAGAGAATAACCATCTGTTCTCCGGCTCGATTGTTCCGGCTCACAAAAACGGTAAGTAAATGTCTAAATCTTTAGGAATTTTAGGCGTTGGACACCTTGCTTGCTATATGGTAGCGGCACTTCGTCGTGTCGGAGACAAAAGAAAGATTGTACTATCCCCGCGTAATCAGAAGCGTGCAGAGGGACTCAAATCATCCTATGACTGTGATATCGCTACGGATAACCAGTCCGTGGTGGATCAATGCAGCGTTCTCTTGCTTGCAGTTCGCCCTGATCATTTGGAAGCGCTATCAGCTGAGATAACGCCAACCTCAGAACATTTGGTCATCTCCTGTGTTGCTGGTGTTTCAATGGAACGTTTACAAGTTTTGATGCCAAATATAACGATAGTCAGGACACTGCCTCTTGCATCTGCTGAGATTGGTGAAGGTGTAGTGCCTTTATTCCCTGAGAATGCCATAGCACAAGCACTGCTCAAACCCACTGGAAAGCTGATGGTTTTTGAATCTGAATCCGACTTTGAGTTGGCAGCCACCGCAGCTGTTATAAATGGGGTTGTTTTTGGTTTTATGGCAGAATTAAGTGAATGGTTTCAGGGGAAAGGTCTTGCTGCCGAACAGGCGCAAAGTCTTGTTATTCATACTTTACGTGGGGCGACGGGACTATCTGATTATATGACTGATCAAAGCCTCAGGGATATCAACACCTCTATTGCCACCTCTGGCACGTTTACCCGCAAAGCCCAGGATCTCATTATATCCGAAAAGGGCTTTGAGTCATGGCTGAAGGCATGTGAATACATTCACTGCACGCTTAGCGAATAAAATACATTTCCCCCGGTATTTGAGTTTGAGGAAATGCTTTTAACATGGGTTCAGAATTTGTTGCAACAGAACCATGACTGGCATAGCAAAACCATACTCAGAATGTTTACATGCGTTGACCCTGAAAGTTGGGGTTTTCCTAATTGACACTGAATATTATCTTCTGATATCTTGTAGCTGTAAATTGCTATATTGTGGCAAGCCTAAAAACATTCCTAATTCTGATTCTCAATCAAATTTGCATGTTGGATAATTGGAAACATCTTCAAAATATCGTTACTGACTAATTGCTAAAAGTTTTAGGCCTGTTATCCGAAAATCTATATCGCTAAAGTAGGAGAAAAATAATGACTTATAAATCTACCCACGAAATACTTAAATCCATCAAAGGGCGGACTAAACCAGATCTTTGGGAAAGAATTACGGATATCCCTGAGTTCGATCCCAAAAAACACTCAGATGGTTGCAGTGGAGGGATGACAGAGTTATATGTCCGTTTACAAAAAAAAAGTCCTGAAATTTTCAAAGCAAAAGAGTTGCCTTGGAGAAAGTGCTGCGAAGTCCATGACCGTGCCTATTACTACGGCGGTACTCGTGATGAAAAAAAGGCTGCTGACGAAGCCTTGAAACAATGCGTGACCCGAACGCTCGGCCAAGACATCACAGGAATTTTGCTTGGATCCGCGATGAAAATCGCTGTAACAATTGGTGGATTGCCCTATTTTAATACGCCCTACCGCTGGGGATACGGTGAGGATTTTCAAGGAACAGAGGCACTCCCAGCCAAGGCTAATAATGAGGGATAATACAAAAGAAACCAAATGAACAATATTTATATAACGTGATGTGCAACTTTGGGTCATCTTACATAAAGGTACGTAACGCGACATAGAATTTGCTGGAAATCCCCACGCTACGACCTTGTCGTCTCCCAAACATCGGGGTCTCTCATGCGGACAATTTGGGGGAAGAGGACACCAACTTTGTCTTGTAACTTTTCGTTTGAGAAATCATATTGGCCTATCAGATTAAGGTGCCGCCACGAGATGACAGAATGGGTGGTGATGGACTTTTTGATAAAATCCGCACTGCTGAATCTATGCTCAAATATACCGAAAACTACCCATTCATATCAGATATTATCAAACAACTTGAGATTAGGCGAACGACTTTCTACCGTCATTTCCCGCCAGAAAGGATCAATGAACTAAGATAATAGAAATGAAAATCTTTTTTTGGCGTAGCATAAGGAGTAATGGATGATGATCTGAGCTAACCGATCCTCTCAGGCAAATAGACCAATTCCTATGTCACGTTACGTACCTTTATGTAAGATGAACCAAAGATAAACGGAAGCCACAGATCAACTTGCAAGAAACCAACCCTGGGAGATACACGAAATGAGCGAAAATTCCGTAGTTCCGACCAATGTAAAAACAGAGCCTGAGTCGGGCAAAGATCCATTAAGTAAAATGGTTGAGATAGCCAAGGATAAAGACCTGACGCCTGAGGATAAAAAAGCACTGATTTCATATGCCCAGAAAAAGTTCGCAAACAGGAGGCGCATGGCTTACGTAGCGCTTTTCACAATCGTTGGATCACTGGTTTTATTGTTTATTGCTGCATTCATAGACGGACTCAGCGCCTACCCCGAAGGAGAAACCTGCACTGGAATACTTGGGGCAATAAAGGATAACCAGACCTTAATAGCATGGATCGAAGGGTTTTTGACCTCGATTGTGGCTGCTTATTATGGAGTATCTGCCTGGCGTCCTGCGAGTTAAGCATAATCGGGATAGGACGTCCCCATCACTGAGGAGCCTCCCACGCCACCCTGCATAACCTGCTCTGGAAAAACTTAAAATAGCTGCCCAAAATTGAGGGATTTTAAGCACCTGCCGGTTGCTCTCCGGTGCCAGAAATGCTGTCATGCGAGTAAGGAAGGATGTGGTGGTGGACGGAAACCTGAACTACATGTACAAAGTTGTCTATATGACCAGCGCCTTCAGTTGACTGCCACAGGGCAGTTGTAGGCAGTTATGGGCTAATAATTAAAAGCTATCATATAAAAAAGGAAACTTAAAAATGCAGATAGACTTTCATCATGCCGTCACCTATGTGGCAGCCCGGCTGGCAGGATTCGGCCACAGGGAGGCTGAAACCGTGGCTTATTGCGCTCAATACGTGGATGACGCCACAAACGAGGGCATCATTAAATTTAATAATGATGCCATGTACTCGCGCATCAGTTCGGCCCACAAAACGCTTGATTACAGAAATTTTGAAAAAATTGCCAATCACCTGGTCTGGATTCCGTTTCACTTTCTGCCCGGAAACGATGAAAAAAAGGCAGGTGAAAACCCTGACGGAAGCTTTGTTGAAAAAATTATCTGCAAACCAAATAGTTATGTTGCCAGGGATATGGTGAGGGCCTGCATCCTTGAAAAAGATGCCCTTTATGGACTTCACCGGTTAGGTGTTACTATGCACGTTTATGCGGACACATGGGCCCACCAGGGATTTGCAGGTATCACACATGATGTGAATAACATTTCCGCGCTGGATGATAATGACAAGCCGGATAAAGGCTTCTGGTCAAAGCTCAAGGATTTTTTTGGTAACGCTTTTGATGAGGCAGCCGGTGAATTTGTCGGAGGCGCACTGCCCTTAGGTCACGGTGCGGCCTTAAGCTATCCGGACCGCCCCTACCTGAAGTGGAAGTACAAAGACAGTAAAGGAATTCTGGTCGAACGGGACAATTCTAAAATCTTTTCCGAGGCTGTCAACGAAATGTGTAAGGCCATGCAGCGTTTCCGTGTCGGAAATCCAGACGCGGACGTACCCGGCCTACACAAAGACGATCATGACAAAATCAAGGGGCTGTTCAAATCCATCCAGGATGACGACGGGGAAGTGCGACACAAGGAATGGCTTAAAAAAATCGGCGAGGGCTATTTCAGTTTTCCCCCTGTAAAACTTGAATACAGGCCTAAAGGTCAGGGTTCCTGGAAACACCAGACCCTGGGAACAAGAAAGATGAAAGACAAAAAAAGCGAAATTTTTCCCTATGATCCGTCCTTCCTTGGAAGCGACTGGAAACTGTTTCACGATGCCCTTCAGACCCACCGACTGACCGTCATCCGTGATATCCTGCCGCGCTACGGAATATGCGCGGGCTAAATAAAGAACAAACCAGGGACCTTAAAAGGCCCCTGGTATTTGAGTTTAAGGAAATGCTTTTAACATGGGTTCAGAATTTTTTTTGCAACAGAACCGCGAATAATACAAAAAGTTGCGGAGTGACGTCGTTAAATGGGCAAAAAAATTCTGAAGCAGGTTCCCTCACCAGGGGCTGATTCCACTTCAATTGTACCTTTATGATTTTCCGTTATAACAAAAGAAGAGACTGACAGTCCAAGTCCGGCGCCCTCTCTATCAGGCTTGGTGGAAAAAAACGGTTCAAATATGCGCCTGCGGATATTTTCTGGCATACCCGGACCATTATCTCTTATCTCAACGCAAATCTGATTTTCTTTACCATAAGTTCGCATAAAAAAAGTCGGACATGGGTTATCCGTGTGCCCGACCATGGCAGATGCCCCGTTTGACAGGATATTGAAAAAAACCTGTTTCAATTCACCGCCCCGACATTTTACTTTTGGCAAATCAGGGTCATAATCCTTCATAATCTGAATGGCATCGAAATGAAAATCCTGTTCAAGGCTATATTCACTTGATGCCAGTTCAAGCGACTCATCTAAAAGATGGGAAATATCTTCAACAGCAAAATCCACCTTGGTGTTTCCGGAAAAAGAGAGCATGTTTGAAACAATGCCTGACGCTTTTTTACCGGCTTCCATGATCAGGTTCATATTGTTAAAAACACCCTGATCTTGCAGATACCGGCCCACCCTATCAAAATTTAAACCATTTTTATCTGCGGCTGCCAAATTTTCAGGGCCCGGATTCTCAACACGGTTGCGTATCATTTGAACCGCCCGACGTATTCCGGCCAAAGGTCCGTTGATTTCATTGGCCATGCCTGCAGCGAGTTTTCCAACTGACACCATTTTTTCAGACTGAACCATTATTTTTTCCAGTCGTTGCTTTTCATCCTGCCGGAGTCGAAGCTTTAATGCTTCAACCAAGACCATAACCATCATAGTGGCAACCTCCTGGTCTTCAGGCGTATATCCGCCTTCCTTTCCTGCAAAAACGGCCAGACCAAACACATCCTTTCCGTGCAGCAGAGGAAGCGCCAGAAGGGTTTCGATGGGCAGATGTTCCCTTGGGAAAAAAGAGAATTCAGAATTTAAACTTGTGTTGTTGGATATCACGGGAGCTTTATTCGTAATTGCTTCATCCAGCCTGCCGGATATAGGCTGTCGAAATCCATGATTTATAACCGCTTCATCAAACATAGAACACTGTTTTTCAGCCTGATCGGAAAGTGCCAGAATCTTCAAATTATTTTCTGTGTCGCAGACCTGCCCCACAAAACAATATGGGCCCGGTACTATGCCCTGGGCAATGGGAATAAAAATTTCTGCTATTTCTTGTATGGACTGTGCGGTCATGGATCGTTGAAAAAATGTATTCACAGAAGAGATCAGCATACGCTGATGCAAAATTTTTCTGCCTTGCTGATTTTTTTGCCGTATCTCTCCTTCCATCATTGTATTGATACGCGATATTTCTTCTTTTTTTTCTTTCACGGCATCACGCATGCGCACAAAATTGTGTGAGAGGATCCCGACTTCCCCAACACCTGTTTGCTCAATTTCATTATCAAAATCTCCGGCGGCAATATCAGAGGTGATACGGGCAAGCCTTACAACCGGTTTAGTGATAATATGAATAGAAAAAGCAAGTACCAAAACGATGAGCAGAATCACGAAAAAAGTAACCCCAAACATCCTTGTCTGAAATTTAGTCAGTTTTTTTTCAATCAGGCTGGTAGAATAAACAACCGTCAGCCTTCCAAGTTTCAACCCTTTATAGTCAATGACAAAACTTTTCTTTATATCCGTTCCGCCCAAAGGCAACCGTCGTTCAAGATTGATATTAATATTTACTGCTGAATCATGGATGGTAAGGCGTTTCATATTTTCGTCATCAAAAAAGGTCTCCATGTTCATTTTCAAGCTTTCGATTTCCACATTATAAAGGGGAAGGGTATTAATAACCCGCATCAGATACGTGGATTTGTCGATTTGTGCCCGCAACTTTTTTAACTCAAGAATTTTTACCTGGTGGGTGATGTAGAAACACAGAAACACATTAACGGCACAAAAAGCCACAACAACAAAGATAATGAGGCGGGTCCTTAAGCCCATATGATTTTCCTGGTTACCACTAAAAGATTGCAACGAAAATAGGCTTAGTCAAAGCGGATGAGACTAAACCTGATTGATGAATACTTTACGGACACTATTTAAGAAGAGCGTATTCGTTTCCGGATACAGTACGAACCAGACTCCGATAGTCTTCCGAGGCTGTTGACCCTGGAGCAAATTCAAAGATGGTTTTCCCAAAGGAAGGCGCATCGGCCAAATTTTCGTTATAGCGAATTGGTTTACATAATTGCTGGGGATACAGTTTTCTAAGCTGATCATACAGCAATTTAGGCCCCTTGATCCGCAAGTCAAGGAATGTGGGCACAATGTATTTTAGTTGAATCTCACGTTTGTACTTCTGAATGGCACCCAGGCTTTTTATAAACTCGGACATCCCATGCAAAGGCATGGCTTCTAAGGCAACAGGAACCAACACCTCAGTTGAATAAAAAAGGACATTAACAATCAACTGATCCCATCCTGGGGATGTATCAATCAAAATAAAATCAAACTGATCATCCAAAGGAGTCAGGGCTTCGGACAAAGTAAACTCCGCCCCAAAACTTTTTTTGTCAATAATACGCTTAACGCCTGCCAGCGATTTCCCCCCCGAAAGCAGCCAAAGATTTTTCCGGGCCTCGGTCAGGCAGTCTGAAATCGTCAGTTCCCGGGTTAAAAGTTCTGTCAACCCGGCACCCGGCCTTTTCCCAAGTATATAGGAAGACTGTCCCTGGGTATCGGTATCCACTAAAAGGACTTTATATCCGGCAAGGGCAAGACCTGCACCCAGATTCACACTGGTGGTGGTTTTGCCTACGCCGCCCTTGCTTAGGGTGATACAGATCTTTCTGGCCAAAGATCCGGGTCGGCGTTGCATATCAATAGGTTCTTCAGATGACAGAAGGGAGGAAAGGGCTACAGGGAATTTAAATTTACATGATTTGCAACTAGCCATGATATTTTTTTTGCCGGCATCTGCAAAAGGTTTCAAGGCGTCAGGATTTACTTTATGTTTTCTGGCACATTTGGGACAGGTAATAATCACTGGTCCTTCTCCTTTTGTAACTCTGCTATGATTGCATCAACAGCAATACTTGCAAGTTTGCGCATGGAGACATGGGAGGTGTCATCACCGTCGCCAACTTTTATTCTAATTTTGGCCTTTCCTTCCCATATTTCCACTGAAACATTTCCCCTTGACGCAGTCCATGAGGGATTTGAAGTCATTTCCGGCAAATCGGGTTTAGCTTGATTGGGACCGCCTCTGTAAATCAGGCAGTCCAACTCCTTTGCTGAACCCTCAAACGTTTTGTCATCAGTGCCTAAAAGGCTGTCCATGACGTTTTTTTTCTTAACCATTCCAATGCCACCATTCTACTTATGGATGTTCTTTAAACAGGTCTTTAACTTCCAAGGCCTTTACTTTAAGCTGCCCAAGGGCTTTCTCCAACGTTTTTCTATTTTCAGCGTTCATATCCACCCATTGAAAGCCAAACTGAAAACTGCCGGAATCATGCACGGAGCAGTGGATTACCTTGGCGCCTAACTCTGTAATATTAACATTTCCAATTCTTAACCGGGCATCATTAATAATCTGACCGGACTCAAATTCCAGGCAGGAACTGACATTTACAGCAACACCGGTTACGGATAAATTGGTTACTATATATTCATTTCCACCAAAGTTTACCCGGACATCATCTGTTAAGGAGACCGACACCCGGAACAAATTACGAACCTGACCGTCCTCGGTATTTCCCCCGGTTATTGGCTGAAAATTAATGGAATCCTCACTCATTAGGTCCCCTCCCGCGAAGCGATGTTGTTAAATAGCCATGGCTGACCTGGTTTATCAACACCCAAACTCAAGTTATAACAAAATAAGAAAGTAATTTAACAACGTGCCGAGATTGTCATCTAACAGTCGCGAGTTGATTGGGTATATCAACAGCCAAATTCAACCCCAACAAAAGTAAAAAGATCCGTGTAGGTTACACAGACTTTCTTATAAACTGTTATTGAAGAAATTTAATATGTTGAAATAAATAATATCAGGTCCTCGGTATCCATGCAAGAAAAAACAAAAAGGGCGTCTCCTTTATGAAGACACCCTTTTTTAAACGAATGTATCGTTAAACAACTGCGTATTAATGTCCAGCAAGTGCAGCAACAGCAGGACCGATTGCAGGATGAACGAACAGCAGGATCATCGCAACAACCAGGGCGTAGATACACAGAGATTCGATCAGGGCAAGACCGATCAGCATGTTCACCTGGATTTTACCAGCTGCTTCAGGGTTTCTTGAGATACCTGACATAGCGCCATTCAAACCAAGACCCTGACCAATGCCGCAACCAAATGCAGCGATACCAATGGCGAAACCTGCTGCCCAGACACTACCAACGAGAAATTCCATGAGATGTACTCCTTTAATAAAGTATTATAAACAAACGGGCTTCTTCCAAAATCCCGTAAAAAAGCTTAATTCTTGTTTCATCAAATTTAATGTGCTTCTTCAATGGCACCGGCAATGTACATGGTCGGCAGCAAGAAGAATACGATGGCCTGAATCAAAGATACAAGGATACCCATTGCCATGATGGGAAGGGGTACCAGGAAAGGACCGGCCAGCATCAAAAGGATACCTACAACCAACTCGTGTCCCATCATATTGCCAAAGAGACGCAAAGTAAGGGAGAGTACCCGTGCAAGGTGGCCGATAACTTCAATAACAAAGAAAAGAGGCATCAGCGCCGGTACGGGCCCCAGGAAATGTTTAATATATTTTGCACCGTGTTTCTTGACGCCAATCACATGACTCCATGACACGACAATGATGGCCAAGGCAACAGTCGTGTTGATGGAAGCTGTGGGCGGATAAAATCCGGGAACCAGGCCGAACAGGTTGCCTAAAAGAACAAACAGGAAAACAGTCAACAACAGTGGATAGGAATCTCTTCCCTCTTCACCGGTAATACCAACCATAAACTCTTCAAGCCCGGAAATAATTACCTCAAAAACATTCTGAACGGTCTTGGGTACAAGGGCGACGCTTTTGCCGCCAATCCAGCCGAGAATAACGAGAATAATCATTGCAAACCACATGTAAGTAACATGAGGATGGGCACCTGCCCAATCTTCCAGACCAAACACACTAAATAACGAAGTAAGAAATAGATATGGGTGTTCCACCTTAAACCGCCTCCCTGAATATAATCTTGGTTAATTCAATTGCCGCTGCTATAAACGTACTGATCACTACTACGGAAAGACCTACTAAAAGCCCTGCCGGATGTACGCTGCGGTTTGCGATGAGCAGAAAAATAATCACTGCCGTCAATGCAAATCGCAGATAATATTTAACCAAAAGCGCACCGATCAGGGATTTTCCCTTTTCAAGCACCCGCTTTTGGTTGATATTTTTGGTCACTGTACTCTTAAGAACATGAAAATTGATTGTCACAATCAAACCGCCCAGAAAAACCCCGAGATACACTTTCGGGGGGGCCAGAATCAATGCCACAAGACTTAACCCCAGAAACAGAATCCAGTTGGTTCGTGTAATAAAGTCTATTATTTTCTCAAGTTCTTCCATCAATATTTTTCCGCTTTTTTCCCGGCCCTGATAATGTTGCTGAACCCGGCTGCTATGCCGAATACAAGCCCCACCAGCAAGAGAACGGGTTTTGTATCAAAAAGAGTATCCAGCCAGTATCCCAGTGCCAGCCCGATAACAATGGCCAAAGCCACGGATATACCAAGACTTGCAAAATATCCCAGCTCACGAAAGGTATTACCCTTATCTTTTTCTGCCATTTTTATCAACCTTTCCCGGCAGCTTATGTGCCGATGTCCCCGGCAGCTTGTGATCTTCAAATTATCTTGAGAGCAAATATCATATGATCCGGCTGAAGTCAACGTGAAAAACCGTTTTACATAATATCAAGGAATCCGTTGATATACGGCCCTTTAACCCGTCCGATCAATCTTGCCGAAATACCGTTTTTTTCCATAATATCCGCACATTGCGCAGCCTGGTCCCGGGGCATAAAAAGCAAAAGCCCGCCGGATGTCTGGGGATCGAACATTAAATCGCTTCGCACCCGATCGGTTCCTTTTGCCACACGGATATGCGGGGCAAAAAAACTTTTATTTTTATGGGCACCGGCCGGAAGCAGGCCCATGGCGGCATACACCATCACCCCGTCCAGCACCTCGACTTTTTCCGTATAAATTTCAATACGCAGCCCTGCACCTTTGGCCACCTCAATCAAATGCCCCCCAAGCCCAAAACCTGTAACATCCGTACAGGCATGAACGTCAAAATCTTTAGCGATCAGGGCCGCATCTTTGTTCAGGGTGGACATGATTTTTACAGCCTGCTTAATCTGGTCATCGGATGCAAGTCCGCCCTTGATTGCCGTGGAGATAATGCCGGTGCCGATGGGTTTGGTCAAAATGACGGCATCACCTTCCCTAGCACGGCTGTTGGCCCAAACCCGGTCCGGATGAACGATGCCGGTCACCGACAGCCCGTACTTGATTTCAGGATCATCCACGGAATGCCCCCCCACAAGTATTGCGCCCGACTCTTTAATTTTATTAAGCCCGCCTTCAAGAATCCGGGGAAGAATGCCTGCGTCAAGGTCGCATGACGGAAAACAGACAATATTCATAACTGTAATGGGCGTGCCGCCCATGGCATAGACATCGGACAAAGAATTGGCCGCAGCAATCTGACCAAACTCATAGGGGTCATCGGCCACAGGTGTCAAAAAATCAAGGGTCTGGACAATGGCCGTTTCGTCGGACAGGCGGAACACGCCGGCATCATCCGGGTGTTCAAGCCCGATGATCAAATCCGGATGGGACGGCAGTTCAAGCTTTGACACAATTTTATCCAGGGCCCCTGGATCCAGTTTGGCAGCTCAACCGGCTGCTTTTACCGTGCGGGTTAAAAAAACCTGTTCCGGTTTATCCATTATTCAGTTTCCTTAATTTTTAAGTGCAATCACTGCGGCAAAGCGTCCGGTGGTCTTGTTTTCCCTGAAAGAATAAAACAGATCCGTATGGCACCGGGTGCAAAGCCCCATGGTTTCAATATTTTCATCCAACACACCGCGGGCCCCAAGCTGATCTCGGGAAATCTGCCAGAAATCAAAATAGGGACGTTTCTTCTCTTTATACTGCCACAATGTTTTGGGAATTTCCTGCTTATAATTAATAAACTGTGCGCAGCAGGGGCCAAGGGAGGGAGAGATGCCGACCCGAATGTTTGCAGGGGTACACCCGAACTGTGTAACCATGGCATCGATGCAACGCCCTAAAATATCTGCCACACTGCCCCGCCAGCCGGAATGGACATTGGCAATCACCTCTTTTTTAGGATCGTACAGGACTACAGCCTGGCAGTCTGCCACCTGGATCGCAAGCCCTATGCCTTTAAGGTTTGTCACAGCGGCATCGGCTTTAAATATTTTAGAAGGTACCGTCCCCGGCCCTTTCCATACGGCGTCTGCCGCATCTTTTTCTGATTTGATGACGGCAATGTCAGTGCCGTGTACCTGATTTAAAAACAAAACCCGGGTCAGGCCGATGGCAGTCAACATCAAAGCCCTGTTCCGGTTTACAATACCGGGGTCATCCCCGGTGCTCAATCCGACATTCAATCCTAAAAAAGGCCCTTTGCTGTATCCTTCTGCCCTGGAAAAAACGCCATGAACCAGTCCGGGGAATACATTCAGAAAATCAAATGTTAAAGGGTCAGGTCCCGCCATAAAACCTTTGTCCAATGCGTTCTATGATTTTTGATGTGGAGATATCTTCCTCAAAAGCCACCCGCGCCACGCGTCCTCCGCAGCCTTTAACAAACTGTGCCCCAATGATTTTATCCTCGGGCCAGTCCGCCCCCTTGACCAGCACCTGGGGAACAATGCCACGAATCAAATCTTCGGGATCCGGCGCATCGAACAGCACCACATGATCGACACAGCTTAGGGCCGCCACAACCCGGGCCCGCTGTTCCTGGCAGATTACCGGCCGAAGATCACCTTTAATCTGACGCACGGACGCATCGGAGTTCAGACCCAGTACCAGCACATCCCCGAATGATTTTGCTTTTTCAAGGTAAGCCACATGGCCGGCATGAAGAAGATCAAAGCAACCGTTGGTAAACACAACGGTCCGGCCAAGGTTTTTGTATTCATGGGCCAGGCGGCACATCTCATCCAGCCTAACAATTTTATTAACCATATTAACCGTAGACATCCCCCCTGCGGTCCTGTCCAACGGGGATGGTTTGCCGCACCCGATCAACCAGGTCCATATCAATATCAGCCATGATGATACCGGACGTATCATCGCCCTGAGCAAGAACCGAACCATTGGGATCAACGATCATGGAACTGCCCGGAAAAACAAGTCCGTTGGTATCCGTACCCGTACGGTTGCAGCAGACAAACCAAGCCTGGTTTTCAATGGCCCTTGCCCGGATCAACGCCTGCCAGTGTGACACCCGGGTAAGGGGCCACTGGGCACTGATCACAAAAAGCCGCGCCCCGTCAAGGAAAAGGCGGCGGGCAAGTTCAGGGAATCTCAAATCATAGCAGATCATTGCCCCGACGCGCCCCAGACTGGTGTTTGCCGTCACCATCTCATCTCCCCGGGCATAGTGCAGATCCTCACCGGTCAAAGGAAACAGATGCAGTTTGCGGTACCGAACCCGAATCTCACCATCCCTGTCAATTAAATAGAGGGTATTGAATATCTGACCGTCTTTTTGCTCAGGCAGACTTCCGGCAACGGCCATGGATCGTTTCCGGGCAAATTCAGCCAGGCGTTGAAGGCCCTCTTTTACAGCCGGTATAAGCCGGTCCATATTTTCATTGTCAAACCCGGTTAAGAAAAACTCAGGACAAACCCCAAGACATGTGTCTTGATCCGCCAGGGCACCCAGATGCCCAAGAGCAACCGAAAGATTGCCCCGGACATCCCCATCTTTGACGTCAAACTGTACAGCACCTGCTTTAAACTGTGTTTTCGTGATCATATTATCCTTTAATGCTTGATCATATCAGCGATCTGGAACGCCACCTCCAGGCTTTGCTCCGCATTGAGTCTCGGGTCGCAGGTGGTATCATATCGATTGTGAAGTTCTTCACTGACAATATTTCTGGCACCGCCGACACATTCGGTTACGTTTTTACCGGTCATTTCAAGATGCACCCCTCCCGGAATCGTTCCTTCTGCCCAGTGAATTTCAAAAAACCGGGTGATCTCCTTTAAAATATCATTAAAATCCCGGGTCTTGTGTCCGGATTCCGAGGTATATGTATTGGCATGCATGGGGTCGCAGTTCCACACGATATGAGACCCCTCTCTTTTGATCTCCCGAAGCAGGGCGGGCAGCTTTTTCTCAATATTGCCACATCCCATTCGGGTAATCAGGGTCAATCTGCCGGGTTCGTTGTCAGGATTAAGAATTTCAATGAGCTGCTTGATATTATCAATGTCATGATCCGGGCCGATTTTGACCCCAATCGGATTGAGCACCCCCTTTAGAAATTCAACATGAGCACCGTCTACCTGCCGGGTTCTCTCACCAATCCAAAGCATATGAGCAGAACAATCATACCAGTCCCCGGTAGTAGAATCAATCCGGGTCAACGCCTCTTCATAAGGCAACAAAAGAGCTTCGTGGGAAGTGAAAATCTGGGTTTGATTGATCTGGGGAATATCCGTGGGAATCCCGATTGTATTCATAAATTTCATGGCCTGATCAATCTGTTTGGCCAGACGGTCATAAGACCGCCCCATGGGGGATTGCGCCACAAACTCCTGGTTCCAAGCCTGAACCCTGTGCAGGGCTGCGTACCCGCCCCGGGTAAATGCCCGTAAAAGGTTCAGGGTGGAAGCGGCCAGATAATACCCTTTAAGCATGTATTTAGGATTCGGGGTTCGCGCTTTTATGGAGGGTTCGCTTTTGTTGACCATGTCTCCCCGATATGACGGCAACTCTACGCCATCGATAATTTCCGTATCCGACGAACGGGGCTTGGCAAACTGCCCGGCAATCCGGCCCACTTTTATGGCGGGTTTCCCACCGGCATAGGCCATGACAACGGACATCTGCAACAAAACTTTCATGGTTTCCCTGATGGTGAGCGCCGTCACCTGGGAAAAGTCTTCTGAACAATCCCCTCCCTGAATCAAAAACGCCTCCCCTTTTGAGGCCTTGGCCAGCAGATCTTTTAATGTTCTTATTTCCCCGGCAAAAACCAGCGGTGGCAGTAAGGCCAAATCTTTAGTGACTTTTTCCAACGCGTTTTGATCCGGCCATTTAGGTTGCTGAAGGGCCGTGTAATTTGTCCAACTGGATTTTGTCCATTCATTTTGATTTGTCATGTTTTATACCGTCTTATCCTTATTTATAAGAAAGTCTCAAAAAGTTGCTAAATCACTTTTATATTTTGTTGTGGATTGAGCCTAGGTGTTAATGGACTTAGGTCAACTCATGGCTGTTATTTTTAATACGTTGCACCCGGTCTTTCAAAATTTTAAACACTTACTGTCCATGTTTTTATTATGATATGGGCATTCTCAACTTTTTTCTTTATTTCATTTGTACGCCATCAAGGAAACATGCCTTGCAATTTAGAATGTTTATTATAAAATTGCAAAGTATACGACGAAAAAAATTGCCGGCCCTTCCAGATGATATTAATAATTTCATTATTAATTTTTTTAAACCCCAACATTGCATATTCTTTTAAAATTGATAAAAAATATATGAAATCATAAAGAGACAAAACAGGATGAGAGGGGCGGATTAACGTCGGTGATAGATTGCTGGTTTATATTATCAATGTGGATTCAGAAAATGATTTATCTAAAAAAATCACCCGGGCCCTGGAATCAGGCAAAACAGAGAGGAACAATAAACAATTCAATCGCTTTAGTTACCTCAAACCATCACAAAATAGGCAACTTAGCTGAGAAAATGTTTTGTGAGTTAGAATTGTTTGACAAAAAAGCGCATTTTCACCTTGTTTCAGAAGAATTCAGGTAAAAAAAGAGGGGGGAGTTTTCAGCCGCTTGCCGCGATCCGCATGCGCATTTTAGGGCCGCATTCCGGCAGCGCGTCACGAAGAGCGGCCGAAGTGATGGCATCCCAGTGTTGGGCAATCATTTCATTCGCCATCTTGAGGACTTCGCTGCTCAACTGCTCGGCATGGTCCGCATGCCGGGCTTTTAAATTCTCAAGCTGCGCGCGGATAACCGAATCGGTTACGGTTTCAAGTGCCTGATCATATGTCCGAACCGCTTTGGTTTCCAGCTGAATCAGCTGGTCCAGTGTTTTTAATGTTGTTGTCTCGTCCATACACACCTTCCGGTTCTTTAAAAAAGCGTTGAAGACCTTCTTACCCCGCGTCATATGTTCCTTTTAACTGCCGGATCATAATTCAACTATTCAAAGCCCGGGGTCATCAAGTTCACTATTTAAATACAAAAGGCCAAGCGTTTATATATGGAAAAACTCCATACCTAAAATTTAATTACTGTATGTATTTGGTTCTTATGCCACAAAAACCCGGGAGAATAGCGGATCTTAAACACCAGGAATGCGAAAAAGCCCCGTATATCTTTTTTAAGCCGGTCAGCTTTATGATGCAGCATATAAATTGTTGAAAGTGTTTTTAGCATAACATTTTTCTAAATTTTTAGCGAGGGGAACACGATGGATAAAAACGAACTGTGCAGGGAAATAGAGCAGATATATCCGGACCTTCTAAAACGTTGGGATACACACGATCTATTTTGCCGTATCCGCTTCGATATCAATTTTTTGAGGTTTTTTTATAAAAGGAACAAAAGAGTTGATTGGGTATTGCTTTGTTCAAGTGGCCCTGGACGACAAATAGTGGCAAAAATATCGATAAAAGTTCTTTATTTTACGATTTTCTTAATATATTGTGAAAATGTTATAATATAAAAAAATGACTCTTTCTTTTCAGATTGCTCACTTCAGAACTTAGAAGCGTGAGCCTTTCCCTGTTGATATAGTCTTTTTTATAGCCGATACGAAAACGAAAAATACATATTTATAGATAGCTGTATTGTCAACCGGGTCAGATTTTCAAACATTAAACTGATTAATAATTTTATATCGTGCTAGACAAAGTTTCAACCCTTCAAAATTATCCGAATGAATATGAAATCTGAAAATAAATTCCAGTGCTGGAGATATGATCAAGAATGGATATGGATGTAAGAATTTTAGATTTTATCGATTTTAAAAGAGTAAATTCGTTGCTTGAAGGATTTAATCAAACAACAGGGTTCGTAACTGCGATTTTGGATCTAAAAGGCAATATTTTGTCAAAATCGGGCTGGAGACGAATTTGTACTGATTTTCACCGTGCACATCCCGAAACGGCAAAAAGATGTAAGGTCAGTGATACTGTTTTGGCTAATAACGTGTCCGATGGGAAAAAATATCAGTTCTATGAATGCTTGAATGGGCTGACCTATGTGTCCGTGCCGATTGTAATAAGAGGGGAGCATGTTGCCAACCTTTGTAGCGGCCAATTTTTTTCTGAAGCACCGGATCCGTCTTTTTTTAAAAAACAGGCTGAAAAATATGGATTTGATGAAAACTCATACCTTAAAGCATTTAGGGAAGTACCCATCGTTTCTAAGGATCAAGTTGAAACCGCGATGGTCTTTTTGTTGAATATGACCGAAATGATCAGTGAAATAACATTTCAACGACTGGAACAAATCGAGTCAAATGACCAAAGAAAAAAAGTTGAAGCAGAACAGGAAAAATTAAAAGGCCAGTTGCTTCAGGCCCAAAAAATGGAGTTCGTTGGCCGACTTGCAGGCGGTGTGGCCCATGACTTTAACAATATGCTCTCCATCATTTTGGGGAATACGGAAATCCTTATGGAAGAAACAGCCTCCCAAGGCTTATATTTTGAAAATTTACAGGAAATATATAAAGCCGCTACACGCTCCGCAAAACTGACTAAACAGCTTTTGGCTTTTGCCCGCAAACAGGTTGTTGATCCAAAAATATTAAATTTGAACGAAGTAATCGGCGAAATTCTGACAATGTTAAGGCGCCTGATTGGGGAGGATATTAACATAAAGTGGCTGCCCGGCGAAGGGTTGCAGTCAATTAAAATAGACCCGTCGCAACTGGACCAAATTCTGACAAATCTTTGTGTGAACGCCCGTGATGCGATTAAAAGTGTGGGTGAAGTTACAATTGAAACGGGAAATATCCATTTTGACGACGAATATTGTAAAGACCACGTTGAAACCATAACAGGTGCTTACGTTATGATCGTGGTGACCGATAATGGTGCCGGTATGGATAAAGAGACATTGGCGCATATATTTGAACCGTTTTTCACCACCAAGAGTGCGGAGAAAGGAAGCGGACTTGGACTATCAACCGTATTTGGCATTGTCAAACAAAACAAAGGCTTTATAAATGTATACAGTGAACCGGGTCAGGGAACAACATTCAAAATTTATCTTCCCGAGCATCAGCAGATAGACTCACGCAGGAATGAAAAACGTGTTCAACCTAAGCAATATTTAGGAAATGAAACGATTCTTCTGGTGGAAGACGAGCCCTCCATCATCAGACTGACACAATTAATGCTGGAGCGCCTGGGATACACAATTCTATCTGCCTCCACACCCGGAGAGGCAATTAAGATAGCCACCGAGCCCAACGTCTCCATCGATATGCTTATAACGGATGTCGTCATGCCGGACATGAACGGAAAAAACCTTGCAAAGGCGATCAGAGAGCGAGTTCCTGATCTTAAATGTCTTTTTATGTCCGGGTATACCGCCACTGTTATCGCAGACCATGGTGTGCTGGACAATGGCGTTCATTTTATAAACAAACCGTTTTCAAAACAGAGTCTGGCTAAAAAGGTACGAAAAGTACTCAATAACACAAAAAAAGAAAAATAAATAAAAAAAATATAGAATCAAAGGAGGAATGAATGACGACTCAAGCTGACAGCATGAATAAGGCCGTCGCCGACATGACCATAAAAACAGGTAAATACCTAACATTCTCGTTAGAGTCGGAGGAGTATGGAATTGGTATTCTTAAGGTGAAAGAAATAATCGGTATGTTACCAATCACTTCGGTCCCCAGAACTCCGGAATTTGTTAAAGGCGTCATAAATTTGCGGGGAAAAGTAATCCCCGTAATTGACCTTCGGTCAAAATTTGATATGAAGTCTATCTCTTACAATGACAGGACCTGCATTATTGTTGTCGAAATTGATGCGTCGGAATCCACAGTTCTAATCGGAATTGTAGTTGATACCGTCTCAGAGGTTCTAAATATAAAAGAAGATGAAATTGAGGAAACCCCGGCGTTTGGTACCAAACTGGATACAAGATATATCCTTGGCATGGCTAAACAGGATGGGGGTGTTAAAATTCTTTTAAATATAGACAAGGTCCTTTCATCCGACGAAATGGCTGCCATTCAAAATGCTTCATAAATACAGGTTTTAAAAACAATAAAGGAGTTTAGGATGAAAAATGTAAGTCTTGGATTAAAAATCACATATGGATTTGCAGCGTTGATTATTATTGCCGTTGCCCTTGGTTTAATGGCCGTTGTAAACATGCGAACGGTGGAAACAAAAAGCAAGATACTGGCCAATGAATATATACCGGAAGTGGCCATTGCCATGGAATTAAGTGATGCGGCCGGCCAGGCGGCGTTTGAAATGAGAGGGTATGGGTATACGGAAGATAAAAAGTTTTATCAACTGAGCCAGGCGGCAATGGATTCGGTTGACATCGCTTTGCAAAAGGCACGAGAACTTAATGAAAAGTCTCAAAATTTAAAAAAGCTTAAGGGTCAGATAGATATCGCCTCCAAAGCGGTGGACGTGTATAGATCCTTGATAAAACAGACCGTTGAAACCAGTGCCAAACTGACGGCCAATAGACGGACGCTGGACGAGTCAGCCCAAACGTATATGTCAAATTCTGATGCGTTTTTAACGGGTCAAAATGCAAAATTCAAATCAGATCTGAATGCCCGTCAGCAGAAAATAAGACTTGCCACAGATCTTGTTCATGTTGGTTCTAACGTTAGGGTCATCAATTTCAAAGCCCAGGCAACCAACGATACGGATTTGATGAAAAAAGCAATTTCGCAATTGGACGGCCTTGCCGAACCGTTAAATGACTTAAGGGCTATGATCCGTGATGGGCAAGATATTCAAAGACTGAAATCCATTCAATCTGCGGCTCAAACGTATCAGAAAACGATGGAACGATTTATAGTTGAGTTTAACCGCGGCAGCCTGGCAGACCAAAGGCAACTGAACAGGTACCGGGATCAGATGGATAAAGCTGCCGGGACCTATGTATCCAACTGCGATGCCTTTCTTGAAGGGCAGCACGAGAAGTTAAATAAGGATATGCTGGAAAGAAATGCAAAAATAGCCCTGGTGAACGATATTATCACCCTTGGGAATGAGACGCGAATAGGCGCCTTTAAATCCCAAGCATTGAGAAGCCCTGAAATCATGAATGCCGCACTGGAAAATTTTTCACACATAGATCGCAAGTTTGAGGCACTGGAACAAATCACCCGGATGCCTGAAGACCTAAAGCGGATAGAGGAGGTTGATGCTGCGAGCCGGCATTACCAGGCCGCGATGAAGGATTTTCTTCAAAACTGGATTACCATGCAGGAATTGGGGGTTAAACGTCTGGATGCCGCCAACAAAGTTACCCATGCATGCAAAACAACGGCAGATGCCGGAATCGACGCAACCGACACCATTGCCAAGGATGCTGTTAAAGCCCTTTCAAGTGCATCTATTCTCATGATTATCGGATTGATCGGCGCACTTATCGTCGGTATTCTTTGCGCATTTTTTATTACACGCAGCATTACCAAACCGATTAACAAAATCATTACCGGCCTTAACGAAGGTGCAGTGCAGGTGGCTTCGGCCTCCGGGCAGGTTTCCTCCTCCAGCCAATCCATGGCAGAAGGCGCGTCCCAACAGGCCGCATCCATCGAAGAGACCTCTTCATCCATGGAAGAGATGTCAGCCATGACCAAGAAAAATGCCCAGAATTCAAATAATGCCGACGGGTTGATGAAAGATGCCAATGCGGTTGTGAGTACTGCCAGCCAATCCATGAACGAATTAACACGGTCCATGGAGGATATATCCAAGGCTTCAGAGGAAACGTCTAAGATAATAAAAACCATTGATGAAATCGCATTTCAGACCAACCTGCTCGCGTTGAATGCCGCAGTGGAAGCCGCCCGTGCCGGTGAAGCCGGTGCAGGGTTTGCCGTTGTTGCCGATGAGGTCAGAAATTTGGCTATGCGGGCTGCGGATGCTGCCAAAGATACGGCAGCGCTTATAGAAGATACGGTCAAAAAGGTAAACGATGGTTCCGATATCGTATCCTCAACCAGCGAGGCATTTTCCAAAGTGGCGGAAAGCTCAGCCAAAGTCGGATCTTTGGTCTCAGAAATTTCTGTGGCATCAACCGAACAATCCAATGGGATTGCGGAAGTCAACAATGCCATCACTGAAATGGACCGGGTTGTCCAGCAAAATGCTGCCAATGCGGAAGAGTCCGCCTCGGCGGCAGAAGAGATGAGCGCCCAGGCCGAACAACTCAAAGAGCATGTTGATAATCTTGTGATGCTAGTTACCGGTAAAAGTAATTCCAATCGTAACTTGGACAATTATCGACCTGCTATATCGGCGTCTAAAAGCATTTCGGACAAAACAAATCATAAGGCAAAGGCCAGGGACCGTCACTTGGATTCAAGCCGTCCGGATCAAGTCATTCCGTTTGATGACGACGAAACCTTTGAAGATTTTTAATATCATAAAGTTAAGTCACAGGCGGGTCAGGGAGACTATCTCCCTGGCGCCCTGTGCAGGCGGTATCCTTAAAATTTCACGAGAACTTTTAAAATTTGGAAAAGCCAATGTCTTATGAAAACATAATCGCAATGACAGAAAGGCTGGCATCAGAATTAATTTTATTCGATCCGGATCAGCCGGACTCGATCAAGACGCTGTTGCCCATTCTCAAGAGCATACATGCGCAATGCAAATCGTTGGAACTATCGTCAGAGGCTGCGCAAATTCTGAAGGCCAGACACATTATTGATACCATAATAAGAGACGCCCCCCAGGTCGGCCGCAATTTGTTGTCAAATCTTGACATGATTGTTTCAGATTTCAGCGCGAACATAAAAAACATGGATCAAAAAGAGAGCAGAACGCCGTCCCAATCCAATGACAAAACCCCAAACAACGAATACAAAGAATTAGAGAAAAAATTAAATAAGCTTTCAATGCTTATCGCCGGCTTCTGCCCAGGAAAAAACCACGATATAGAAGAAATGATTCGTAACGTAGACGACCTGATCAACATTTCTGAACCCATTGAGCCTTCTACTTTTTATGATATTTCAAAATTGTGTAAACAATATATGAAAAATATGGATATTTGCGCTACTTGCAACACAAAACCGGTTGAAGAAGGAATTGTGTTGTTAAAGTCCATATTAAGCCATTTAAAGAGAAAAGAACCTTTTACCTTCGACTACTCCGATGTGCTCGAACTTTTAGAAGAACACCTTGCCACGAATGATCCATGCGATTCGTGTGATTATGAGTGCTCGGAAAACGAGCCTGAAGCCAAACCTGAACAGGATAGCGCGCCTGAAAAACTGTCTGACGATGATGTTGAAATCTTGACCGACTTTATATCAGAGGCAGAAGATAATCTGAACAACATCGAAGTATCGTTAATTGAGTTGGAGCAGGATCCGGAAAATGCTGATATCATAAATGATATTTTCAGACCGTTTCACACAATAAAAGGTGTCTCCGGTTTCTTATCTTTAGATAAAATCAACAGACTGGCCCATGCCACCGAAAATCTGTTGGACAGTGCCAGAAGCGGAGATTTCATAATTAATCATTCTGCTACGGATGCAATTCTTGAGTCCGTTGATTTGTCGAAACAACTTATCGACAGTGTAAAACACGGGCTTGTTAGCGGTTACCGGCAAGAGGATGGCCACATTGATGTAGAAATATTGAGGGATAAACTCAAAAGACTTCAAATTTCTTTGACCAAAGGGGAAAAAGAACCGTTAGGTGAAATTCTTGTCAGAAAAAAGGATCTCAAAGAACAGGATGTTGAGGATGCACTGGAAATCCAAAAAAAACATCCGGAAAAAAAGTTTGGTGAAATTCTGATCGAAGATAAAAAGATCGCACCGGCTCAGGTCGCCTCGGCGTTAATGGAACAGTCAACGGTTAAAAGAAGAGTGGATTCTCAGGTTAAAGTCAGCACCCGGAAATTGGATGATCTTGTGGATTATGCCGGAGAACTGGTGATTGCCCAGTCGATGCTGCGACAACAAACCTTGAAAAATTCCGCCTTGAGCCAGACCGTTTCACAATTGGGGCAGATTGTAAACAATATGCAGAATATTGCCATGTCCATGCGC
>Ga0193963_1000312_pt1 | contig 25564 bp, 25 predicted proteins | sample FB_6_MG_FD_140359 | JGI IMG/M metagenome (GOLD analysis project Ga0193963, IMG submission 140359) | Microbial mat bacterial communities from the Broadkill River, Lewes, Delaware, United States - FB_6_MG | ecosystem: Environmental > Aquatic > Freshwater > River > Microbial mats | place: USA...
AAAACCAAAATGAGATATAAAACCTTATTTAGCCTCTTATCATAAAGCTATTGCAGCTAATGGTTTAAAAGTTTTTGAGCAAATTCCTGCAAGAAGTAGATATGAGTTTATGCTTGATGATATTCACTATATAATTATGACATTTATTAGAGGACCTGTTTGTAAGGGACAAGTTGCACTTAATGTAATTCAAGATCATTTTTGGGTTATGTTTATGGATCCTAAATATGATATATCCTTACAAGATAGATTTTACTTACATGATAATTTAAAAAATCTATTTATTCCAAATCAATATGGAGATAATCCTAGTATTTTAAAAACTACTTCTATTTTAGATAATTATGAATTAGCAAAAAACTATCAAGTTAATAAATCTAAAATATACAAACAGTATTATACAAAAGGTATTGATATAGACTCTATTTGGAAGGGAAATAAAAAAGAAGTAAATGATTCTATACTAACAATATATCGGCACTTTGATTCTGCATCAGTTCATAAAGGAGCTTTAGGAAATATTCCAAAAACTTTATGGGTAATTGATTATCCTTTACTTGAACGTATATACTACTCTCTAGTTGCTGGTTTTGATATCTTTGGAAATACACCTCATCAATTGCTAGTGCGAAAGCATATGGATAGATTAAGAATTGAAGGAGAGAGTAACTTCTTAGAATACTTACCAAAATCTTCTAGAAAATCTTACTTTAAATCATGGTATCAAGGATGGTTAGCATCTGAATTAAGTGTTTATGTTCCCTCAGATGTTCAAAGTGCAATAGAGTATAAAAGTAGTGATTTTAAAGATGAGTTTGTACAAAAAGTCTTTAAGCATACAAAAATCAAAAAAGATTCAATCAATTTTATAAAAAAAGATTATCTTGATGTTAAAATAAGAGAAAAATATGAAAATAAAAAACAAATTGAAGAGACACTTAAGTCCCTAACTCTTCCAAATAGTTCAAAGATTATTGAAACCTTTACAGATTCAAAGTCAAATCTTGCTCATATTAGAATAAAAATGAATAATAAAAAAGATTTAGTTTACTCAATGGTTATAAATAGATGGCATAAAAACGTAGCTTTACTTTTTTTAGAAGATTCAAGACTAGATAGTAAAAAAGATACAGTAAATTATATAGAAGGTTTTATAGGCTCTTATCCAAATGTTTATGTAGAAGTTAATCAAGATGATTTAAGTGAATTTTTTAATCTAATAAAAAACTATAAAGATGATAAAATTGATAAAAAGCAGATTTTAAAATTTGCGATAAATAGAGCAAATCCAAACTTTTGGAAGAGTTTTGATTGGTTTAATAAGGAATTTAAAAAACAAGATAGTTTAAATTATGGATTAATGGATTTAAATAGATACATAAGTAAAGCAATTAATGATTAATTTATTAATAATTCGTTTAAATATTTTAGCTATAATCCTTTTATAAATAGAAACAAGTATATAAAAATTAGGAAATAGAATGATTGAACAAATAGATAAACAGTACGTACTTCAAACTTATGCAAGAAATTATGTAAATTTCAAAAAAGGTATAAATGCTACTTTATTTGATGATAAAGAAAATGATTATATTGATTTTACATCAGGTATTGGTGTAGTTTCTGTAGGTCATGGAAATAAAAGAGTTGCAGATGTTATTTATAATCAAGTAAGTAATATAACTCATATCTCAAATCTTTATGCAATTGAACCACAAGCCTTACTTGCAAAAAGAATAGCCCAACTATCAAGTATGGATGTTGGAGTATTTTTCTCTAACTCAGGAGCTGAAGCAAATGAAGGTGCGATTAAACTTGCTAGAAAATATGGAGAAACTCAATTTGAAAAGAAAAGATATAAAGTTATAACTTTAACTCACTCATTTCATGGAAGAACAATTACAACTGTAAAAGCAACAGGTCAAAAATCTATGCATACTCCAAACTTTGCTCCTTATCCAGAAGGTTTTTCATATAACCATGATATAGAAGATGTTTATAATGCAATAGATGACCAAACAGCAGCAGTTATGATTGAATTAGTTCAAGGAGAAGGTGGTGTTCAACCTTTAGAAAAACAAAAAGTTCAAGACTTAGCTAAGTTTTTAAAAGAGAAGAAAATTCTTCTTATTGTTGATGAGGTACAAACAGGAGTATTTAGAACAGGTGAATTTCTAGCTTCTAATTTATATGAAATTAATCCTGATATTATAACTATGGCAAAAGGTTTAGGTGGTGGTGTTCCTATTGGTGCAGTTGTTACAACTCATAAAGACATTTTAAGTGCTGGAGATCATGGTTCTACATTTGGTGGAAATTATTTAAGTACAAGTGCAGCTTTAGAAGTATTAAATATTTTAGAAGAAACTAAAGATTCTGGAGCATTAGATGAAACAATTATCCATTTTCAAGACAAAGTAACTAAGCTTTATGAAAACCATAAAAGACTATTTACAAAAACAGTTGGACTTGGTTTAATGAGAGGACTTAGAGTAATAGATGCAGAAACTTTAAGTGCAATTATAAAAGAAGCTTTTGACTGTGGAGTTATTGTACTTAAAGCAGGAAAACATACATTAAGATTATTACCACCTTTAACTATTTCAAAAGAAGAGATAAACGAAGGTTTTAAAAGGCTAGAAAATGCACTTTCAAAAATCAACTAATATCAAAGTACTATTATGTACTTTGATGTCATTAAATTTATTTTCACAAACTATTTTAAATGATGATTCAATTCTTTCAGAACCTAGAAAGAAAACTTTTGACTTATCAAAAGATCAAATTAAAGAAGATAGTTCAAAATTAAAAAAAGATTGGATTAATCCAATTCAGTATCAATTTACAAAGAATTTTGGTCAAGATTACAATACAGAAAAATCTGTAATTTCTATAAATCAACCTATTTTTCAAAGTGGTGGAATTTATCAAGCAATAAAATATGCGAACTCTACATATAAATATGCATCACTTGAAATTGAACAACAAAGAAAAGAGCTTATTAAACAGGCTGTAAATTTACTTTATAATATTGAAAAAACGAACTTAAATATAGAAAAAGCAAAATACTCTATAGAAAATGCAAAAATAGATGTAGATAGAAAAAAAGAGCAAGTATTAAATGGTTTTTTAGATGCTTCTTTTTTAGATAATGCACTTTTAGCATTAAATTCTACAAAAAATAGCTTAGTTGATTTAAAATATCAAAAGCAAGAGCTTATTAATAACTTCAATAATATATCTTCAAGCGATTATACAAAGTTTAAATTACCAACTTTTACTATTTCTTCAAAAGAACAGTTTATAAAAAACAATATTGAAATACAAAAAGCAAAAGCAGATATTACAAAAAAAGGAAACTTTTCATTTATGACTATGGCTAAGTATTTACCTAGTGTTAATGCTTATTATAATTATTCAAAATATCATGAAACAGATGACAATTCAAGTATCTCAAAAGAAAATACTCAAACATATGGTTTGACAGTAACTGTACCTTTTGATTCTAGAACTTTTAATGATATTGAAAGTAAAAAAATTGACTATTTAAAATCAAAACTTGATTTACAAAATACAATTATAAATGAAGAAACTTTTTTCAAAAATACTTTAGATAAAATTTCCATGATTGATGAAAGATTAAAAATTACACATGAAGATTTAGAGGTTTATAACTCTATTTTGGAAATTATAAATGAAGAGAAAGAAGCAGAGCTTAAAACACAAAGTGATTTAGATACTTTGCAGAATTCACAAAAAATCAAATCAATTGATTTAAAAACTTATGCAATTGATAAGCAAATAGCCCTACTTGACTTATATGTGAAATTACAATAAAAAAAGAAGTTTAGCTACTTCTTTTTTTCTTTAAAATTTAAATAATACTCAATCTCAGCTGGAGTTAATATCTTAATTGTATTTGTACTTCCTGGCATTCCAACTGGGTATCCTACTGTTGCTACATAAGTTCCTGTTTTATCAAGTAAACCTTTTGTATCTAATGTTACTAACATCTTTTGAAACATTTTTGAAGCTTGTGCTTCTTTTATTGTTCCTATTGGATCAACTCCCCAAATTGCTGTAAGTGAATTTAATATTTTCTTTTTATGCGTAAATGCATAGATTGGTGTTTTTGGTCTATATCTTGATATCTTTACTGCTGATTTTCCTGAACTTGTAAGAGCTAAAATTCCTTTTGCTCCTAAATCATCTGCAAGTTTTGTTACCGTTGCTTGTATTACATCAAACTCATCTAAATAGTCAAATTTACTTTGTTTATCATAGTTATAAATATCTTCAGTTCTTGATATAATATTGTTCATAGTATCAACAACATTAATTGGATCTTCTCCAACAGCACTTTCTTCAGAAAGCATAACAACATCAGTTCCATCTAAAACTGCATTTGCAACATCAGAAATCTCAGCTCTTGTTGCTCTTTCATTTTGAGTCATTGAAAGAAGCATTTGAGTTGCTGTAATTACAGGCATTCCTTTGCAATTTGCTTTTTTAATCAGCATCTTTTGAATTGTTGGTACATCATAATAAGGAACTTCAATACCTAAATCTCCACGCGCTACCATTAATCCATCTGATTCCTCTATTATTTCATCGATATTTTCAACTGCATCAAACTTTTCAATTTTTGCGATTAATTTACCTTTGTAACCATTTAAAAGTTTTCTAGCTCTTCTCATATCATTTCCATTTTGTACAAATGAAATTGCGAAATAATCTACATTATTTTCAACACCCCAAGCAATATCTTCTTCATCTTTTTTTGTAATTACATTAATATCTATTACTGTATTAGGAAAGTTAACACCTTTTCTTGAAGATAAAATTCCATGGTTTTCTATTCTAGCTTGAACTTCTCCATCAACTTGAATTACTTTAGCTCTAATAGTTCCATCATAAAGATAAATATATTCATCAATTTTAACTTTATCTAAAATATCTGGATAGTTAATAGAAACTACATAATGCTTATTAGCTTTTTTATATCCTACAATTTCATCTTTTAAAAATGTGATTATATCTCCACGTAAAAGTTCAAAAGGTTCTTTTAAATCCCCTACTCTCACCTTTGGTCCTGAAATATCTTGCAATACACCAACTGTTGTATTTAAATTTTTCATTGCTTGTTTTATATTATTTAGAGTATTTAAATGATATTCATGACTTCCATGTGAAAAGTTTAATCTAAACATATTTGCACCTGCTTTTATTAAACCTTCTATTATTTCTATGCTATGGCTTGCTGGGCCTAAAGTTGCTAATATTTTTGTTCTTTTATTCATCTTTTCTCCTTATTTTAGTTATAAAATTATAGCATAATATAGTTACAGATTAATTACAATATTACTTTATAATTATTTCACAATAATCCAATAATATGCTAAAATAACAAAATAAAATACTAAGGACATGGAATGAAAATAAAATTAATGATATCTTCAATTATAGCTGTAACAATGATTAGTGGATGTGCTTCAAAAACAGGAAATGAAACATTTGATAATAATCAAAAAGCAATTATTGGTACAACTTTAGGAGCTTTAGCTGGTATTGCACTTGGAAATAATATTGGTGGGGGAAGTAAAAGTAGAAATAAAGTTGTAGGTGCTGTTGTTGGTGCTGCAATTGGTGGAGCAGTTGGTTATAGTTTAGATAAGCAAGCAAAGGAAGTTGCAGATAGTTTAAATACAAATGTTAACAATAACCCAAATGCAGTGTTAGATCCAAATCAAGATTTAATAGTTTCAAATACAGATAACTATGTAAAAATCATGTTCAGAGATGCAATGATGTTTGAAACAAACTCAGCAACTCCAACTATGAGTGCTAGTGCAAAGATATCTAAAGTAACAGGTGTTTTAGAAAAATATCCAAATACTTTAGTTCAAGTAACAGGTCATACAGATAGTAGAGGATCTTACTCTTATAATAAAACATTATCAGAACAAAGAGCATCAAATGTAGGTAATATTATCTATAATTCAGGAGTACAAAATCAAATTTTCTCAAAAGGATGTTCTTTTGATAAACCAGTTGCGCCGAATGATTCAGCATCAAATATGGGATTAAACAGAAGAGTAGAAGTATATCTTTACCCAAATCAAGCATCAGTAATCGACACTTGTAAATAAAAAGAGAAATCTTTTTATTTACAGCCCTTTGTTTATATCTACACTAAATAAATTTTGATACAATTACCAATGATAAAATTTAGCGAATATTTTAATGACTGGTTATATGGAAATGATGGCTACTATGCAATGTATAAAGAAATAGGAAAAGATGGCGATTTTTACACTTCTGTTTCAACTTCACCTTTTTTTGGTGGTGCAATTGCAAAAAAAATTATAAAATCAATTGAAGATGGTTTTTTACCACAAGATACAACAATTCTAGAAATTGGAGCACATCATGGATACTTACTTGCTGATGTAATACAATTTATTTATACACTTAAACCTAAACTTTTGGATACTTTAAACTTTTCAATAGTTGAAAGGTTTCCTAACTTACAAAAAAAACAAAAAGAATATATTAAAGAATCTTTTGGTGATATAATAAAATTAACGCATTATAATGATTTACAAGAAATCAAACTTGAAAATGCCTTTGTTCTTGCAAATGAAATATTTGATGCATTCTCCTGTGAATTAGTATATACAAATGACAAAAATGTTTTACAGCAAGCTTTCATAGAAAATCATAAAATAAAATTTATTGATTGTAATGATGAGAAAATTATTAATCATTGTAAAAAATACCAAATTACAAAAGGTGAAGTTGGATTATCTTATGAAGAGTTTGTAAATACTCTTTGTACAAATATAAAAAGCTTTGAATTTTTAACTTTTGATTATGGAGATAGATATCCAAGAAATGATTTTTCTGCAAGAGTTTATGAAAAGCATAAAGTTTTTCCAATATTTGAAGAGGGTTTAGATTTAAAAAAGTTATATAAAAAATCTGACATTACTTATGATGTTCATTTTAACCATTTAAGTGACTGTTTTAAAAATAATGGTATTGAAAATGTTGTTTTTAATACTCAATTAAAAGCTTTAGTTGAATTTGGAATTATTGAATTACTTGAGATATTAAAAGCAAATGTTGATGAATCAACATATTTAAGACAAACACAAAATGTTAAAACACTATTAGAGCCAACGGGTATGGGTGATAGGTTTAAAATTATAAATACCCGGAAATAATATAAGCTATGATTTCTTATAAAAACATATACCTACAGGATAAAAAACTATTCTATAGATGAAAAGAATAATCTAATACAAGTATTTTGTGATTTTGAAAAGAAGTAAATAAAAGTTAAATTATCATCTTCATATATAGTTTTAAAAGAGGTTCTTCTTTAGCAAAAGATTAGATACAATATCTTAAAAGTAATATTGATTTTGTTGATTATAGTCGTTCAAGAATAGATTTTTTTAATGAAAAAGAACTTCAAAGAATAATTGATAATAACCTAACAAATACGATAAAATATACAGCAAAAAATATTACAGATAAAAATCAACAAAAAAGGCTTTGGAATAGGTCTTAGTTTAGTAAAAAGAATTTGTGATCAAGAAAATATAGGTATACTAATTACTCAAATGAATACTATATTTTTTAATTACATATTTAAAATGGAGTTAAAATGAAGATCTTACTATTAGAAGATGATGTAATGTTAAATAGAGCTATTACACAATATCTTCAATCAACAAATCATTTAGTTAGAACTTCAAGAGATGGAACAAATTGTTTAAGGATTATAGAAGAAGAAGAATTTGAGCTATTAATATTTGATATTAATGTACCTGATATTAACGGTTTTGAAGTATTAGAAAGACTACATGAAAAAAATATAATTATTCCTACTATATTTATTTCAGCGCTTATTGATATTGAAGAAATATCAAGAGCCTTTGAACTTGGCTGTTATGACTACTTAAAAAAACCTTTTCATTTAAAAGAGTTAACTTTGCGAATAAATAAAATATCACAATCGCAAATAGTTCCAAAACAAAATAAACAACTATCAGATTCATATAGTTTTAATACAAATGTTTTAACTCTTTTATACAATAATGAAGCACATACTCTACCTAAAAGACAAATTCAAATAATTCAACTTCTTGCAAGATATAAAAATTCTGCGGTAAACTATGATATGTTTAGAGAGTTTGTATGGCAAGATGATGATATTGATAATGCTACAATTAGAGCAGAAATCAATAGATTAAAAAAAGCATTAAAAGAAGATTTTATTACAAATATTAGAGGTCTAGGATATATGATTGAGTATAAAAAAGAAGATTAAAGGTAATAAATAAATTTTATGAGCAAACAAAAAGGCGATGAAGCAGAAAAAAAAGCTGTATCTTTTTTAGAAGATTTAGATTATAAAATAATCGAACAGAATTTCTATGCTAAAAAGCTAGGAGAAATAGATATTATTGCTGTAAAAAATAATATCTATCACTTCTGTGAAGTTAAATCTGCAAATGATTATGAAGTTGCTATAAACAATGTAACACCTTCAAAACTATCAAAAATCAAAAGAAGTACAGATTACTACTTACAAATTAAAAAACTTGATGTAGCTTTTTGTATTGATGTAATAATTGTAGTAGACAATGAAATTGAATTACTAGAAAATATTACACTTTAACTACATTTACTAAATACTCTTATGAAACATAGCTTTTAAATTTCTTAGCACCTAAGAGCATAATAACTCCAGAAAATACAATAACAGCAGTTACATATAAAGAATAATCATAATTTCCTGTCCATTCTGTTAAACTTACTGCATATAAAGGAGCAGTTACTTGTCCTATTCCATAAGCAGTTGTTAAAGCACCCATTAGCATAACAGGATTTTTACCTGATAACTTACCACCTAAATTCATAAATAAAGCAACTAAACCTGTAAATGTTCCACCATATAAAATTCCACATAATAAATTTAGATATATATTAGAAGTCATAGTAGGAATTAGAATACCAACAATTTGAATAGACATTGCAATTATAATTATATTTACACTTCCATATTTATGTGCAAGTTTCATCCATATAATAGCAGCAGGAATTCCAGCAAGTCCAACTAATAACCAAGATAAACCAGCAATATGTTCCAAGCCTGGAAGAGATTTTAAAATAGTAGGAAGAAATGTTCCTTGTATTACAAAGCCAACACCTTCTGTAAAGTATGCCGCAATTAAAATCACTACAAAAGGAGAGAAAAGTGCTTTATTAAAAGGATGTTTTTCATTTTTTTGACTAACATGTTTATCAAATGACAAAATATACAAAGGATAAAAAGCAACTAATGCCCCACTTAAAGTTAATACAATCCATGACGTTTGCCATGAAGAGATATATAAAACATATCTACTTATTACATCTGATAGTGCAAGCGCTATTCCAATACCTGAAAAATATATACCCATAGCTTTTGTTTTATCTTCAAAATCTAATTTTGTCATAACTATAGCAGCTCCAACAACTAAAGCCATAGCTGCGCCAAATCCAGCCACTATTCGTCCAAGTAACCATAAGATTTCATTTGTTGTAATTCCCATTATAACAGTTGTTAAAATACATAAAATAATACCTAAGCGAAAATACTTTACTTTTGTATTTATATCTTTTATAAAAATTGCAAAAATTGAGCCAGATAAGTATCCTGCATAATTTAGTGATGCTAATATTCCTGAAAAAGTTAAAGATAATGTATTATCTTCTAACATTGAAGGAAGTAGTGAAGTATAGGAAAATCTTGCAACCCCAACTCCAATAAATAAACCAATTATTCCTGCTAATAAAATATTAAAATTTTTATTTTTATCTAGTAAATTTAAACTATTCAATTTCTTTCCTTTGTGTACTTCTTAAAATATCATTTTGATATGCTTTTGGTGTCATTGCAAATACTTTTTTAAAAACATTTGTTAAGTGACTTTGATCATAAAAACCAACTTCAACAGCTGCTTGTGAAATATCAAGACCTTGACTTATTAATTTTCTTGCTCTATGAACTCTTTTATTTACAATATATGCATTTGCAGATAAACCAAAATCTTGATTACAAACTCTAATAATATGAAATGCACTTACATTTAACTCTTTTGAAATAGATGTAAGTGTTAATTTTGAAGAGATATTTTCTTCAATATACTCTTTAAAATCTTTTGCAATCTTTGTTGTTTCATTGATTTTTAAAAACTTTTTTTCATCTACAGATAAATTAAAGATAGTTTTTAAAAAATCTAATAATTTCATCTCTTTTTCTATTACATCATTATTTTTACATAAAAAATCAAATAGTCTAAAAAAATCTCTATTAACATTTAAATCATCAATTATATTAGGTAAGACAATTATATCTTCGTTTTCAAAAATTTGGTCCTGCAAAGCTTTATACCAATCTCTATCCATATAAATCACATAATAATCTTCATTCTCTTTATCTAAAATCGAATAGTGAACTTCATTTGGATTTATTACAACAAGTCTTTGTTTTTTTAGAATAACTTCATTTTCATTTATAATAAACTTTGCACTACCTTTTTTCAATCCAAGTAAACATATCATATTATGATAATGTTTTTGTGGGCATTCAAAAAATGTTGTACTATATTTTAATTCTATATAAGGTAATTCATTAACTTTAAAAATTCTATTATTATTTTCTATCATTTGAGTATCTTACAAAATAATTTATTAAAAAGTCTTGGAAAATATTGCTATTGTAAGTATAAAAGATGAAAGAAAAGTTGTTAGTAAACTTTCACCTTTTTATTTTGATTGTATATAAAATTAGTGCTAAAAGTATAACTACTATTAGTAGCATTAAACTAGCATAATAGTTTCATCTAATTTATTCAAGTTTTATTTAGTAGTTTTTAGTTAGTATATCTAAACACTTACGGAGACCTTTTTGTATTCAAAAGAACTAATATCTATTAAAAAATCAAACCGTTTTAGAACTCGTGAAGTATTTAATAAAAATATAATCGACCTAGCATCAAATGACTATTTAGGCCTATCTACTAATAAAGATATATTTCAAAAAGCTTATGAAAGAGTACTTCAAGAACAGTATACAAGTCCTAAAGCATCTATGCTTGTAAATGGCTATAATCAAATACATAAAGATTTTGAAGATACATTATGTAAAGTTAACAAGTTTGAAGCAGGAGTTGCCGTTGGTTCTGGTTTTCTTGCAAATATTTCAATGATTGAAGCCTTATGTAGAAATAATGATACTTTGTTTATTGATGAAGAATACCATGCAAGTGGAATACTTGCAACAAAACTTTTAAGACCTGAACAAGTTATTGTATTTAATCATAATGACTATAAAGACTTAGAAGAAAAAATTTTAAATAATACAAGAAGTGGCAGAAAAATAATTGCAATCGAAGGTGTTTATTCTATGGGTGGAGATGTAGCACCTAAAGGGTTTTTTGATATATCATCTAAATATAAAGCTATTTTACTAGTTGATGAAGCACATAGTTCTGGAGTTATTGGAGATAACTTATTAGGTTTATTTGATTATTATAAAATTAAACCAAATAAATATCATGTAAAAATGGGGACTTTAGGAAAAGCCTATGGTTCTTATGGTTCTTATATTTTAGCATCGAAAGAAATTATAGATTTTTTAGTAAATAGAGCAAAGCCAATTATCTATTCAACTGCACCATCATTATTTGATATTGCACTTGGATTAGAGTCTTTAAAATATATAATTGAAAATAAAAAAGTACTAAAAGAAAAGATAAATAAAAATTTAACTATTATACATAGAATATTAGATATAAAATCGCAAAGTTTAATTATCCCTATTGATATAGCAGATAATAAAAAAGTAAAAGAGATACAAGCAATTTTACTAGAACAAAATTACATAGTTGGAGCTATTCGACAGCCAACTGTAAATAGTGCGATTATAAGACTAATTGCAAAAATAGATATAAATGAAGATGATTTAATAAAAGTATGTAAAATATTGAAGGAATTAAATAAAAATGATAATAAACGATTTAATAAAAGGAAATCAGAAGTTTAGGGAAGTTTCATTCCCTAAATTTCAAGGAAATGTACAAGACCTTGTTCAAAATGGACAAAAACCTGAAATACTTTTTGTAGGTTGTAGTGATAGTAGAATTATTCCCGATTTAATGCTTGATACAAAACCGGGTGATATGTTTATTTTAAGAAATGTTGGAAATTTTGTACCTCCATACAGTCCTGATGAAGACTTTCATGGTAGTTCTGCTGCTATTGAATATGCTGTTTCTGTTTTAGGAGTTAAGCATATAATTATTTGTGGACATTCTCACTGTGGTGCTTGTAAAAGTTTATATCAAGATATTGGAGACTCTCCTGATTTAGTACATGTTAAAAAGTGGCTAGAATTAGGTAAGAAAGCAAAAGAGTATACTCTTCTTGCAATTCAAGATAAAAGTGATAAAGAAAAACTTTATAGAGCAACAGAAAGAATTTCAGTAGTTCATCAAATGGAAAATTTACTTACATTTCCAGATGTTGAACGAAAAATTAAAAATGGAACTTTACAAATTCATGGTTGGTATTATAGAATTGAAGATGGTACATTAGAATCTTACGATGGTGAAAAATGTTCATTCTTACCTCTAGTGGAAAATGAAGATGTCTAATAGTGAAGTAAGAAAATTACCAAGAAAAACTATTGTTATTATTGGTGTTTTAATTCTTGCAGGAATTGCTGTATTTACTATATTAAAAACACTAAAACAAGATAAAATGACTGAGATACTTGCTACTTTAGGTCATAGCAATATTAAAAAAATTGAAGTAATTAATAAATTAAGCGTTGAAGATAAAGAAACACGATATAAAAGTAAAGTATATAAAGTTAGATTTTATGATAATGACTTAGATAAAACATGTATAGGTTTTATTCATATGGGTAGATTTAATAAAAACACAAAAGACTTTGACTGTAAATAGGAATAATATGAGTATTATAGAAAAACTAGAAAATAACGAACGATTAGAATATGAAGATGCTATTAAACTTTATGATTTGGACTTATTTACACTTGCAAAATATGCAAATAAAATAAGAGAAGAAAAACATGGGAAAAAAACATACTTCAATATAAATAGACATATAAACCCAACAAATATCTGTAAAGATGTATGTCAATTCTGTGCTTATAGTGCAAGTAGAAAGAACCCTTTACAATATACAATGACTCACGAAGAGATACTTGAGATTGTAAAAAACTCTTCAAAAAATGATATTAAAGAAGTACATATAGTTTCTGCACATAATCCAGAAACTGGTTTACAATGGTATATGGATGTATTTAGAAAAATAAAAGAGAATTTTCCATCAATTCATGTAAAAGCATTAACTGCTGCTGAAATTCACTTTTTAAGTACTGAATATAATCTTACGTACCAAGAACTAATTAATATGATGATTGATCATGGTATAGATTCTATGCCAGGTGGTGGTGCTGAAATTTTTGATGAAAAAGTAAGAAAGAAAATTTGTGGTGGAAAAGTTACATCAGATCAATGGATTGAAATTCATAAGACTTGGCATAAAGCAGGAAAACAAAGTAATGCAACAATGCTATTTGGACATGTAGAAAACAGAGATCATAGAATTGACCATATGATTAGACTAAGAGACTTACAAGATGAAACAGGTGGATTTAATGCCTTTATTCCTCTTGTATATCAAACTGAGAATAATTACTTGAAAATTGAAGCTCCTCTAACAGGTGTAGAGATTTTAAAAACATATGCAATTGCTAGAATTGTTTTAGATAATATTTCTAATATAAAAGCATATTGGGCAACATCAACTGTAAAACTTGCTTTAATAGCTCAAGAGTTTGGTTCAAACGATGTTGATGGAACAATTGAAAAAGAATCAATTCAAAGTGCTGCAGGAGCAACTAGTGCTAAAGGTGTAGCTTTAAAAGAGTTTGTTGATTTAATTAAAAATACTGGTTTTACACCAGTTGAGAGAGACTCTATTTATAATGAACTAAAAACTTGGTAAAAGTTTTTAGTTCTAATTTTTATTTCTTACTTTGGCTGATTAAATACTAATTTAAATTCTATTTCTAAAAAGCCATCTTCATTTTTTGTCATTATTACAGGATACATAATATTTATGGAGTATAATTCATTATTTAACATCTCTATTGTATTAAAAAATTCTGCTGGTGTTTCTACTAACATACTTACAGAATAAAAGAACTTTGTAATATCATCATTTTTACTAGAATTAAACTTGATAAGAGTATCATCTGGGAATAAAATCTTTAATTGTTCACTAACTCTAGAAATTGGCAAAAACTCATCTGTAATATATTTATCATTATATGTTTTATAAACAACATCTTCTAATTTTAATGCGTCTTTAGCAATAATTATTCCTGATAACATATTTTTTTTATCATCTTCAACTTTTATATCTATTTGTGAATAAATATCATCTAAACTTGGTTTTACTGATTTTATAAAAGTATCATTTGCTAATAATGTAGCATTAATTTCTAAGCTATTTTCTTGAAGTTTTAAACTTTTTAAAACTATATCATAAGGTATTCTTTTAAAAATAGATTTTATTCTTTTATTAATTCTATCATTTATATTTACGTGATCAGGAAGCTCAATAACTTTTCTAATCTCTTGTTTTTGCTCATTTGTTGATTTTTGCATATTTATATATAATTTATAAATACCAAAAAAAGCAACAATAAAAAATACTAAAATAAATAGATTATTAAAATTAGTTTTTTTTGCTTTCTTTCTAGGTTTTATAAAACTTTTTCTTAAATGCTTGTCTTTTGATAATTCAAAAATTTCTTCATCTATATTTATTGAATGATAATCAATTGGTAATAATAACTCTTCGCTTAGTTGTTCTATTTGCTCATTTGATAACTGTTTTAAAGCATATAAAATTACAATTTTTTCTACAAAAACATCTTTAGATTTTTCATAAAATTCATTTAGCATATTATGAATTATTTCATTTAATTCTAAATAATAAATTTCATCATAAAGTTTTTGACCAGTAATATCATCTTCATAAAAATGTGTTTTTTTAATCGATTCAAAAGTAGGTAAATCAACTGTTTTATTAAATACAATTGAGGCATCATTTCCTAATATTAAAACAAAAGCTTTATTATTAAACAGAAAGATTAATAATTGATTTTTACAAATGTTTTGTTCTAAATGTAAATTTAATATATGAAAAGCAGAATAGATATAATCAACACCTGTTTTATCAAAATAGTTTTTAGTTTCAAATAGAGTTGTTTTTAAAACAGCAATATCAAACTCATTATTTAATTCTGCTATTTCACAATCTTTTAGTTTTGAAGATAATTCTTTTGGAACAAGTCTTGTTGTATCACTTATTAAAAGTGTAGAGATATAAGTATTACTAATTTCATTTTGAGAAGCGTTTATTTTATGAGCAATATCATGTGCTAATATTTCATCATCAACTAAAAATACTGAATTATTAGCGTCAATAATTTCATTATCATTTAATTTTTTATAATCAAGTTTTAATTGTGTGTCATATTTAATAGCATTAATATATAAAGACTCTTTAGTAAACATATACTTCCTATTTAAACTTTTTAAGGCATTGCATGAGTCATCATTTTGTCTTTGATAAACTCTTTTGCCTCTTCAAATTCTAAACCTTCAATGCAAAAAGGTTCTGATAAATAAAAATCTATTTTTCCAAAAGGCTTTGGCAAAATAAACTTATCCCATGAACTAAACTGCCAATACTTAGATGGCTTTGAATTTAAAACAATAATCTTTGCTTTACTTTTTTGTGCAATTGCAACAACTCCATCAGCAACACTATATCTAGGACCTCTTGGACCATCTGGAGTTAAAGCTACATCAGAACCTGTTTTAATCTCTTTAATTGTACTAATTAAAGCTTTAGCTGCACCTTTAGAAGAAGAACCTCTTATTAATCCTGTTCCTAAAAGAGCATAAATCTTTGCAATAATTTCACCATCTTTGTTATGACTAATCATTGCTTTTACATTACCATTTGGTCTAAATTTAAAATAGTTTGTAGGTTGAGCTAATAAATCTCCGTGCCAAGCAACAAAGATAAAAGCTTCATCACTCTTTATTTGCGAGTGATGAAAAACTTTTTTGTTTGTAAAATAAATAAATTTTACAAGAAAATATAGTATATAAGGTAAAATATTTATCTTAAAATATTTTTTCATTACTGAACGATTTCACCTTTTAATGATGTTCTTGAGTTATCAGTAATTTTAACATTTACAAATTTACCAAGAAGCTCATCACTTCCTTTTACAAATACTTGTAAATAATTATCAGTGAAACCACAAACTTCACCATTAGATTTTAAACTTTCAACTAATACTCTAAAAGTTTGTCCAACATATGTAGGCATAATAGCTTCTAAATGTCTTTTATGTAATTCAATTAGTTCGATTAATCTAGCACTCCCAATCTTATCATCAACTGCTAAATCTTCCATATTCAATGCTTCAGTTCCAGGTCTTGGAGAGTACTTAAAGTTAAATATTTGATCAAATTTTGCTTTATTTACTACATCTAAAGTGTCTAAATAATCTTCTTCAGTTTCACCAGGAAAGGCTACAATAATATCAGTAGTAATTCTTAAATCAGGAACTAAGGCTCTTATTTTTTCTGTTCTGTTTAAGAACCACTCTTTTGTATAACCTCTTTTCATAGCTTTTAAAATTGATGTTGAACCACTTTGTAAAGGCATATGAATACATCTTGATATTTTTTTGTTTTTTGCAAACTCTTCAATAAATTCATCATCCATATGTAAAGGATGAGGAGATGTAAATCTAATTCGTTCTAAACCTTCAACTTTTGAAACTTCTTGTAAAAGTTTAGTAAAAGAAGATTTTTCTCTACCATCTGAGAATCTTCTTCCGTAAGAGTTTACATTTTGTCCTAAAAGCATAACTTCTACTGCACCTTGATCAACTGATTTTTGAACTTGGTCAACAATCATTTCAACAGGAATTGAAAGCTCTTCACCTCTTGTGCTTGGAACAATACAATAAGTACATTTTTTATCACAACCAACAGAGATATTTACACTAGCTCTGTATTTGTTTGTTTTTGCCGTTGCAAATTCATACATAGAATCATCATTATCAATTGAGATTTCTACAGAACCTTTTACATCAACAACATCTTTGATTTTAGATATATTTCTTGCACCTACAACAAAATCAACATATGGAGCTCTTTTAATAATATCTTTTCCTAAATGTGAAGCAGTACAACCACAAACTCCAATTTTAGCGCCATCTTTTTTCTTTTTATTAAACTGACCAATTTCAGAAAATAATTTCTGTACAGGCTTTTCTCTTACAGAACAAGTATTAATGATAATTAAATCAGCATCTTCCATCTTATCAGTTTGAGAGTAGTCTTTATGTTTTTCTAACTCAGCTGCAATATGTTGACTATCTGTGTCATTCATTTGGCAACCAAGTGTTTGTATAAATAGTTTTTTATTTGAACTCATAGCTTTATCACTTGATTAAAGTGCATGAACCTCATACATATATTCATCATCTGCTAAACCATATTTTACTTCTCTGAAGTAAACATTGTAGTCATCATCTTCAAGTGCATCAACTAAAGCCATCATATCTTTATGAGAGTTATCTCTGTCAAAATACAATAATTCTGCATTTGAACCTTTTTTTAATTCTTCTTTAATTTTATCTAGTTGCATTTTTTTTGGTTTTTTACTTAATTCTTCTCTTGCAATTAATAATTCCATATAGTAAACCTTTTCTTTTTAATTAGCTAAATATTATATCTAAAATTACTTTTATTTTCATAAAAGGAGTTTTAGATATAATATAACTCTACACTACATTGAATTCATAACATTACATTTCAATGTCAACAAATAAAAGATTATTAAAGGTTATTAATGGACAAAATTATAGATATTTTAGACTCAATTGCATATGAAAAAGGTCTACAAATTGAAAATGTTGAAAATGCTTTAAAAGAAGCACTTATAAAAACAGCAGAAAAAATGGTTGATGAAACGTTAAGATTCGATGCAAATATTGATAGAGAAAATAAAAAATTACAATTATCACAAAAAATTGAAGTTTTAGCAGTTGGTGATGAAAGATTAACTGGTGAAGTAGAAGATGAATATGGAAATGAAATTAACGCTGAAAACTTTATTGACCTAGATGAAGCAAAAGAAATTGACGCAGATTTAGAAATTGGTGATTTTATTGATTACGATTTAGAATTTGAAAATATGGGAAGAAATGCTGCAACAATATTACATAATAATTTTGAATATAAAATACAAAGATTTATAGAAGAAAACTTACTTGGTAAATACAAAGATAAAATTGGAAAAGTTGTATCTGGTGTAGTTACTAGAGTTGATAGGTCAGAAAATACTTACATCGAAATTGGTGAAGTAAAAGGAATGCTTCAGCGAAAAAGTAGAATTAAAGGTGAAACTTTTAAAGTAGGAGATACTGTAAAAGCTGTAGTTCGTGGTGTTAATATAGATAAAACTAATGGTTTAATTATTGATATTTCAAGAACTTCTCCAAAATTCTTAGAGTGTTTATTAGCTCTTGAAGTACCTGAACTTAAAGATGAAAAAGTAATTATAGAAGCAAGTGCTAGAATTCCTGGATCTAGAGCTAAAATTGCATTAACTAGTATTGACCCGCAAATTGATCCAATTGGTGCAGTTGTTGGAGTAAAAGGTATTAGAATTTCTGCTGTTTCTTTTCAATTAAGTGGAGAAAATATTGATTGTGTTGAATATTCAACTATTCCAGAAATGTTTATATCACGTGCCTTATCACCTGCAATTATTTCAAAGGTTGAGATTACACAAGTACCAACACATACAGATAAAGGCAAAGCAATTGTAACAATTCCAAGTGATCAAAAATCAAAAGCAATTGGAAAAGCTGGTTTAAATATTAGACTTGCATCAATGCTTACTAAATATGAAATTGAATTAGTAGAAATTGAAGGTTCAACTCCAACTGTTGAAGGTAACAATGAAAGAAGAGAAGAAAAAACAACAGATACTTCTTCATTAGAAGCGTTATTTAAATAAAATGAATAATATATATATTTATGATTCAGTAAAAAAACAAAAAGTTTTATTTGAAGCAATAGAAGAAAAAAAAGCAAAGATTTATGTATGTGGACCAACAGTTTATGATGATTCACATCTAGGTCATGCGCGTTCTGCTATTGCATTTGATTTACTTCATAGAGTTTTAAAAATGAATGACTATGAAGTAACAATGACTAAAAACTTTACTGATATTGATGATAAAATCATAAAAAAGATGTATGAAACTTCAAGAAGTTTAGAAGATATTACAAGTGAATACATAAGAGCTTATAAAGCTGATATGAAAGCTTTAAATGTCTTAGATAATACCTTAGAACCAAAAGCTACACAAAACCTTGAAATTATGAAAGAGATGATTAATAATTTAATCTCTAAAGATATTGCATATGTTATTTCAAATGGTGTTTATTTTGATACATCAAAAGACACAACTTATGGAAGTATCTCAAAAAGAGCAAGTGATGAAAATTCACAAGCAAGAGTTGAAGTAAATACTGAAAAAAGAAATTCATCTGACTTTGCTTTATGGAAATTTGCAAAAGATGAAGATGTAATTTTTGAAGCAAATTTTGGAAATGGACGTCCTGGTTGGCATATTGAATGTTCTGCTATGATAGAAAAACATTTAGCTTATAAAAATACTCCTTATCAAATTGATATTCACGGTGGTGGTGCTGATTTACTTTTTCCACATCATGAAAATGAAGCAGCACAAACTAGATGTTCATCAAATCAAGAAATTGCAAAATATTGGATGCATAATGGTTTTGTAAATATTGATGGTGAGAAAATGAGTAAATCACTTGGTAACTCTTTTTTCCTAAAAGATGTACTTAAATCATACAGCGGTGAAGTTATTAGATTTTATTTATTAACAGCTCACTATAGAACAGATTTTAACTTTAATGAAGAAGATTTATTATCTTCTAAAAAACGATTAGATAGATTATATCGAATAAAAAAAGACATAAAAAGTAAACCTGCAGATAATCCCAATGGAGTTTTTGTTAGAGAATTTATGAATTCATTGAATAATGACTTAAATACATCAAAAGCTATATCAATTATTGATGAATATATTTCTGGTAACAATAAGATTTTCCATAATAATAAAGAAGTAAATAAAAAGACTTGGGAAAGAGATATTCTAGCAACAATTAACTTTATAGAAGAAGTTATTGGAATTGGGGGTTCTTGTCCATTCAAATATTTCCAATTTGGAATATCACTTGAAGAAAAAGAAAAAATAGAAGAACTAATAGAAAAAAGAACTGAAGCTAAAAAAGCAAAAGATTTTGAAACAGCTGATAAAGTAAGAGATGAAATCTCTTCTTTAGGAGTTTCACTAATGGATACACCAACAGGTGTTGTATGGGAAAAAGTTTAAAACTTTTTCTCTACTTAAGATAAACTATAACTTAAATATTGATATAAATCTATAATTAAAAGTTTCTTATAAGATATAATTCTAAAAAACTCAAGGTATAATATGAGTAAAAAAGAATTAAACTCAATTGAAATGAATAATAAAGAGGATTTTGAATCTTTTAATATTCGCGAAAAGCTTAAAAAAGCTATCAAACCTTATGATTACTACCAAACTATTGATACTCTAGATTTTGATAATCTTACACTTTCAGATATGTTATTATTACAAGATTTTGGTATTTATAACAATGAGTTAAATGATGAAGAGTTTATGTTAAGACTTAGATTTCCTGCAGGAAGAATTACAAATCTAGAATTAAAGACTCTTGGTTTAATTTGTAAGAAATATGAACTTGATATTATTTTAACAGCTCGTGCTGGAATACAACTACATAAACTAGACTCAGCAAACATCCTTGAAGTATTTAAAACTTTAGAAAATATTGGTATAAATACATGGCAGAGTTTTGGAGATAATATTAGAAATATAACTACAGATATTTTTGATGGAAGAGGCAAATATAATATAATTAATGTGTATCCATATATTGTTCAAATGCAAAAATATATTTTAAAAAATGAAGAACTTCTTGGGTTGCTTCCACGAAGATTATCAACTACAATTTCAGGTTCATATGTAAATCAAGCTTCATTTTTTGCAAGTGACATATATTTTGCTTTAGCAAAAAAAAATAAAACTTATGGATTTAATCTATATTTAGGTGGCAAAAACAGTGAACTTGCACAATGTGCAAATATCTTTTTAAAAGAAAATGAAGTTTTAGAAGTTTTTAAAATTATTGTTAAGGTATTTAATAAACATGGCTTAAGATTAGATAGAGAAAGAACAAGATTATTTCATTTATTAGAAGAGATTGGTATTGAACTGTTTCGAACTTTTTTACAAGAAGAGTATAAGAAACAGTTTACAACAAAAGGAAAAACTTTACTAGAAAAAGTATCTTTTAGTGAATATGAACAGTTGAAAGATGGAACTTTTAGCTTTTGTTATAGGTCAGAATTTGCAAGACTAAAAGCAGATGAGTTATTAAATATCTCAAGTTATGCATCAAAGAATAATTTAGAAGTAAGATTAGGAGTTGATCAGCAAATATATCTTTTTAACTTAAAAGAAAAAAGTATATTATTAGAAAATTATAATAGAAATAGAACAGTAATAGCTTGTGTGGGTAGTGAATACTGCCCTTATGCATATTGGAATATAAAAGATGAAATCTCATTTTTACCATTAGAAAAGATTGAAGAATATAATCTATTAGTAGGTTTCTCAGGATGCTTAAAAGGATGTGCAAAACATGAACATAGTGATATTGGATTAGTTGGCTTAAAATCAAATATTTATGGAAGACGAGAAAAGACTGCAAGGATTTATTTAGGTGCTTTATATACAAATGGAGAAAAAACTGCAAAAAGAGTTTTTAACACAGTTCCAATAAATAGCTTAAAAGAGATACTTACTATCATAATAGATGAATTCGAAAATAGTGGATATAGAACTTTTGAAGATTTTGCTAGAAGTGTACTTCACAAATACAGTGATGAATTTTTAAATCTTTGGTTTCTGGCAAAATACTATACTAAAAAAACTGTATATTTAGATACACCAAATTACAAAGAATTATTAGAAGATAATTTTATAAATGAAAGTTTTATGGATTATATAAGCAAAGATTCACAAGAAGATTTTAAAAAAGCTATAAAATTTTTATCTTATTCTCTTTGGAACAAAAAAGAATCAAAAAAAGATGCACTTTTAAATAAAACATATATTATGCAAGGATAGTATATTTATTAAATAAATTTATCTAGGCATAAAAAAAGGGAAGATGCAATTACATCTTCCCTTTTTTATATACTTTTACTAGAATTATCTAGCGAAAGCTGCATCTGTAACATTTTTAGTGTTAACGATATATGGAACTAATGCCATATGTCTTGCTCTTTTGATAGCAGTTTCTACCATCTCTTGAGAATTTTTAGAGTTTCCAGTAAGTCTTCTAGGCATAATTTTACCTCTTTCACTCATAGAAATTTTTAATAAATCAGAGTTCTTATAATCAATGAAAGTTACTTTCATTTCAGTATATTTACAATATTTTTTTCCGTACTTTCTTCTTTCAGCCATGTTGTTTTCCTTTATTTACTAAAACGGTATTTCGTCTTCGTCTATATCTATTTCAGGTATCTTTTGTTCAGGCATTTTTGCTGCTTGATTATTACCACCATAGTTGTTTTGAGCATTTTGAGTTTTCGAAGTATTATTGTATTCATTTTGTGCTGGTTGATTATACGATCCTTGAGGATTATAACCTTGGTTGTCCCCAGCATTATTGTTCATTGAATCACCTTTTGAATCTAACATTTTCATAGTTTCAACTCTTAATGAGTGTCTATTTCTATTAGTTCCATCTTGTGCTGTCCATTGTTCAAATACAAGTCTACCTTCTAATAAAACTTTAGAGCCTTTTCGTAAGTATTGATTAGCAACTTCAGCAGATCTCCCAAACATATTGAAATCTAAAAAACAAACTTCATCTTTTTGTTCTCCAGCTGCAGATTTATACTTAAATGATGTTGCAATTGCAGATTTTGCTATTGCTGCACCAGATGGTAAATATCTTAGCTCAATATCTCTTGTTAAATTTCCTACCATAATTACTTTATTATACATACTAAATCCCTATACTTTTAATTAGTTAGCTTTTTTAGCCGCTTCGTTACTCATATATGTCCATGCTGCAATCTCTTTTTTATTTTCATATTTAATGAAAATGAATCTAATGATATTTTCATTGATTCTGTAATTTCTTTCGATTTCAGCAATTCCTGCAGGTTCACCTTTGAAATATGCTAAGAAGTAGTAACCTCTTTTGTGCTTTTCAATTTCGTAAGCTAATTGTCTTGAACCCATATTGTCGCATGCAACAATTTCTCCACCATTCTTTTCAATTGTTGCTTTAACAGCATCGATTTGAGCTACAGTTTCTTCTTCAGTTAACGTAGGCTTAATAATAAACATTGTTTCGTAATGTCTTAATTTGCTCATCTATTTTCTCCTTCTAGATTATGCCGGTATTCTAGTTTTCACTAATATCAGCAAGGGTACTTTTTTATAAAGTCATGGATTTTATCCAAATAAAACTGTAAACTTTCTTAGAGTTGCTTGTAAATATAGATTTGAATTGTCAATCCTTGAAGATTTTAGTTCTAATTCAATATTTAACAAAAATTCAAGCATTTCTTGAAATTTCTCAGGTTTAATATTTATTGCTAGTTTTGATTTCTTTTCCCATACTTGTTTAGGAGGAATAAATCCTAATATCTCTTTTGGATTTGGAGCTCCTATTGCTCTTGCATATGAAGATATCATAAACAGTTGTTGAATAAAGGAAGTAACTTGGTTTATTAAAAATATTTCATTAACACCCTCTTCTAAAAGAAGATTCAAGTCATTTGAGATATCTTTTCCACTTAATAAATTATGTAAAAAGTCCTCAAAAGAAACAACACCAATTCCAAAACAGTGTGTATTTATAGTATTTGAAGTTATTTTCTCTTCTAAAATAGCTAGTTTTGATAAGTCATTAATACATAAAGATAAATCATTTTTATGCATGAAATATAAATGATTAAGTGCAGAAAGTTCATAATTAATATTTAATTTCTTTGCTTCATTTTCAATCATTCTTACTGCTTCATTATCATTTAGTGCAAACATTCGAACAACTGCAGAGTTTGTTTTAGGAGAAAAACTTTTTTCCATTGATCTAAAATCTGTATCACCAATACATGAGAAAACAACTGTACTATCTGGGTTTGTATTACAAGCTTGTACTAAAATATCTACTTCTTTTTTAGGTATTTTTTTATCGCATTTAATTAGTAAAATATTATTAGAAGAGAAAAGTGAGGATTGAAGTAATTTATCTTTAGCATATTTAAAATCATATTCATCAAAATACAATTTTTCAATTTCTTCTTTTTGTCCAAGTGAAGATGTTACAATATGTGAATAATGCTCAACTAAAAATGTTGATTGTCCATAGAACATATAAGCATTAAATTTTTTATTTTGTCTTAAATGATTATCAAATTCGTTTTTATACATAGGGTATATCTTATCCTAAGTTATCTTTTAATAAAATTCATCTAAACACGCAAACATATAAAAAGGTTATTGATGTATAAAATAGAACTTCCACTTCTTGGCTTTGAAGATATAAAAGAACTGGAAATAAAATCTCTTGATGAAAACTTTCTTACAATTGAGTTGAACAATAATAAGAATCTAAACATTAATCTTGTTAATATTGATTACTTCAAAAAAGATACGTTTAATTTTGATATTAGTGATGATATTTTAGAAAGAATGCAAATAAAAAATAGAGATGATTTTAAAATATTTTTTACAGTTGTTATGCAAAAACCAATTGAAGATTCTATTGTTAATCTTGCTGCTCCAATTTTAATAAATGAAAAAGAGAAACTAATTGGCCAATATGTTATAAAAAATAGAATTCCAAAACTACTTACTACTTTAAGCCAGAATAGTATTTAAATACTATTCTTCATCTTTTTTACAACTACACAAAGAGTAAACGAACCCTTTACGTAAGCTTCACAAAGAAATCCTATAATATAACTACAAAATATAACACAGAATATAAAAGAGGATTTAAAAATGAAAAGATTAACAACAACAATTATAGGATTAAGTTTATTAGCAGGAAGTGCATTAAGTGCAGAAGAAAAATTCGCAAGTTTTTACCCAATTGAAAATAGTGATACACCAGATTATTTAGTAAGCTTTAGTGATAATAAAGGAGAAGTTTTCCAAACATTGGCAAAGTCAGGGATTCAACACTGTACACTAACAGCATTTTA
>Ga0193963_1000313_pt1 | contig 25532 bp, 23 predicted proteins | sample FB_6_MG_FD_140359 | JGI IMG/M metagenome (GOLD analysis project Ga0193963, IMG submission 140359) | Microbial mat bacterial communities from the Broadkill River, Lewes, Delaware, United States - FB_6_MG | ecosystem: Environmental > Aquatic > Freshwater > River > Microbial mats | place: USA...
AAGTGCATCACCAAGTGTCATTGTTGACTCATCGTTAACTGATTTTAACATATCTCTATCTTTTTGAGATGCTAATCTTCTAACTGATAATCTTACTCTGTTTCTTTGTTTGTCAATATTAACAACAACAGCTTCAATTTCATCACCAATTTTAACTTCTTCTTCACCTTCTTCTGGTTTCATCATATCTTCTTTTCTGATAAGACCATCAAGATTATTTTCAAGTTTAACAAAAACACCAAAATCTTTGATATCTTTAACAGTTGATTTGATTATATCTCCATTTGAATGTTCTTTCTCAAATTTTTGAGCTGGAGAATCTTGAAGTGATCTTACACTTAAAGAGATGTTTTCTTTTTCTGTATCAATCTTAATGATTTTAACTTCAATTTCATCACCTTTTTTGTAAATATCTTTACATTTTGCAGTTGATTCCCAGTTAGCTTCTTCATTATGTAAAAGACCATCAACTGTTCCTAAGTTAACAAATGCACCAAAATCAGTTAGTGTTGCAACAGTACCTGTAACTACATCACCAACTTTATTTTCTTTGATAAATGTTTGGAATGGTTTTGGTTGTAAAGATTTTAGTGAAACTCTTAATCTTCTTTTATCGCAATCTAAATCAATAACTTCAACATTGATCTCTTGACCAATTTCTAAATAATCTTTAGGATTTTTTACATTTTTATTGTGACTGATTTCTGAAATATGTAATAAACCTTCGATATCATTACCTAAATCTACAAATGCACCATATGATTCAAAGTTAGAAACTGTAACTGTAATTGTATCACCAGTTTCAAGAGCATCTCTCATCTCTTCCCATGGATTAGCTAATGCTTCTTTAATTGATAAAGATAAGTGACCTTTTTCTTTGTCATAAGATTTCATAACAGCAATAACTTCATCACCTTCTTTATAATAAGCAGATGGATTAACTGGACCTTTGTAAGAGATTTCATTGTAGTTTACTAAACCATCAATTCCACCTAAGTCTACGAACATACCATATGAAGTAATTTTTTTAACGATACCTGTTTTAGGTTCATTGTTTTCCATTAATTCAGCTATTTTTTCTTCTTTATGTTTTTGAGCTTCTTCGATTAGTTTTCTTCTAGAGATAACAATACTTGATGTTTCTGGTTTTGCTTTAAGAACAACTGCTTTGATTTTTTTACCAACAGCTCCAATTGCTTTTAAGAAACCTTGTGCCATTGGCATGAAGTATTCCATACCTTCTTCATCTTGAACGATAAATCCAGCTCTTGGCTTAACTGAAGTTACAATACCTTCAACAATAACATTTTCTGGCTCTTCACCATGTTGTGCGAAAAATTCATCAAACTTAGCTTTTTGTAAAACTTTTTTGTAAGATAAAGATAAGTTTTCACCTCTTGTACCTGTAATCATAACAGTAATTGTATCACCAACAGTGTACTTAACTGTACCATCTGTATTTGTAATTTCACTTAAAGGAATTCTTCCCTCTTTACCTGCGATACTTACTGTAAAGTTCTCATCACCAATAATAACGATTTCACCTTCAGTAACTGAATTCGTTTCTGTGTTCTTTTCGCTCTCCTCCAACATTGCTGCGAAGTCTTCACCTTCTATTTCAAAATCTTCAAATTTCATTTGCTTGCCTACCCTTTTGTTTTTTATAGGGCGATTATACCGAAATTAGTCTTAATTTTTTTATAGTTAAACTTTTTCTGGTTTTTCTCTTCTAATAAATTCTAGCAAAAAGACAAGAAAAATCCCCATAATGATAGAAGTTATAAATGATACAATAACTATTAAAGCTCTTTTGGGTTTACTTTTATCTTTTATATATGCAACTTGAGGTAAAGTAAATTGCGTCACATTATAAAATGTATTTGCTTTTGATAAGACCTTCTTTTGCACTAATCCTGATATGATTTTACTTAGTTGCTCTTTTATATTGATATCTTGGGTTCTTGATAATTCATTGTTATAATATTCTAATTTTTTATTTACATTTGACATTTCAATTGTTCTTAATTGCGATGTTAATTCTATTAAATATATTTGTACAAGTTCTTTTGCTAAAAATCTGTCCGGATGTTCTGAACTAATTTTAATAATACCTGATTTTTTATCTGTAGTGATTTTGATTATAGATTTGATTTTTATAAAGGCATTATATTTAAGTTCATTTATATCTATTTTTTTAGTTGAAGTATCTTTTTTATTTAATAGGTTATAAAATGTATCATTATTAAATGGAAATACTAAATGATTGATATCTATTTTAAGTTTATTGATTAAATTGTATTTTGTGATTATTTTGTCTTGAAATGTAAAATCATTTAAAATTGTTTGAAGTGAAGTTCCAATATCTATTTGTGAGCCTCCACCTATATCAATACCTGCGATACCTGCTAAAGCACCCAAACCACCAAGAGATTGCTTTGCTTGTCCTTGTGGGATAAGTGTTGTAGATGAAATATAACTATTTGGCTTACTCATAGCAAATAGTATAGAAAAAATAGTAATAACAAAAGAAAAAAGAATTATTTTGATCTTATGTTTCCAAATAGTTAAAAATAATTCTTTTAAATCAATTTCATCTTCATCTCTATTAATATTTTGGTTTGCAATCATCTAAATAGCACCAACAGTATTTAAAGAGGCTGCAGTAATAGCAAGTTGGTAAATAATTTGACTTACATCTTTCCAAAGCATAATATTAGATACACTATTAATTTTCATTGGAACAATGATAGTAGAACCTTTTTCAATATTTTGTCCATTTGAAAACCATGAGTCATATTCGATTGATTCTGCTTCTCCATTGGCTAATACAACATACAAAAAGTCTTGGTCAGCACGTTGTGTGATTCCTCCAGCTTTTTTAATATAATCATCAGTAGTTAGTGCACTATTGTACACAAATGTATTAGGATTAAGAACTTCACCATATATTGATATAGTATCATTTAGTGATGGTATCGTTAAAGTGTCTTTATCTTCAAGTTTTATGTTAAACTCACTTTTCCCAAATTTGTTTAAATCTTTTTCTAAAAAAATCACCAATCTTCCTAATGCCACATAATCTCTTGTTTGATCTTCTAGCATTTTAATAGTACTCATTAGGTCTGATTGCGAGCTATCTTTAGTTCCTGCTTCTCTTCCATTTGTAGAGATAAATATCATTTGTTGTTTTAGTTTGGCAACAGATTCTTTTATCCTTTTCTCTTCATTTGTTTTTATACTTTCCCTTGTAAACAGTGATCCTTCTAAAAATGCATTTTGTGTAAACCCACCTGCTCTTTTAATTACACTTGATAATTTTTCACCATTTTTGATAGTATATATTCCAGGAAATTGAACTTCACCTTTTAGTGTAATCGTTTTTCTTTCATTCCAATTTGGTATAGAGAAGACTTTTATCTCGTCATCATTTTTTAGTGTAAAATCATCTATTTCATCTAAAAGAATAGTTTTGACAGTTCTTTTTCTTACACTATTTTCTATACTGTAACGAATGATTTCAAAATGTTGAAGATATGCTTTTTTTGTAAACCCACCAGCAATTTCAATTGCTTTTGATAATGAAATATCTTTATTTAAAATATATTCATTTGGTTGATATACAGCTCCAGTAATATTAAATGTATTAATCTCATTTTTCATGTAATAGTCAAATAACTCTATCTCATCAAACTCCGACAAAACATGTTCTTCATTAACAAACAAAATTTGTGGCATAAAATCTTTAGTGTTGTATGTTGTAAGTCTTATTTTAGTATATGGTGTAGATCCTGCTATATTAATCAAATCTTTCACTTTCATATTTTTAAAATAGTTGTATGGACCTGTATTTACTACAGATTCTCCCTTGATAGTTACATAAGGAGATATTTTACTGTTGTATTTATTAAAAATATAGAGTTCATCATTGTTCTTTAATTTAAAATCTTTGTTATTGTTTAGTACATCTTGTAAATTAAAACTTATAATTTCTTTTTCTAACGTTTTTGTTTCTCTTTTTATCATTGCATAGTTAAAAAGAGTTTGTTCTAAAAATACACCTTTTAAAGTAACATTATTTATCTCTTTTTGTAGTAATTTATGTAAACTCAAATCTTTATTTAATGATCGTTCACCTGGTCTTACTACATTACCATAGAGGTAAATACTCTCTTTATGAATTTTATCAACTGCATATACATAAATACTATCTCCATTTTTGAGTGCAAAATTTTTGGCTTGCTCTAAATTTATTTCATAAGTTTTTAACTTTTCATTATTGATATATCTTTTAATCAAAAATCCATATTTACTACCATTAAATTTAATACCACCAGCATATTCAAGTAGTTTATCTAGGTTTTCATTATTTTTAAGTTCATATTTTGCAGGGTTAGATATTGCACCATTTAAGGATACAATTGATGTTGCTTTTGGTATGAATACTACATCTCCTGATTTTAGTAAAATATTGAGTGTATCCTCTCCACTATTTAGTAATTTGTAAAAATCAAGTATAGCTAAAATTTTATTATCTCTCTTAATAATCACTTCACGTAATGACCCTATTTCTTTAACTCCTTGCGCTTCAATTAATAAATTTTGTACAGTTGATAACGCGTTTATATTATAAAGTCCAGGTACTTTTATATCTCCAACTAAACTTACTTGAATAGTTGAATAGTGAGATATATTTATCATAACTTCAGTATTTGTATAGTTTTGTTTTAATTTGTTTTTTAATAAACTTGAGATACTTTTGTATGTTTTACCGCTAACATTTAGTGGTCCAATACGTGGGATGTTAATATTCCCATTGTTGTCTACCGTAAGTTTTAAAGTATCATTTGTTGCTCCAAAAAGTGATATAGTTAATTCGTCACCAGAGTTTATTAGATAATATGATGGAACAGGAAGAGATGAGTTATTAAAGCTATTCTTATTTTTAAAGAAACTTAAACTATAACGTTCTAGTTTGGACCCTTTTTTATCTACTTGATATGCTGAAAGTTCTTTTAGTACTTCACTATTTGTATGATATTTTAAAGGATTAATGTGCACAGTTTTTTCTAAACTGATATTTTTATCACTCTTCAATTGGGTATTGTTTTTATCTAAAATTAAAGTATCATTATTCTCATCAAATTGTATTTTATTTAGGGTGTTATTATTTTCTACTGTAAGTGTAATATTATTATCATTAACTTTTCCCTTACTTTGGATTCTTCTTAATATTATGTCTTTTGTTAAACCACGTTTGAGCATCTCTTTTTGTGCTTGTGGAGTATTTAATAATGACGGATCTGATTTGATTTTATTAATTAACTCAGAATGATTCTCTTGTGCAAAAGATAATTGAAGAAATAAAAAAATGAAAATAAGAAGATATTTACGTAACATAATTTGGTACCCTTAAAAGTTATTTATACTATTTTATCCAAAATCTTATAAATTAAAACTTTCTTATCTACTAGACAGTAATTGATAAGTATAGGTTATTGGTTTAATTTATTTTTTAAGTAAATCTATGTTAGTATTATTTGTTAACAAAATTAAAAAATTAAAAGGGGAAAATATGAAATTTTCTAGTATAAGTAAGGTAGCTGCAGCTACTATTTTAGGTGGTGCATTTTTTGTAGGTTGTGGTGTAGATCAAGTTTCAAATTCTGTAAGTGGTACTGGTTTAGCAGCTTATATCAAAGGTGGTACAGCATTTGTAGATTGTAATAAAAACGGAGTTCAAGATGCAGGTGAACTAAGTACAACAACATCAGATAACGGTACTTTTAGTGTTAATTCAATTTGTACTGATTATAATATTGTGATTACTGGTGGAACAAATAGTGTAACAGGTTTAACTATTGATTATCCAACAATTGCACCTAAAGGTTCAACAAAAATTTCTCCAATGACAACAATGCTAGCTGCACTACCAGCTGCAGATAGATCTGGATTTTTAAGTTCATTAGGTTTAAGTGAATCAGATTTAAATGTAGATTACAATGTTGCTGATACATCTAATCCAACAAATCAATCATTAATTTCAAGAATAGCTGCAATTAAAACTTTAGTAGAAACTACACTTTCATCTGCTGGTGGTAAAACTTCAAATATAGCTGCTATTGCAACAGCATTTAAAGATTCTGTTGCAGATGGAAAATTCAAAACAGATGTAAATTCTTCTACTATAACTAGCTTTAGTAATGCAATGGCATCAAAATATACTGATGTAAATATTTCATCTGACATTGCTACTGTAAGTACTACAGTAAGTAACTTAGCAAAAGCAGATAAAGATACTTTTAAAAAACAATTAGAAAGTGCAGAAAATGCAAATGCTGATATTATTGATAAAAAAAATGGTATTACTAGATTAACATTAGGTTCTTCTCTTCAAATTGGTGATATCAATACAACTTTAACGAATGGTACTTTCTCTGCAACGGTTGATACAAACAGTAGTACAAAAATAGCTGATTTTTATAATATAGCAATTGCTCAACCTACATTAAATCAAGATATTAATGGAACAGAACAAGTTTCTTTAACTCTTTCTATTGTTGCTAAAACAAATCATGTTGGAGATAAAATTGTTTTAAAAATCAATACTGTTGATTTAACATCTTCGTCTGAAAATTTAACATCTACTATTCCAACTGGTACTACAATTTCATTATCTTCTACAGGATTAACTGGTATAAGTAATGTTACAAAAGATACAAATGCATCTGTTGCAAATTCTGATTTATCAGTAAATGTTAATAATTTATTAAAAGTACTTGATGGAGATATGTCTACACAAATTACTGCGTTAAATACATATTTAACTACACCTAATTCGTATGATGTAAACTTAACAATTGGTGATTTAGATAAAACAAAATTAACTACAGGATATACTTCAATTACTGGTACAGTAGAAGTAAAATAATTTTGCTTAAATTTCATTCTAAACTTTTGTTTAGGATGAAATAAATCTTCAACTTCATTTGGATATACTATTCAAATGAAAAATATACTAAAATACTCAATATCAACAATTTCAATTATCGGACTTATAAGTGGCTGTGGTGATAGTTCATCTCAACCAGCAGATACAAAAATAAACCAAAATAATACTACAGTTTATGTAGAGCGTGGACCTGTTTTACAATCTATTGTACAAGATGCAAATGGTAACTATGCTACAAATAAAATTAATACCAATCAGTATACATTTAATAACACTCCTGCATATCCTATAACTGCTAGTGGAGGGTGGATAGATATAGACCAAGATGGTAATAAAACAACAAGTGATATTGTTTTGGATATAAATTTAACTTCATATTCTTCTAATATTACACCTATTACTACACTATTAAGTGAATCAAATATTACTAAAAGAGAAGCTTTAGAAAATAAACTATTATCTATATCAAATCTAACAGACAAAAATGACTTATATAAACTGCCTTCTGTTTCAGGGAAACAAAGTCTAGCTGTATTAGTTAACAGTATTTATAAAACTTCTAAAGAGCAAAATAATTCTATTAATCAACTATTTAGTTATAAAAATTTAGTTACAGATAGCAATAATACATTGCAAAATGAATTCATTTCTTTAAATAGTGAGACGAATAGTAGTATTTTTAAAAATGGAAAAATAGATTCTCTTCTTTTAGAAAAATACCTTTATGACACAAATGCTTCTTTATTCACAAAAGCTACAAATAAAGGCACACTAACTTATAAAGAATCATTTTCTACTGATGATATAGAAAGCATCTGGAATATTAGTTTGCCAGTTAATATTGGAGTGGATTATAGTGATTTTAATATTGGTGTGCGATTTATAAAATCAGAAAATGATGGAAGTGACGATATGGGGGATTTTGTATATAAAAATTTGACTATCAAAGATAATAATATTTCTTCTCCTGAAAAATTAGATATTTATGGTTATGGTGATAGTAGTAGTGGTGGAACATGGTTTGACAAAGATTCTAATACTGATAATGTATTAGAAAATTCTTTATCGTTAAGTGGTGGTACTTTAAATTTAAATTTAGGTTATGTCATGAAAAAACAAACAGTGGTTAGTGAGAGTAAATTTAAAGTTGCTACAGACTATACCCTTCAAATAGTTGCTACAAAACCTATTTTTAGTGATTCAACTGCAACGAGTTTAAAACTTATTTCAGATAATTATGATTTTACAAATAAACAAGGAGTATCTGGTGTACTTAAAATTAAGTAAAGTTTTTACAATAACATGCATTTTTGTCAGTTCTTCTTTTGCAAATAATATAGAATACAATTACCATGATATACATACTAAAATACCAGTTGAAGGAACTCTAGGTATAGGATTAGGCTATAAAACTCTTAATGATACTGTTGATATATTAAATATCAAAGAATCAGAGTTTGGTGGTACTAAACAATTTGATAGCATTGGTGATTTAAATGGTTATGAATTTTGGGCACATTATTCAATAACTAATAATTTAATGCTGTTTTATAAAAATAGTGCTCTAGAGATAGAATATGGCTCAAACACTATTACAAATTTATCTAATGAGATATATACGCGTTATAATCTTAAAAACTCTTTTTCTTTTGATATTGGTTTTATCCATAACCAATTGAGTGATTTTTATATTACAGATTTAAATAACATTAATCAACTTGGAAAAAGATATTTTGGTTCTACTGATTTTGATTTAAAAAAAGAAAATAATAAAGTTACTCTTTTCCAAAAAAATGAATATACAGTATTAGAGTATAATCCTTGGGTTGGTTTAGAGGATACAAGTGATACTAGTATTTATTTTCGTTTGGTGAATGATGTCGAAATGAAAAATATACTTTTTGATTATTATGTTGGACTTAAATATACGCAAATAAATAATAAAATTGTAGCAAATAAAGAATTAGTAAGTATAGATTCAAATATACAAAAAGATTTAAATCGTGATGAGATGATGTTTCTTATGGGACTAAATTTATCATATGAATATAAAAAAGCTTTTTTTGAATTTGCCTATGAATATAACAGATTTAAAAGAGATGTAGGACTTAATTATATAAATCAAAATCATATTATAGATTTGACTTTGGGTTATAATATTTCTGAATCAATGAAATTTTATTTTAGTGGAAAAGTGATGTCAAATCAATTAAATGGAGAGATTCCATATTTATATAATCAATATACTCAAACAACTTATGATCATAAATATGGCTATATTACAACAGGTTTAAAGTATAGTTTTTAAAGTATAGAGAAGACTAGATCTTTTCTATACAATTAATTACATTTTGAATAATCCAATCAGGTGTAGATGCACCAGCAGTTATTCCACAAATAGTTTTTCCTTTAAACCATAATTTATCTATCTCATTTTCATCTTCGATTAAATAACTTACACAATTTTCCGTAGATATATTAAACAATTGTTTAGTATTCGATGAATTTTTTCCACCAATGACTATCATAATATCTACAGTTGCAGAGAGCTCTCTTGTTGCACCTTGGTTTTCAAATGTTGCATCACAAATAGTGTTAAACACACGTACTTCTTTATATTTTAAAATTAAATTATTTACAATGTCTAAGTATTTTTCTTTTTGTTTTGTTGTTTGTGCTACTGTTGCAATTTTATCATACTTAAAAACTAAATTCTCTAATGCTTGTGGATTAGGCACTACATGTACATCGTCTCCATAACTTTTAACACCTTTTACCTCAGGGTGGTTTTCATCACCAAATATCACTATGCTATATTTATCTTCTGACATTTTTTTCACTATTTGTTGTGGTGTAGTTACAAATGGACAAGTAGCATTGATTACTTTTGTATTATTTTGTTTTAATTCTGCTAAGTCATTTTTGGGGATACCATGCGTTCTAATAATTACTGTATCATGCTCTTTTGCTTCTTCTATTGTTTCGTATAAATCAACATTAAAATCATTTTTTAATCTATTAATCTCTTTTTGATTATGAATTAATGGCCCCATTGTTGCAGAATTTTTATGTTCTTCTGCAATTTTAATGGCTCTTTTTACTCCAAAACAAAATCCGTAATGAGATGCTACTTTTACTTTCAATTTTTATCCTTTTAATGATTCTAGAATTTCATAAAAATTAGGAAAAGATGTTTCTATACATTGTGTATCTTCTATATTCATACCACATAATAGTCCTGCTATTGCAAAACTCATAGCAATTCTATGGTCACCATGTGAATTTATCGTTGCTTTTTTTAATGTTGAATTTCCATCTATCTCATAGCCATCTTCAAACTCTGTAAAAGAAACTTCACAAAGTTTTAAGTTGTTTACAACAGCACTAATTCTATCGCTTTCTTTAACTCTTAACTCTTTTGCATTTTTTACAATACTTTTACCATTTGCAATAGACATAGCGATACTTAAAGCTGGAAGTTCATCAATTAACCATGCAATATTTGACTCAACTGTTACACCATTTAAAACACTGTGTTCAACAATAATATCCCCAATAGGTTCATATACATCTTCAGTTTTTAAATAAGATACTTTAGCACCCATTTTCTCTAGAATTTTATATGCTTCTATTCTTGTAGGATTTAAAGTGACATTTTTTAAAGTGACTTTTGAGTTTGGAGTAATAGCTGCAGCAACTGCAAAGAAAAATGCAGAAGAAGGATCTGTAGGAACAGTTAGATTTAGAGGTTTTAATCTCTCTTTTAAAGGTTCTATCTCTATCCAACCATCTTCATTTGTAGCGATATTTGCACCCATACCATTTAACATACGTTCAGTATGGTCACGGCTTAATAAATCTTCTTTGTAGTAAGATTTTTCATCACTTTGAATACCAGCTAAAATAAGTGCAGATTTTACTTGTGCAGAGTCTATTGGACTATGATATTTAAATGAATCTAATTTAGCACCTCGTATATGAAGAGGGGCTTTATTTCCATTTTCTCTACCATCAATAGAAGCACCTATATCTCTCAGTGGATTAGCAACTCTTTTCATTGGTCTACTTCGAAGATATTTATCACCTGTTAATATAAAACTTCCCTCGATACCGGCTAATAAACCAGCATAAAGTCTCATTCCTGTTCCTGCATTTCCACAATCAAGAATATCATCTGGTTCTGTTAAGCTTTTAGGTGGAGTGATTTTAATAGTCTTTCCATCGTCTTCGATTTTTGCGCCTAGTTTTTCTGCAATTCTTAATGAATCCATAGTATCTTCACCACGAAGATAGTTTTTGATTGTTGAAGTTTTATCACTAAATAAACTAAACATAGCACATCTATGCGAGATAGATTTATCACTAGCAATATTGTCGATAACTATATCAAATGGATTCACAAGTGGTGTTATGTTTAGTTCTTCCATTATCTTAAACCTATATCTAAATCTTTTTCTAATTTCGCTAGAACTTTATCCATTATATCATTTATATCACTTTCTTCAAAAGTTTTAGTTTCTGATTGTAAGATAAATTTAATAGTTAAACTCTCATCGTCACCTAGTTTTTCATCAGTGTATATATCTACTAAATTGAACTGTTTGATTTCGTTAATTTTAAGTGAATTGATAGCTCTTTTAATATTTTTATATTCTAAATTTTTTGGTGCAATGATACTTAAATCTCTTTTAGAAGCTTGAAATTTAGATATATTAGTTGCAATGATTGTTTCTTTATTTAGTAAATCAAAATTAATTTCTGAAATAAATGTATCATTAGATATATCAAAGTCTTTTGCTACAGTAGGATGGATTTTATATATAAAACCAATGTTTTTTCCATTTTTAATGATAGAGGCATTTTGGTATGGATGGATAAAACTATTGTCTATTTTCTTCATAGGTTCAAGTTCAAATTCACCAATAATACCTGATAGTTTTTGAGAAAAAGCGAAGAAATCTATATTTTTAGGTTTTGCTTTATTTGCTACTGATTCAGCTTCGATTTCACCAGAAAAAATAAATCCTAAACTTTTTGTTTCTTCTCTATTTTTATTAAATATAGTTCCTATTTCAAATAAACCTATTGATTTATATCCTTGTTTAGCGTTATGTGAAACTGCTTGTGCAAAGTTTAAAGCCATAGTTGTTCTAAATGTATTAAGTTCATTTACTATTGGATTTAAAATCTCTTTCTTTTTAATAACTGTAGGAAATTTATACTTTTCTAATAACTCTTTATTTGTAAATACATAAGTTAATGTTTCAAAGAAACCATTCTCTGTTGATTTAGTTCTAATTTCATTTTTTAAGATAAGTTTATTTGATGAATCGTTAATATTATTTAGTTCTCTAATCTCTAATGGTTTAGATTTAATTTTATCAATTCCAATCATTCTTACAATTTCTTCTGTAACATCTGCAACATTTTTAATATCATGTCTAAAAGCAGGGATTGTTACATTTATTGTATTTTGTCCATCTTGTTTTACAAAAAAACCTAATGATGTAAGAATTTGACTCACTTTACTAGGTGTGATATTTTGACCTATTATAGAGTTTAATCTTTTATTGTTAACATTGATTGTGATCTCGGATACATCATTAATGAAATTTTTACTACCATTATAAATCGTAGCACCATTTTGAGATAATAAAGAGATAATTGCATTTATTCCACTTTCTAAATGTGGTTCACTTCCTCGTGATGCTTTATAATAAATATCACCAGTTTTTTTCTTTTTATCAAATACGTGTTGTGAAAGTTGCTCTGGATTTATATAACTAGCTTCGATGATTACTTCATCTGACAGTTTTTCTACTTTTCCTGTTTCAATTCCAATAGTACTTACAAGAACTTTACCTACAACTGTATCAAATCCATCTTTGTCTTTTGTAATACTTAATGTTGATAATTTATCTTCTTCTTTTGCAACAGCTTGTGTATATACATTTAATAACACACCAGATGCATGAGTAGTATATGCAACAGCAGTTTCAATTTCTGTATTTTTTAATTGACCAACAGTAGAAGCTCTTAATGTATGTAATAAATCTAATTTAAAGTTTTCTAAAGAAGCTGCTTTGTAAATTAAGTTTGCTTCACAATTCATATCAAAAGTTACATCAAAAACTTGTCCAATTCCCATATTATTACTGTTAACAATAGAATCTACATTTTTCATAGGGATGTTAAAATAAGTACTTAATTCTCTTGCAACACCATTGATACTTAAACAGTCACCTCTATTTGCAGTTAATTCAATCTCAATAATCTCATCATTAATTAAAGAGTATTCATTTAACTCTTTACCGATTTTTAATTCACCAATAGAATCATCAAGCTCCATAATCCCATCATTTGCTTTTGGAAGACCAATTTCTGATGAACTACAAATCATACCATTTGATGGTACACCTCGCAAATTTGCTTTTTTGATTTTAAAATCTTCACCTAACACAGCTCCAACAGTTGCAACTGCAACATACTGACCTGCTTCAACATTTTTTGCACCACAAACAATTTGTTCGATTTTATTTCCGATATTTACTTGACAAACATTCAGTTTATCAGCATCTGGATGTTTCTCTTTTGATTTAACATACCCTACAACTACATTGTTAGGGATTAATGTTCTTTGTGTACTATCAACTTCTAAACCAATAGAATTTAAGGCTTTACACATAGATTGTGTACTAATTTTTGAAATATCAATATATTCTTGTAACCATTGTCTTGTAACTATCATCTAAATTGTCCTAAAAGTCTAATATCACTCTCAAAAAGAGATCTTAAATCACCTATTTTATGAATAAGCATAGCAAAACGCTCAATTCCTAAACCAAATGCATAACCACTTACTTTTTCATATCCAACTGCTTTAAAAACATTTTCGTCAACGATTCCACAACCAAGTACTTCTAGCCAACCTGTATGTGAACACACTCTACAGCCACAGCTTTTTCCTGTTGATTCGTCTTTACAAAAAATACATGAGATATCTACTTCAGCAGACGGTTCAGTAAACGGGAAGAATGAAGGTCTAAATCGAACTTCAACATCCCCAAACATATGTTGTAAAAATTCTTCCATTACAAATTTTAAATTAGCAAATGAAACTACACCCTCTTTTTCAACAACTAGTCCTTCAATTTGATGGAACATAGGAGTATGTGTAATATCAAAATCTTTTCTAAATACAGTACCTGGTGCTATCATTCTAATAGGTGGTTTTTGATTCATCATAGTTCTAATTTGTACAGGTGAAGTATGTGTTCTTAAAACAGCACCATCATTACAGTAAAAAGTATCTTGCATATCACGTGCTGGATGATATTTAGGTAAGTTCAAAGCTTCAAAGTTATGAAAGTCATCTTCAACTAAGGGACCCTCTTCAACACTAAAGTTTAAATTTTGGAAGTATGTTGTAATTTGGTCTAAAGTATCAGCAACAGGATGTTTTGCAGCATGATTTAAATTTGATGTAAATTTCGTTACATCAATTTTTTCAGCTTCAAGTTGTATCTCTAGTTCTTTAGCCATTAACATTGTTTTTTGTTGTTCTAAAACTTCATTAATTTGAGCTTTTTGTTTATTTAAATTTTGTGCAAATGCTTTTTTCTCTTCATTTGGTACACTTTTCATTTTAGCAAATTCTAATGTTAAAACACCTTTTTTCCCTAAAATATCTACTCGTAATTGTTCTAATTGTTCTAAAGATTCACTACTGTTTATCTTATCTATCCAATCTTGCAAATGTATCTCCTATGGTGGATTATTTATTTCTAATTTGTATTAATTCACGATTATACTCAAAATCTTATTACATTTTGGTAATAAGTACTTTTATCTTGGATTATGTAAAAAAATGGAATAATCATTGTAATACAAAATTATGTTCATATTTGAGGATTTATTAATTTATCATGAAAACTATAGAAGATTTAGAAAAAAAAATAAAATTATCAGAATCGCGTATTGAACTTGCCCGAAAGCAATTACAAGAAAATGAATCTGGAGAAAATAAGCTTTCAATTATGGTGAAAGGTTCTACTGAATTATGTATTGAAAGAAATAGATTTTTATTAAATAAATATAGGCAAAAACTAAGAAGATTTAAAGCTCAAGATTTAACACTCTTAGAAGAAAATGAAAGAACTAAAGAAGATATACGTCAAAAAAATTATTTTAAATATCAAACACAAAGAATTAAACATACTCAAGAAAAATCTGAAAATGAAATTGCTGATGCTTTATGTATTTTAGAAGATATTCCAGAAGATATACAATTAGAAGATATTAATATATTTGATTTAGCACATAAAAGTAGGGAGTTGCATTTAGAAATACATTCAAATTTAGATGATGAATTACTTGAAATTAAAAATGAATTTTTAGGTTTAGTTGATGGAAATTTCAATGAAGTAAACAATGAATTAAAACTATTGAATTATCGTATCCCTATAATCATATTGCAATTAAGAATTTTATTAAAAAATATAAAAGAAAATTTAGAAGAATCAAAACTACATAAACAAAAATTTTCAGGACTACCTAAATTTGAGGATTGGTGGATACATGAATTGTGGGTAAGCCACCAAGCGTACATGGGACTTTTTAGATGGAAAGTGATTGTTTTGGGATTATGTATTAGTACAGAACAAAAAAGAGCCTTTGAAATCATTTTTAAAAACTGGATTTTAGTAAAAAAAATGCTTAATGTGAAAGGTGGTTTTGCATATTTTTATAATTATGCTTTTGATGAGATGATTTATAAATATGCTGAACTTGAGGATGAACATGATGAATCAAATTTAAATGCAATGCAAAGTATCGTTAAAAAGCTAACAAAAAATGAAGACTTCAATACTGTATGTGATGATCATAATATTATAACTCCATATATGCAATTTAAAATGGAAAAAGCAAATTTAAGTTCTTCTAATAAAGGAAATATCTCATGATTTCGATGATAGCTTTAGAAAAAATAATAAAAGATTTGGAATTACGTGTGGCAGTTTCAAAAGGTCAATTATCAAGGCATAATTCGGGTGAAGAAAAACTATCTTTACTTGCTGAATCATCTGCTGAAAATAGCTTGGAAGAGCATGCTTTTTTACTAGAAGATTATCGACAAATGATGAAAGAGTTTCAAAAAATAGAAAAATTAGATTCTTATGAGCACCGTAGACTTCGTTCTGCAATTTTAAGAAAAAAATATTACAAATATAATAAAATAAATGCTGAAGATAAAAAAGTTAAATTTCGTGATAATGATGAACGAATAGAAGCAGCTATGATTATAGATGAATTGCCAGAAGATATTATCTTAGAAAATGATGACTTAACCGAAATGGCTTTTAAAAATATGGAACAATATTTAGTATTTTCTGATGAATTAAAAAAAGAACTAAAAGAGATTCAAGAAGAATTTAATACTTTAATAAAAGGTTTTACAGATGAAAATATTAAAAGTTTAGAATTATTAAACTATATGATACCTATTTTAATTTTTCATTTTTATATATTTAAAATTAACCTCATGGAACAAGAGCAGGACTCAGAAGAACAAATGATACATTTAGAACCCTTCCCCAAATACCATGATTGGTGGATTCATGAGTTGTGGGAAAGTCATATAGCATATTTTTCTTTGATTCAATGGAAAGACAGTATTACAAAACAATGTATGTGTGATGAACTAAAAAAAGGTTGGAAAATTATTTTTAACAGTTGGATTTTTGTGAAAACATTGATAAGTGAAAAGTCTGATTTAGCTTTCGAATACCAATATATTTTTGATACATTATTACAAAAATATGCACAACTCGAATCAGAATTAGATGTAAATACAGTTAAAAATGCGAAAAAAGATATAAAAGTATTTATAGAAGAGGAAGATATATTATCTTTAATTCCTCAACATCAAGTACTAACTCCTTATATAAATTATAAAATATCAAATAAAAGAAACCTTTAAAAACAAAAGCACTTTATTGTGCTATTATTTAAATAACGTCTCCCTTATCATTGTTTAGCTATACTTATAAGTATAAAATAACAAGGAAATTAAAATGTGTATATTTTGTGACCTAATAGAAGGCAAAATACCTAGTAGTAAAATATTAGAAAATGATAATTTTTTAGCATTTGAGGATATAAATCCACAAGCTAAAATACATGCTCTAATAATCCCTAAAGTTCATATTGAATCTTTTAACGAAATGACTCCAAATGTGATGGCAGAGATGACTACGTTTATTCAAGAGGTTGCTTTAACTCTAGGGGTAAAAAGTGATGGATATAGATTGATTACAAATATTGGACAAAACGGAAATCAAGAAGTAAAACACATACATTTTCATCTTTTAGCTGGTGAACAGTTAGGAAGATTAGTTTAATGCAAGTTTTTGGAAAATTTAAAGAGGTTCATGACCTAGAGTATCTTGTAAAGTCGTATTTATATATACCTATAAAAGATGAAAACAATGAAGATATAGAGATAGATGAAGAACAGTTAAACTTGTTATTAAAAAAGAAAAATAAAAATGTAGCTGGAACAATTTTTTTATATAATCCATTTACTGCACCAATTGATTTGAAAGTGAATGAAAAACTTATTGCTCAAGGTTTCAGATTTCCTGATAAGTTTTGTGAAGTACATGTTGAAAATGAAGTAAGAATTGTAGGGCGAAATTTAAAGCGTTATGCAGGAAAACTCGTAGAGGTTAAATACTTATTTAACTACAATAAAGATAATATTGAACCTACTTCAGTATTAGAAGTTTTTGATATGGATCTTGGAAAATTAAAATCAAGCCAATTAACAGTTTTTGCTAAAAATGATAATTTTCATGATGCTAAAAATATAAGTTACAATGGAAAATTCATCTTTTTTGCTTGGGGTCATAAGTTTGATAGACATCATAATGAAATTTCTTTATATGCATCAAATATTGCACAATGGGCTAGTAAATCTGGAAAAGAGATAGGTTTTATTTATGATAGAGTTAAAGATGAAGCAGATAGTTTTGAATATACAAGATTTTTTAAACCTGTAAGTTTTGGAAAACTAAAATTAGTAATTCCTCCTGCAATAGAAGCGGTTTTTTCAAAAGAACAAATTTCACCATACAGAATATAAATATTAGAAGGATTTTAAATTGATTGAATTAAGACAGATAGTAATCCAAGATTTTAAATCATTAGGAGACTTTGGATTAGAGTTTTCTAAATTCACATCTTTTATAGGATCAAATAGTTCTGGTAAATCAACAATACTTCAATCAATTGATTTTATTTCCCAGCAGATGAATGGAAATATAACTCAATGGCTTAAGGATAGGAATTGGGAAGCTAATGAGTTAGTCTGTAAATTATCGGAAGAGAAAGAAATTTGGATGAGTATTAGTTTTACATATAATAATGAATTTTATATATGGACATTCTTGTTTTCTACTCTTTCAAAGAGTTGTACTTATGAAGAAATTTATAAATATAATGAAAATTTAGAAAACAAAGAGTTGATTTTTGAAATATACAATTCTAAATATAATATTTGTAAAGATTTAGAAACAAAAGAAAAACTTCAAGGTGATATTGTTACTGAATATGAAGGTTCCTATTTGGCTAAGTTTACAGATGAACTTTTACCTGAACCAATAAGAGAATTTAAATTATATCTTAAAAAGATATATTCTCTGGACTTATTATCACCTCAAGAGTTAAGAAAACCCTCCAAACTAGGAAGTGAATTTGGATTAAATGGTTCAAATTTAAGTGCTTTTCTAAATTCCTTTAATGAAAAACAAAAAAACAAGTTATTACAGCAATTAAAAAAATGTTATCAAAACTTTGATACTTATAATATTAAAAAAGATGAAGATGGATTATTAAGACTAGAAATTGTGGAAAAATTTGGTAAGAAAAAATTAATAAATGATGCAAAATATTTAAATGATGGGATTTTAAGGTTAATAGCTATTTTAGCCCAACTTCAATCTAAAAAGAGTTTTTTACTTTTTGATGAGATTGAAAATGGAATCAATTCTGAGCTTATAGAGTTTATTCTTGATACTCTCATAGAATCTGAACATCAAGTTATGATTACTACTCATAGTCCTATGATTTTAAACTACATAGATGATGAAGTAGCAAAAGAATCTGTTCAATATATTTATAAAACAGAAGAAGGATTTACTAAAAGTATCCCGTTTTTTGAAATTCCTAGTATGAATGAAAAACTTGAATACATGGGTGCAGGTGAAGTGTATGTAGACACAAATTTATCTAAACTAAATGAAGAGATAAAAATAATTGAACAAAATAAAGAAAAAGAAGAAAAATAGTGCATTTAGTTTTAAGTGGAGAGGGTAATAGTGATATAGGAAGATTGTCTTATAAAAAAAACACTTTTGAACCTGCTCCGATGTATTTCTTGATTGATAAAATTTTAGAAAATAATCTTCACTATTCTATTTATCAATTAACTCCTGATGACATTACTTTTATTCCAAAAGTTGAGCTAATGAGAGTCTGTAAGTCAATGAAATCTTTTCCTAGTAAAAAGAATGGACAAGAAACTCAACTGTTTTATAAAAACGCAATGGGATTATCAAGAATAGCTAAATTAAAATCTATTGAAAAAAAAGACACTGATGCTGTAGTGGTTTTATTTAGAGATTCTGATGGTACAAATACTAGTGACCCAAAAGAACATGATAATAAAATAAAAGCTATTGAATTTGCTTTTAAACAAGAAGAAGTAAGTGGTATAGCAATGGTTCCTAGACCAAAGTCAGAAGCTTGGTTAATTTGTGCTTTGAAAGATAAACCTTACGAAAACTGTAAAAAACTTGAAGGTAGATCAGGAAATGATGATTCTCCTCATAACTTAAAAGATGAATTATCTGAAATATTAAAAAGTAAAAACAAAACTTATTATAATATAAATGATATGATACAAAATAATGAAATTGATATAGAAAAGATAGATATGCCTAGTTTTAAATATTTTAAAAATAAACTAGAAAATATATTATCGTAAAGATAGAATAGAAATGCAAAAAGGTAAAAATATATGAAATGGCAAATATCCAAACAGTTTGACTTTTGTTATGGTCACAGAGTTTGGTCACAAGAATTAAATACAGAATTTTCACTTGATAATTGTTTGATGTGTAGACATCTTCATGGTCATCAAGGAAAAGTTCTTGTGCATATGGAAAGTGATAATTTACAAAATGGTATGGTAACTGATTTTAAACATTTAAATTGGTTTAAAAAATTTTTAGATGATACAGTAGATCACAAATTTATCATAGATATTAATGATCCTTTATTTTCAACACTGTTACCTCATTATAGTACAAAAGAAAATTTAGTTTCTATGCCTGAAAATTATAAAATACCAGATTTATCAATAGTTCAAGATGATGAAATCCATATCATAGAGATGTATGAAGGTTTTATTATAGTGGATTTTGTACCAACTAGTGAAAATTTATCGGCATGGTTATTAAAAATTGTTCAAGATAAAATGGCTCAAATTGATATTAAAGTTTCACATTTAGAGTATTTTGAAACACCTAAAAGTAGAAGTGTTGTTTATTCATAGAAAGTATTAGATGTTAGAGATAAATGAAATCTTTGGACCTACTATTCAAGGTGAAGGAAAATATACTGGAAATCCATCTGTATTTGTACGATTTGGAAAATGCAATATGCAGTGCCCCGGATTTGAAGTGGAGTACGAAACTCCAAGTGGTATAAAAAAGTGTTCTTGTGATAGTTTTTATGCTTCAGATAGTGCCTTTCGAGACGAATGGCAAAAATATAAAACGGCAGAAGAGTTAATATCTGAAGTTGCTAGATTTTTACCTGCTTATAAAACAGATATTGTATTAACAGGAGGAGAGCCTCTTTTATATTGGAAAAATAGGGAATTTCAAAAGTTTATGAAACACTATATTGATAACAATATAAAAATCACAATAGAAACAAATGCCTCTATTGATATAGATTTATTTGAGTCGTGGCATGAAAAATTAGTTTTTTCAATGAGTGTAAAATTAAGCAATAGTGGTGAAAGATTAACGAAAAGAATCAATGTAAATACATTAAATAAAATCATCCAAACATCAACAGATAGTTATTTAAAATTTGTTGTTGATAAAGAGTTTATTCCTAAAGCAAGAGAAGAGATTGATCAAATAATACAACAAATTCCTTTGTGTGAAGTCTATCTTATGCCATTAGGCGATACATCTGAGATAATAGATAAAAATAGTTTAAGTGTTATAGAATTAGCTTTAGAAAAAGGGTATAAGTATTCTGATAGGTTACATATTAGAGTATGGAATAATAAACGAGGTGTGTAAAAGATGAAAGTTTTTATTGTACTAGTATTTTTAAGCTCTTTTCTTTTTTCAAAAGAGTGCTATTTTAATAAAGTAAATGATATTTGTTATTACAAATATTTTAAAAAATCTAATATTCATGAGTTTAAAGCTGACGAAGAATACTATTTTACTGATAATGGAAGAATTTATACATTTGATAAAATTATAGAAGTAAAGTTTAATAGTATAGGTGCAATTTTTACTATACTTAATGATTTTGAATTAGAATTTGTTGACAAAATTAGAAAAGAAGTATATTTATTTAAAGTAGAGGATAGACAAGACTTATTTTCTACTATTTCTAAACTTAATAGATTAAAAAGTGTTATGAAAGCGCAACTTCATAGAGAAAGAAAATATACAAAATCATACATACGAGCAAAACTAGAGGCGAAACGAGCAAGACTTGAAGCTGCAATGGAAAAAGCACGGGATAGTTTAGATAATAGAAAAATGAGACCTGAAAGCAGAAATAAAAATATAGGTTTTACTGTTCCAGAAGCAAAAGAAACAGAAAAGAAGTCTTTTATGAAAGGTAATGTAAATTAATATGAGATTACCAGCAGAATGGGAAAAACAAGAATTTATTCAAATTGTTTTTCCTCATGAAAATACAGATTGGAATGGGTATTTAGAAGAATCCATTACTACATTTCAAAGTATTGTAAAAGCAATTCGAAAGTATCAAAAATGTCTAATAATAGCAAAAAATCTAACAAGTATAAAAGAACTTTTTCCAAATAAAAAAAATCTTATTTTTGTAAAAATAGATAGTGATGATACTTGGTCTCGTGATTTTGGTGGAATAACCGTAGAACATGATGGAAATTTAACTGTTTTGGATTTTAAATTTAATGCTTGGGGTAAAAAATTTCCTTATAAATTGGATGATCAAATTACAAAACAGTTAAAATTTAAAGGATTACTTAAAGGATATAAACACAAATCTTTCCCTTTTGTTTTAGAAGGTGGAGCAATAGAAAGTAACGGAGAAGGTGTTATTTTAACAACTTCAAAGTGCTTACTAGAGAAAAATAGAAATCCAAGATTAACCCAAAATACAATAGCAAAAAAGATTACTGAATATCTTGGAGCAAAAAAAATATTATGGTTAAATAGTGGCTATTTAGAAGGTGATGATACAGATAGTCATATAGATACCTTAGCAAGATTTGTAAATAAAGATACTATTGTTTATCAAGGATGCGATGATCCTAAAGATATTCACTATGAAGAATTAAACCAAATGAAAAAAGAATTATCTTCTTTTACCCAATTAAACGGCAATAAATTTAGTTTGATAGAATTGCCATGGATAGAAGCGAAATATTATGAAAATGAACGTCTTCCTGCTACTTATGCAAACTTTTTAATTATAAATGATGCAGTTTTAGTTCCTGTATATGATGATAAAAATGATAAAATAGCATTAGAGATATTTAATGAAGTTTTTCCTAAAAGAGATGTAATAGGGATTAATTGCGAAACTCTTATCAAACAACATGGAAGTTTACATTGTGTAACAATGCAATATCCAATGTTGAATAATTAGTAAATATTATTTAATAATATTTACTAAAAAAGCACCTCTTAAATCACCTAATTTGTAGTTGATTGCTTTATCTTGAGGATAATTTTCTGTGATTACTTTATAAGCATTTTTATTTCGAGTATTGTTATCACCATGACAATTGAGACATTTTTTGCTTACGGTTAGTGGTTTGTATACTTGAAAATGGTTATCTGAAATTTTTTTAACAAATAGTTTTGGAAGTTTTCCATTTTTCATTTTAGTTTCTAGTTGGTTTAAAACTTTTAATTGTTCTATTGTGGCTTGGCTAAGAACATTTCTAGGCTTGTTGGTGATTCTTTTAATAGTTACACCTTTAGGTAAACTTTTTGATGCTTCTTTTGCTAATTTTGTAGCTTCTAAAGCACAAAAATTTGCTGCACTTTCTAAACCACCTTCTTTGACTTTTTGACCTAAAGTATGTTTTAGTTTTCCACCAACCGTTTTAATTGCATTGATTGCAATTTGTTTAACTTCTTGGTCTGTGTAACTCTGTGCTGCCAAAGAATGTGTTGATATACTTATTCCTAATATTGAAGTAAGTAATAACTTTTGAAAATTCATCTGTTTCCTTTTTTTAATTTTAATGACATACTATTAATTATATTCTTAATATCTATTTAATACATATGAAGTTAATTATGATAAAATTCTATTTATGAAAACTGCACTAATACAACAAAAATATTATAATTCAAAAGACGAAACCGTAAATCAGACTGTACTAAAAATAGAAGAGGCTTCTAATCAAGAGGTTGATTTAATAGTATTACAAGAACTACATCAAACACATTATTTTTGCCAAAATGAGAATGTAGATACTTTTGATTTAGCAAATACTTGGAATGATGATATAGAATTTTGGTCAAATATTGCAAAAAAACATAGTGTAGTACTCGTAACATCATTATTTGAAAAAAGAGCATCAGGACTTTATCATAATACATCCGTTGTATTTGACAAAGATGGAAGTGTAGCTGGTAAATATAGAAAAATGCATATACCTGATGATCCAGGATTTTATGAAAAGTTTTATTTTACTCCTGGTGATTTAGGTTTTGAACCAATTAAGACAAGCATTGGAAAATTAGGTGTATTAATATGTTGGGACCAATGGTACCCTGAAGCTGCAAGATTAATGGCACTAAAGGGTGCTGATATTTTGATTTATCCTACTGCAATAGGATGGTTTGAAGATGATGAAGAAGACGAGAAAAAAAGGCAACTCGATGCTTGGATTACTGTTCAAAGGGGACATGCAATTGCAAATGGAATACCGATTTTAACAGTAAATAGAGTAGGTTTTGAAAAAGATGATTCAGGTGTATTAAAAGGAACTCGTTTTTGGGGAAACTCTTTTGTATTAGGGGCACAAGGTGAGTTCTTATCTCATGCAAGCCATCAAAAAGAAGAGATAGTTTACACTAACATAGACTTAAATAAAAGTGAAAATGTACGAAGATGGTGGCCATTTTTACGAGATAGAAGAATAGAATGTTATAATGGCATCACAAAAAGATATATAGATTAAATTAATAAAGGAAAATTATATGAAATTTACAGGAACAAATGTATTAATTACAGGAGCTAGCAAAGGTATAGGTGCTGAAATAGCAAAAGAGCTAGCTACTTATGGTTTAAAAGTTTGGATTAATTATAGAAGTAAACCAGAGATTGCAGATGCATTAAAAGAAGAGATTGAAACTGCTGGTGGAACTGCTGCTGTTATTAAAGGTGACGTTTCAGTTGAAGCTGATTGGTCAAATATCATTAAAACTATTGTTGAAGCAGACGGAGCTATTAGTTATTTAGTAAATAATGCTGGTATCACAAAAGATAAATTAGCACTTAGAATGAGTGTATCTGACTTCGATGACGTAATAAACGCAAACTTAAAATCAACATTTATAGGTTGTAGAGATGCACTAAAAGCAATGAGTAAGAAAAAATTTGGTTCAGTTGTAAATATCTCTTCTATTGTTGGTGAGATGGGTAATGCTGGTCAAACAAACTATTCAGCATCAAAAGGTGGAGTAAATAGTATGACTAAATCATTTGCAAAAGAAGGTTCTGCTAGAGGTATTCGATTTAATAGTATAACTCCAGGATTTATTAGAACAGATATGACTGATGAATTAAAAGATGAAGTAAAAGAAGAATACACTAGAAATATTCCTCTTAAAAGATTTGGAGAAGCTAAAGATGTAGCTGATGCAGTTGCATTTTTATTAAGTGACCACTCATCATACATCACAGGTGAAGTACTAAAAGTTAATGGTGGATTATACGTATAATAGATTTGTCTAACCATTTAAAAAGAATGGTTTTAATGTAAATATGCTATAATTTTGTGAATTTTAATTAAAAAGGAAGAATAATGTTAGAAAAAGTAAAAGCAGTTGTTGTTGAACAACTAGATTGTAATCCAGAAGAAGTAAAAGAAGATTCAAAGTTTATTGAAGATTTAGGTGCAGATTCTTTAGATGTTGTTGAATTAGTAATGGCTTTAGAAGAAGAATTTGATATTGAAATTCCTGATGAAGATGCAGAAGGTATTTTAACAGTTGCAGATGCATTAAAATACATTGAAGATAATAAATAGTCTTTAATATAT
>Ga0193963_1000314_pt1 | contig 25493 bp, 28 predicted proteins | sample FB_6_MG_FD_140359 | JGI IMG/M metagenome (GOLD analysis project Ga0193963, IMG submission 140359) | Microbial mat bacterial communities from the Broadkill River, Lewes, Delaware, United States - FB_6_MG | ecosystem: Environmental > Aquatic > Freshwater > River > Microbial mats | place: USA...
AGACAAAGTTTTTCCGTCCTAAGATTTTAGCTTATATCGCTTTACTTGTAGGTATCTCGATTATTCTTGGAATGATGGGTAGCACAAAAGAGCATATGTTATTAAATATCAATAAAGAGACACGTCTTTACTCTACTAAACTTCTTCCAGATGGAAAAGTACAAGTTGATAATGCATATGAATTTTTACTTCAAAATACTGAGAACGAAAAAATGAAATTTTTCTTTGACGTAATCCCTCCAAAAGGTATGGAAGGTAAAATTATTATTGCTAAACCATCTAAAGAGTTTACAGCAGTACCAAATGTGAAAAAGAAAAAAATTGTAGTACTTCGTACAACAGAAGTTTTAGCAGATGATGCTAGAAAAGATACTGTAATTCCTATTACAATTCATGCATACGCTTTAGATAAAGATGGTAAACAGAGTGAAAAAATCTCTGTACTTAGAGAGTCTATCTTTATCTTCCCTAAGGCGAATATTTTAAAAGCTGCTCACTAAGCTTTTAAAATAAAACTCACATAACTTATGCTTCTATGCATGGGTTATAGAGATAATCTTTCCATCTTTCATTTTAATTAAAACATCTGCCATTTTTGCTATATCATGATCATGTGTAGCTATTAGCATGGTGGTATTGTTCTCTTTAGCACTTTGAAACATTGTTTCTAGAATACTTTGTGCGGTTAGAGAGTCAACATTTCCAGTAGGTTCATCAGCAAGAAGGAGTTTAGGCGTATTTATAAGTGCTCTAGCTATTGCTGCTCTTTGTCTCTCACCTCCTGATACATTTGCTGAATAGGAGTTTGAACGATGAGTGATGTTGAGTTTTTCTAAGAGTTCGAATGTACGACTCTCCCTCTCATCTTTTGTGATTTTTGTATTTGGTAAAAGTGCAGCCTCAATGTTCTCGCGAAGTGTTAAAACTGGAATCAGATGATGAAACTGAAAAACAAAACCGATAAATTCGCGTCTAAAGAGAGTAAGGTTTTTAATCTCTTTAATTGTTTTTCCATCATAATATACTTCACCACTAGAAGCTTCATCAAGTGAGCCTATAATATTTAAAAGGGTACTTTTCCCACACCCTGAACTTCCCATAAGAGCATAGCTTTTTCCCACTTCAAGTGTTAAATCAATGTTCTCTAAAGCCCTTACAAGCCCTTTATCGTAGAGTTTAGAAACTGATTTTATCTCTATAAGTTTATTCATTACGTATCGCTTTAGCAATTTTTATTTTGAGTGTATAAAGAATAGGAAATAATATACTAACGAGACTAATCCCAAAGCACATTAGAAATAGATCAAACAACATAGAGATATTAGGACTTTCAGGTAGATACATGTAGATACTGGCAAAATTATTTTGTAAAATATCCATTATTGGATATGCAGAGATAAAGCCAATAAGCCCTCCGCTAAAAGACAATAGCAGAGCTTCTATAAAAAACACACTTATAATCATCCCTTGAGACCAACCAATTGCACTAAGTATCCCAACCTCCTTGGTTCTTTCGTTGATAGCCATTATAAAGGTATTGAGTAATACAGCAGTGGCAATGATAAGGGTTAAAATAGATATTATTTTAGAAAAGAAGAAAACACTTTTTATGGGCCCAAGAGAGTTTGGAAATTGATTCCCTCTGATAGCTTTTAGTTTAGGAAACTCTTTGTTTAGTTTTTTGATGACTACTGTTGCTTGAGTGGGGTCTTTTAAAGAGATAAAAAGGGAATTTACCTTTCCTGGTTTTTGCACTAAGGTCTGGGCTGTTTTTATATCAATTATCAGCCCTGAATTAAGAAAGTTTAACCAGCTTGAGTAGATACCAACGATGAGGTATTCCTCATTATCTTCGAGTTGAAACTTAGCACCGATATCAAGATTTAAAACCTTAGCCATCTTCTCACCAATCACTAACTCTTTTTTTGTTTTATCAAGAGAGCGACCATCAATGAGATTAAATCCGAATCTTTGTGAAAAAGTGTCAAAGTCGCTAAGTCCTAAGAGAAAAACAGATGTGTCATTTTCAAGCTGCTTACGCTCTATAAAGATTGATTCTGTAGATTTTATTTCGTCGTATTTAAGAATCTTATTGATAGTTTCTTCTTGAATAATAGAAGCTATAGGAGTTGATGCAAACTTTGCTTGCAGAGCTATATCTACATCCTGTTTTGCTATAAGTGAGTCTATCTGGTTAGTGAAAGACACACCTATAGAACTAAGAACAGTGTATAAGGAGATTATTAATATAATAGACAAAATTGTAAATAAGGAGCGTAAACGCATACGTAAGATGTTGCGAAACGCATAACTAAATACAATTTTAAACATTTACCCCTTTCCTAGCTACCAAGACCTGAACAGTCAACTACACCAACTTGTTCTCCCTGTGTCTCAACAGTGAATCCATTTTGTACACTTGAATCTGGTCTCATAATCATGCTACTTCCACCTGAACCTTCAACTAGTATATTACCACCAGATGCTTCACCATCTTCACCAACTACAATAGGAGAAGTTGTGCTAACTGTTACCGTACCATTTTCAGGGTCAGTATATGTTATACCATCTATTTGAACTATACTACTTTCACCACTTGGGTATGTTTTGATTTGGGCATTAGAAACAGCAAATTTTTCACCACTTTTTCCATCAACAGCAGAGAATGAATCAATTGTTAAAACATTTGGAGCTGATGAAGTTGCTTCTCCTCCAGGATTTCCAAATGTATATTTGATTTTACTAGCTTTAACAGTGTGGGTAAATACACCTTCACTACTTGTTTCTTTTACAGAGATATCACCACTTTTTACTTCCATATTCTCGATGATAGGACCTGAGTCACTTGGGGTACCATTACTTTTAAGGGTAAAGCCACCATTTGCTACAGTGTTTTCATAACTGTCACCTGAACAGAACTGATTAAAACTATATGTAGCTTCCGTATCTCCATTGTCATGTTCCCCAGTAATTGTAAGAGATCCAGGATTTGTAGGACATGTCCCTGCTTGAGTCTCATTTAAGGTTTCTGCTCTTTTAACAGTTTTGTTTTGAGTTGTAATATCTTTTACAGTTTGAGTATATAGTCTTACAATGCTATTATTGTATGGCGATGCAAGAACATTGTCAGACTGGTATACACATCCTGGTAGTGCCGCTGCTGCAGTTATAGCCATACTCTCAGCTGTTTGGGGAGTAAGTTCTGCTTTTGAACTACCACCTCCACTACTACTGCTACCACAACCTAGAAAAATTATTGCTAATCCTGAAGTTAGGATTAGACCTAGTTTATAAGTTTTCATAACATACTCCTTATATTTGCCTTAATTAAAGTTTAGCACTAATTTACTTAAACTTATAATAAAAAAGAGTATATAATTTTCTTATGAATACATTAACATTGTTTTTTAAACCCTTATTAGTCTTTGCTTTAACTATTGTTATAGCCGCATGTAGTAGCGACAAGGGTATTACACAAGATGAGATTATTAAATCATATGCTATCAATCTTTTAAAAGATGAGACATATTATTTTCCAGCACGAAAGTTTCAAACGGATGATATTGTTTATCAGCCACTTAAAAGATTTGATATTATTTTTACAGCCTATGATGTAAACTCGTCTAAAACAACACAAAATTCACGTTTAATTTCTCAGGTTATACCAGGAGATTATACACATATGCTGATGTATATAGGGAAGGACTCAGAAGGTTTTGCTTATGGGGTAGAGATGAATTCAAATATAAGTGAACATATACAAATTGGTACAGATGGATTAGAGTTAGGTGGACGTTTATATTTGTACTGTTTAGGAAGTGACTATGGAGATAAGAGTTGTCCTAAGGATAATTATATTTATGGTTTAGAAAGGTATGATTATTTATGGGCAAAAAGCTTAACGCCACAACTCTACCAACAACTAAAAAAATCTGAAAATAAATTTCTGCAAAGAATAAAAGAGGATTTGATATCAGCGTATCCTTTTAAAATTCAGTTTTATATTGGAAAGAGTATCCTAGAAACAAAAGAGATTCAAATAATCCATAATAGGTATCAAGATGGTGGAGATTGTGCCTCGTATTTTATAGGTTTATTTGAAAATATTGCACATATTTGTTTGAAAGATGTGAGGATGGATGCAAGAACTCTAGAAGAATATTATTTAAACGATACTAATGGTCAACAAGCTTATATCCCTATGGAATATAATCTCTTTTCCAAAAATGATATTAATTTGAAATATTATCTTGAGAGAAAAAAGTATTCTTTTAGAGATAATAAAAGCAGAGAATCCAAATGTTCTAGTGGAGAAAGGATAAAAGGTTTTGTAACGCCAGATTTAATTTTTAATAGCTCAAGTATGGAGGAGATTAAAGGGGTAAGTGGTCTAGGCTTGTAAGAGGAGATGGTATAATGTTTTTTAAAAATTATAATGTTTTTTAAAAATTTTAAAAAGAGTTATCGTGCAGAATAAAAAAATTTTAAATATTTTGATATTTCTTCTTTTTTTTACTATCGTATGGTCTATAAGTGAACCACATAATATATTATTATGGATAGCAGAGACTCTGCCATTATTTATTGGCATCTCTATTATGGTAATAAGCTATAAATCTTTTCCATTGACGATTTTTAGTTATTTTGTAATTTTTATTGGAGCAATACTTATATTGATTGGAGCACATTATGGGTACTCTTATGTTCCTATAGGGGAATGGAGTAAAAGTATCTTTGAGCTTGAAAGAAATAATTATGATAAACTAGGTCATTTTTTCCAAGGGTTTATAACTGCTGTAGTTACTAAAGAGATTATATGTAGAAAAAAACTACTGAGTTCAACTAGATGGATAAACTTTTTTGTTTTGAATATCTCTATAGCTTTGAGTGCAGTGTGGGAGATATTTGAATGGTTCTTTGTTCTTATCGCTGTTTCTGTAGGTGTGAAAAAACCTGCCGCAGATTTTTTAGGTACACAAAATTATATTTGGGATACACAATCAGATATGTTTCTTGCAGCAATTGGTGGGATAATAGCTATTTTCATTTTTGGAAAATATCATGAAAGAAAAATTAAACAATTAGAGCTACAATCAGAATAACTTATCCTATCGTTTAAGATAATAAACTTTTAAAAAATAATCAGATAAACTCATAAGATATTTAGATGTTCTTTTGGAGTTTATTATGTTAAAACCTTACCAGAAAATTTTACTTTTTTTATTTTTTCTTTATAGTTTTCTAGGATTTATTCTTCTTCCATATATTGTAAAACCACAACTTAAAAGTATTATAGAGGCACAAACACACTCTAAAGTGAAGGTAGAGAGTGTTAGCTTTAACCCTTTTATATTTAAGATGGGTATCTCAGGGATAAAACTTACAAATCTAGAAGGTGAACAGTTGTTCTCTTTGGGCTCAATAAGCGCTAATATAGAGCTTTACTCACTTTTTTTCTCTACGATACATTTAAAAGAATTAAGCTTAGAAAACCCAGAGATATTTGTAGTACATAATGAAGACAAGAGCTTTAATCTCCTTTCAATTATAAAAGAGAACAAGGAGACTAAAGAAAAAGAGCAAAACTCATCCCCACTGCCAAGAATAAAGCTCGACACTATACGTATAATTGATGGGGTAGTATCGTATGAGGATTTTACGAGAGATAGTAAGTTTGATTTTGTATTTGAGAGAATAGGTTTTGAGTTAAAAGATGTAGATACAAATGATTTTAATGCAAGTGATGCAAAATTACGATTTTACTCTGCTTTAGGTGATGGTGGTTTTATAGATTTTAAAACAAATATTTTAGGTTTTTCTCCACTTATAGTGGAGGGGAGTGTTGATTTTGAAGCTAGTAAGCTTTATACACAGTGGCGTTATATAAAAGACTCACTTAATTTAGAGATTGCAGATGGTAAGTTATCTTTTCATACTAATTACTATGTAAATTTAGATGACTTAAACGCCACAAGTTTGGATGAGATGAGTTTACACCTTTCAGACTTAAGGGTAAAACCAAAAGATAAGTATAAAGATGTTTTAAATCTTCAAAAACTTGATATCTCTGGTGTAAGAGTAAAACCATTATTACAAGAGGTAAAAGTAGATACTGTGGCTTTAGACTCTTTATATGTTAAGGCTATTAGAGATACTAAAGGTGAGATAGACTGGGTTAAGTTTATAGAGTTTAAATCGGAGAAGTCAGATGAAAAGAGTGAGGAGAAAAATAATTCAAAACCTTGGAAACTGAGAGTTGATGATCTCAAACTCACAAATATACAAGCAGATTTTTATGATAAAAAAATATCTCCCCAAGTAGATACGAGTTTAAATAAGTTAAATATTTATGCTCAAAATATTAGTTTAGCTGGGATAACGCCATTAGAGTATCAGATAGATATGAGACTCAATGAGAAGTTTAAATGTGAGATGCAAGGTGATCTTGCGCATCAACAGTTAGACTTAAATGTAGACTTACAGTGTTCTGATTTTAACCTTGTACATTATAGACCATATATAGATGAGCTTGCAACAAAAGCATTACAAACATACAATGTAAAACTTGTATCCTCAAACTTAGGCTTTGATACCAAAGTAAATGTAAAAGATATTAACGACGAGATTGTGATTCATGCTAAAGATGCAAATCTTCATGTAAGAGATTTTAAACTTAATAAAAAGAGTACTGGAAAAAGAATAGTTAGTTTAAAAGAGTTCGCTGTAAAAGGTTTGAATGCTAACACCAAAAAGCGAAATGTTGATATCGCTAAGGTATCTTTAGACTGGAGCTATTTAAATGTTGCAAAACTTGAAAACGGAGTATTAAGTTTAGAAGATTTAGTAGTACCAAAGGCAGTAGAAAAAAGTACTAAAAAAGATGAGGTGAAAAAATCTGAAGATGAGTATAAGGTTCACCTTAAACATTTTGCTTTAAATAATGCTACAGTAGATTTTAGAGATAAAACTTTTGAGCCAAGTGTACAACAAAAGATAGATAAGATATATCTCAACGCCTATGATATAGACTCTTTAAAATATAGTTGGTTTAGATATGCATTTTCAGCGAGAGTAAATTCACAAGGGTATATAAAATCAAAAGGTGGCGTTAGACATACCCCAATAAAACAAAAAGGGAGTTTTGAGATTCAAAACCTCTCTTTAGCTGAGATAAATCCTTATCTAGATGAAAAAGCTTATATAAGACTTGATGATGGGTTTTTAAATTTAAAAACAAAAACACAGTATTCTAAAGCGAAAAAAGCACCTGATTTAAAAGTGCAAGGCTCTTTTAACCTTGAGAGTATTTTTGTAAACGATACTAGAGATGAACGTACTTTACTCTCTTTTAATGAGTTTGGATTTAAGTCTTTTACCTTTGAGATGCAACCAAATAGATTGTATGTTGATGAAGCTACTTTGGATTCCTTTTATGTAGATGCGTTAATAGATGAAAACAAACAGATGAATCTTGCCTCATTAATGAAGCCTACAAAAGAGAATGTAGAATCAATTGAAATAGTGGATGAGAATCTATCACAAGCTCCAAAAGAAGAGTTCCCTTTTAAAATTATGAAGATAAATATTCATGATGGTAGTGCTAAATTTGCAGATTATTCTATTCCTATTAAATTTAGAACCAATATTCATGACTTAAATGGTCAGATGTATGCACTTTCAAATCAAAAAGATGAGACTAGTTATATAGATATTATTGGAGAGATTGATAAGTATGGAGCAACATCTATTAAGGGAAGTCTAGATAGTAATCCTAAAAACTTTACTGATATAGCAGTTAGCTTTAAGAACTTGAGTTTAAGCTCAATGAGTGGATATAGTGCAAGTTTTGCTGGACATGAGATAGATGATGGGAAACTATTTTTGAATCTTAATTATAATATTTTAGATTCAAACCTTAAAGGTGAAAATAGCATTATTGTCAAAAAGATTAAACTTGGAAAAGAGTTTGAAGATGAAAATGTTACATCCCTACCACTCGGTTTTGTGATAGCCTTACTTGAAGATTCTGAAGGGATTATAGATATAGATATGCCTGTAGATGGGGACATAGATAATCCAGATTTTAAATATGGCGAACTTGTTTTAAAAACACTAGGGAACTTGATTGTTAAAGCTGTTGCATCTCCTTTTAAATTTCTTGGTGAGGCTATGGGAATTGATGCGGATTCTTTAAGCTCTATAGATTTTAAAGCAGGGGCTATAAACATTACTCCTCCTGAGCGTGAGAAACTTGATAATGTAGCGAAGATGATGATTAAAAGACCAAAAATTGTCTTGAAAATCAGTGGAGCATATGATGACATTTTGGATAAAAGAGCGATTCAGCTTGAAAAGCTCATTACAATTGTTGTACAAAAGAGTGGAATTAAAAATAGAGAAAATCATGAGAGTGTGATGAGTGTAGATTTACTAGAAGAGATTTATGAAGATCTAAAAGATGATGATAAACTAGAGAAAATTGAAGAAAGTTTAGAGAAAGAGTATAAGGGTGATGCACTTGAAAGAGCATATAAACGAGCTATTACTATTGAATTATTAAAGTTACAAGAAGTAAGTATAGAAGAGATGAAGGCTTTAGCTTTCTCTAGAGCTAAGGTGAGTAAAAGTTATTTAGTTGATGCAAAAGCGATCGATACAAATAGAATAATAATAACCGAAACTGTCAAATCAGAAGCAGATGAGACTAAGCTAGTAAAAACTAAATTGGAGATAGATATAAAGTAACTTTTCCTTTTGATATAATGGCATTTAAATTTAAAATCTATATAAATATAAAGGATTTAGGTGTTAAATATATCTAAATATAAAACATATACAAAAGGTTTACTTGCTAGTTTAGCGGTGGCTATTGTGGCTATTGCGATTACGGAGTTTATATCATTTAGTACTGCAACAGTAGCGATTATAATTGGTATGATAGTTGGAAATATCTTTTACACTACATTTCATTCTGATGAGTCTGAATTTAAAAGTGGTGTTAAATTTGCAGAAAAAGATTTACTGATGTTTGCCATAGCCTTAATGGGGATAAACCTTAACTTCACAATGTTAGCGAACCTAGGTTTTCAAACTATCTTGATTATCATTGTAGGAATGGCGTTTACAATTGGGGTAGGGCTACTTTTAGGAAAACTTTTTAAGCTAAACTCTAAACTTGCACTGATGATAGGGATAGGAAATGGTGTATGTGGAAGCTCTGCCATCGCTGCAACGTCAACTATAGCTAAGGTAAAAAGCAATGATGTAGGTGTGAGTATAGCTCTTGTTAACCTTATGGGGACTGTAGGTATCTTTTTAGCACCAGCCTTAGCACATCTTTTAGGCTTTAATGATCTTCAATCAGGGGTGTTTACAGGAAATACTCTTCAGGCTGTAGGTCAAGCTGTTGCAGCAGGATTTAGTATCTCTGATGAAGCAGGACATTATGCTACTGTTGTGAAAATGGGGAGAGTCTTACTTCTTGTGCCTCTTGTTCTTATTTTGATATATATAGTAAAAAGAGAGAGCGCTAATAGTGGGGAAGAGGTAAGCCAAAAAGGAAAGTTAGGTGTACCATCATTTATACTATGGTTTATATTTTTCTCTGTTTTGGCTTCACTCGAAGTACTTCCAAAGGAGATTGAAACATTTATCTCTACTTTTAGTAGTTATATCACACTAATAGCGATGAGTGCGATAGGCCTCATGATACATTTTAAAACAATTGTAAAAACTGCAGGAGTGGCGTTTAAAGTATCGTCTATTTTATTTGCATTACAGTTAGTATTTAGTGCTTTACTTATTAGTATGTTATAAAAATAAGTAAAGCTATTTAAAAACGAGCAATATCTTCACTTCTGCTTCATCATAGAAGTAAGAACACCTGTGCTCGAACTTTTTAATAAAACTATTTATTTAAAAGGTATATAATAGGAACTAAAAAATTTCTAAAAGGGGTTAAAAAGATGTCTCATTTGCCAAATACACTTAACTCTTTTTGGCTCTGGCGAGAGGTTTCATCTAAACTTGGTGTCTCTAATCCAGCCTATAAGTACTGGAAAAATACACCAAATATGAAGCTTAATAACAAATATATATTTATACAAAAAGAGACATTACCTCCCAAGCATCAGCACGTAGAAGAGATTCTTACGGATCTTTCCGGATTTCTTCCAATTAAGTTCGCATCAGATCAGCTTCATGTGAATGAGCATATTTTTTCATACGAAAAGATGAAGCTTTACAAGGAGTTTGATTATAAGTTTGTTGAAGATGTAAAGTTTGTAAATATCAAAAAGTTTTTTAGAGAAAATGGGATAAAAGTTACAAAGCATTCTATTGTTCAACTTGGAAAGATGAAAGACTTAGAGCTAGATGTAAACGCCACTTTTTATAATTTAAAAAATGATTATGCAATAGTTGTGTACGACTAATGAATACTTTTTTTATAGAGTTTCGTGATCCACTTTTTGGGGTAATAGTTTTTTTTGTTTTAATATTTGTTATCACTTTTTTTTCCTATTGGTGGGGAAAATATAAAAGCAAAGAGGATTCAAAACACTTAGATAAGTTTTTACAAGGTTTTCGTACGCTTCCCTCAAAAGATGAATTAAATGTATTAATCTCTTCTAATGAATTATCTGAAAAATCATGGCTTCTTTTAGCAAGCTCTTATTACAAGAATGGTGATTATGAAAAAAGTATAGAGATTTATCATGAGTTATTGAAACTCTCAAGCTTAGAAAACCCACGAGATACAATGTTTTTACTTGGAAAGACTTACTTTAAAGCAGGTTTTTTAGAACGTTCAAAACAGGTTTTTTTAGAGATACTTAAAAAAAATCCTAGGACACCTCAGGCATTACAATATCTATTACTAGTGTATGAATACCTAAGAGACTATAAGTCTGCAATGCAGGTTTTAGAACCTTTAGATGAGCTAAATAAAGAGATAGCCTGTGATAGTGCTTATTTAAAATCTCTAGCACTTTTAAATGACACTAACAGTTCATTAGATGAGAAGACGGAAAAGCTTCTTGAGAGTTATCATCAGAATCACCTTTTAACTTATATGGTATTTGAGTATCTTTTTAGGGTGAATCCAAAATTAGCATGGGAAAATTTTGATGCCTCAAAAAGTGAATTAATGGTTGATATCTTATGGAGACTCGATAAGAAAGATTTGGATTTCGATATAATATCAAAGAATGCTTATTTAAGAGAGCTTTATAGTGCCCGTGGTGATGTTGCATTATCAAAAGGCAGTTCTGTTTTTGAATTTGATACATTGATAAAATTAAATGATAATGCAGGTGCGACTTTAAGTTTTGAGTATATCTGTGATAATTGTAAACAGGTTTTCCCGTTTGTGTTTAACCGTTGTAGCAGTTGCCATATTATAGATACAGCAAGGGTAGAGTTTACTCTTGTAAAAGATTATCATAGGGATTTTAGTGAAGAAAATAACTCTTTTCAGTGATGGAAGTGCATTAGGTAATCCTGGTCCTGGTGGTTATGGTACTATTTTACGGTTTGGGGATAAAGAGAAAGAGCTAGTTGGTGGAGAATCTCACACAACAAATAATAGAATGGAACTTAAAGGGGCAATTGAAGGGCTTAAGGCTTTAAAAGAACCTTGTGAGGTTGAGATAATTTCTGATTCTTCATATGTTGTTAAAGGGATAAATGAGTGGTTAAGTGGCTGGATTAAAAGAGATTTTAAAAAAGTTAAAAACATTGACCTATGGAAAGAGTATATTGAGGCTTCAAAAGAGCATATGATAAATGCAGTTTGGGTAAGAGGTCATGATGGTCATACTGAGAATGAGCGTTGTGATATTTTAGCTAGAACAGAGGCTGAGAGACAAAAAAGTTTATTATGAGGATAATATGAAAAATAGTATTGAGACTTTAGAAAGAAGTCTAGGATATAAGTTTAAAGATGAAAAGCTCATTATCGAAGCGCTGACACATAAAAGCTATAAACAGCCCTACGATAATGAGCGATTAGAGTTTTTAGGTGATGCAGTTTTAGATCTTGTTGTTGGTGAGTATTTGTATAAAAAATTTACTAAATCTGATGAGGGAAAACTTTCTAAGATTAGAGCATCTTTGGTGAATGAGATAGGTTTTAATAAACTTGCAAAAGTTCTTAATCTCGGGGATTATCTTTATCTTTCAAATGCAGAAGAAAACAATGGTGGTAGAGAGAAATCATCTCTACTTTCAAATGCTTTTGAAGCTGTTATAGGTGCTATATATTTAGAATCTGGTTTATCTGTTGCCAATGAGATAGCAATAAAATTGATTGAAGAGAATTATGATGAGATATCGCTTGATTCTTTATTTAGAGACTTTAAAACTACTTTACAAGAATTAACACAAGCAAGCTTTGGCGTTACACCGGAATATAAAGTTGTAGCAAGTCGTGGACCAGACCATTTAAAAGAGTTTGAAGTAGCTGTTGTCATTGAAGATAAAGAGTATGCTAGAGCTATGGGAAAAAGTAAGAAAATAGCTCAACAAGAAGCAGCGAAAGTTGCTATAGAATTATTAAAGAAGGAAAAGTAAGTGAACAGTTTTGGAGAGAAGCTCAGATTTTCAACATTTGGAGAATCACATGGTAAAGCACTTGGATGTATCCTTGATGGTGTGCCTGCCGGCCTTGAGATTGATGAAGCATATATTCAAAGTGAGCTTGATCGTAGAAAACCAGGAAAAAGTGAATTTGAGACAGCAAGAAAAGAGGCAGATAAGGTAGAGATACTTTCAGGTGTTTTTGAGGGTAAAAGTACAGGAACTCCAATCGCAATGGTAATTTTCAATACCAACCAAAAATCTAAAGACTATACAAATATAAAAGATGTGTTTCGTCCTGGACATGCGGATTTTACTTACTTTCATAAATACGGAATAAGAGATTATAGAGGCGGAGGTCGTTCATCTGCTCGTGAAACAGCAGCCCGCGTTGCAGCTGGAGCGATTGCTAAACTGATGCTAAAAGAGTTAAATATCTCTGTAATGAGTGGTATAAGTGAAGTAGCAGGAATAAAGAGTGAAAAGTTTGATTATGAGGCTGCTAAGAGTAGTATTATTTATGCACTAGACAGCGATAAAGAACAAGCACAAAAAGATGCTATACTTAAGGCGAAAAATGACCATGATTCAGTAGGTGGGGTTTCCCGTGTAATAGTAAGTGGTGCACCAGTTGGTCTTGGACAACCCTTGTATTATAAACTTGATGGCGTTTTGGCAGATGCAATGATGGGTTTAAATGCTGTTAAGGCAGTTGAGATTGGTGATGGCGTTTTAAGTGCTACAACTTTAGGTTCTCAAAATAATGATGAAATAAGAGCTAAGGGTTTTGAAACAAATCATGCTGGTGGGATATTAGGTGGAATAAGTAATGGTGAAGATATAGTTATGAACGTTTACTTTAAGCCAACACCCTCTATATTTAAAGAACAACATACTGTTACAACTGAGAATGAAGAGATTGATTTTTCCTTAAAAGGGAGACATGATCCATGTGTAGCTATCAGAGGAACAGTAGTTTGTGAGTCTATGGCTGCATTGGTTATTGGTGACATGCTACTTTTAAATATGGGTTCAAATATGGATGGTGTTAAAAAACACTATCATTAGGAGAAAATATGTCTAGGATATACAAAGATGAGAATAGTGATGAATGGCACTTTTCTCCAGATGCATACATACTAAGTGAGACAGACTCAAAAGGTATCATTTTATATGCAAATGATTTATTTTGTGAATTGGCTGGTTATAGATTAGATGAGCTAATTGGACAACCACATAATATTGTAAGACATCCTGACATGCCTCGAATAGCATTTAAGGGACTATGGGATGATGTGGCATCTAAGGGGTTTTGGACAGGTGTAGTGAAGAATCTACGTAAAGATGGTGGATATTACTGGGTATATGCTACGGCACTAAGAAAAGTACATAGTGATGGATCTGTTACATACCTTTCAATTCGTAGAGTGCCAGACAGAACATCTGTTGAGGCTTGTATCCCTTTATATGCAGAGTTAAAAGCAGCAGAGTAAAATATGATAAAAATAAATTTATTAGTTGATGAAGAGTATATTGAAGAGTTTATGAATCAACTGCCTAAAGGTAAAGTTGTAGTAATTGAGGAAAACTTTGAAGATAATAAACTTGCACTTGAAAATGTAGTTGATGATTATTCACAAAATAAAGAGCAGTTTATTCCCTACTATGATAGTATGAAAAATATAAGTAGTTGGTTTAAAGAAAAGGGATTTGAATGAATATATTAACTTCTTCCCTATATGAGAAACAATTAAAAGAGATATTAGAGTTAATAGCCTTGGATGATTATCAAGCGGCAAAAAACTTTAAAATGTACCTTGATACTATTATCATTAACATCTCAAGTAAAGAAAAAAAGTATAAAAAATCTATATATTTTGATAATGAAAATATAAAAGATATTGAATTTCAAGGCTGTGTTATTCCTTTTTTAGTTGATAATAGTAACAGTTGTTATATTATTTTAGGAATTACTAAAAAACAATAGATATATAATCTATACTAATTAATTTAATACTTTTATCGAATAATATGGGTGATTTTCAATTTAATAAATGAATATTAAATTAATAATTAGACTATTTTGTATCATAAAGTAACATCATTTTTATCTAAAACCCATGTATCACTTTTTTATCACTTTTCTCTTAACTGATATTCAGTATAATACAGGTTGATATAAATTTAGCATTAAGTATATAATGGCATAATATGCACGTAAAAATGTTCTAGAAGCATTACTAATTATATTAAATAGTCTAAACTAGATAAGGAGAAAATATGGATAATAAAAAATCTCAAGAAGATATTATTGTATCAGATAGAAGAGACTTTTTTAGAAAGACAGCTGCTCTTTCTGTAACTGCATTAGCAGGAACAAGTCTTATGGCATCTAAAGATGATCCAGCTATCATGCATCATGTGCCATGGGGGCAAGTATGGGGAGATCCTGTAACAAAAAATAATTACGGGATGCCATCAAAATACGAGCATAACAATACAAGAAGAAATACAAAACTATTAGCTTCTGGTAACTTTAGAGCGTCTATCGCTGTAACACCAATTCATGAGTCAGAAGGTATCATTACACCAAATGGTCTTTTCTTTTCTCGTTCACATGGTGGTGTAGCTCATGTAGACCCAAGTCAATTTAGATTAATGATTCATGGTCTTGTTGAAAAAGATATAGTTTTAACACTAGATCAGCTAAAACGTTACCCTAGAGTTACTCGTACTCACTTTATTGAGTGTCCAGCAAATGGTGGACAAGAGTGGAGAGGCCCACAATTTAACTCTTTACAATTTGCTAAAGGTTTTATGAGTTGTGCAGAGTGGACTGGTGTATATATTAAAACAATTCTTGAAGACTTAGGTCTTAAGCCAGAAGCTCAGTGGATGCTTGCAGAGGGTTCTGATAACTCTGAAATGGGTAGAACTCTTCCTATAGATAAAGTGCTTGATGATGCTATGATCGTTTGGGGTCAAAATGGTGAAGCACTTCGTCCAGAGCAAGGATATCCTGCAAGATTACTTGTTCCAGGTTGGGAAGGAAACTTATGTGTTAAATGGTTAAAGCGTTTAGAATTTGCTGCTGAACCATGGTATGCAAAAGAAGAGACATCTAAATATACTGCTCTTAAGCCTGATGGTAAAGCGATACAACATTTTTATGCGAATGAAGTAAACTCAACTGTAGTTTCTCCATCTCCAGAAAAACCATGGACTGACCTAAAAGATGGTGATGTAATTGAAATCGAAGGTCTTGCATGGTCTGGTATGGGTACGATTACAGCTGTTGACCTTTCTTTCGATGGTGGAAACAACTATGTAAAAGCGAATCTTAAAGGTCTAGTTCTTCCTAAGTGTTGGACTCGTTGGAGCTATATGCATACATATAAAAAAGGTGAAACTTTATTACTAACATCACGTGCTATGGATGATGCAGGATATATTCAGCCTACTGTAGACGAAGAAGTTGCGATGATGGGTGTTGAATCTGTTTATCACAGAAATGGTGTTGAGACTTGGGAAGTAACAGCAGATGGCAAAGTTAACCACGTTCAACTTAGAACGCCAGGAGGGGTAAAATAATGTTTAAATTAAATAGTAAATTAATCGTTTCTGCTTCTGTAGTTACTGTTGCTACGTTATTTACTGCAGGTTGTATGGATAATACTACTCCTGCATCTGAAAATGCTGTAAGTAATGCTGATATAGCTGGTGGTGTAATATACCCTATAGCAAATGGCAAAACAGGTCCTTATTATGTAGATATGCAAGCAAATGGAATGAAACTAAATCATGGTCGTGTTCCAACTGCTAATGAATTAAAAGCATGGGATAAAGACTTAATGCCAGATGGAACAGGATTCCCTGAAGGTAGTGGTTCTGTTGAAGATGGTGAAGCGATTTATGAAGCTCAATGTGTTAGTTGTCATGGTGATTTTGGTTCAGGTGGTGGTGGATACCCTGCTTTATCAAAAGGTAATGCTTATGAATTACAAGAGACTTTAACTAACAACAGATGGAGAGATCCAGAAGCTGATGGTCCTACACGTGTATTTGGTTCTTATTGGCCACAAATTAGTACTATGTGGTGGTATATTAAAGATGCAATGCCTCATCCAAAATCAAAAACTTTAACTGATGATGAAGTATATGCATTAACTGCATATATGTTAAATATCAATGAAATGGAAATTGATGGTGTTGAGGTAGATGAAGAGTATGTACTTGATCGTGAAAAAATGATGAAAGTAAAAATGCCAAATGTTGATGGTTTTATACCAAATATAGATGGGCCTACTGGACTTAACGATGTACGTGCATTTTATTCAAACCCTTCTAATTTTGGTGCTATTAAAGTAAAACCTGAAGAGCGTTGTATGACTAACTGTCAAGAGAAGACAGCTATTGTTACACGTATTGAAAATGGTGGTATTAGCGAGTTTAATCCTCCGATGTCAGTTGAGCGTAATTTACCAGCTGCTAAAGAAGAAGCTCTTAATGTAAAAGAAGCATATGCAAATAACTGTGCTATGTGTCACGATACAGGTGTTGCACCTACTGTTGGTGATAAAGCTGCTTGGACACCATTAATCTCTAAAGGTATGGATGCTGTTTATAAAAATGGTATTGAAGGTACTGATAATGGTATGCCTCCAAAAGGTGGTTCATCACTTTCAGATAAAGATTTTAAATCAGTTGTTGATTACTTAATCAACGGAAAATAATCAAAAGGAAGAAATTATGGAAAGAAGACAATTTTTAAGTTTAACATTAGGTGCACTAGCATTAGCAGTTGCACCTGCTAGCGTAAGAGCAGAAGACTTCAGAAAGTTAAAACCAACTGTATGGACTGCACATAAGATGGAAGACGCTATCAAAGCTATGTATGGTACAACTACAACAATCGAAGAGGGTGTAAAACTTTCAGCTGCGAATGTTGCTTTTGATTCAGGTAAGATGGCTACAGCTGCAAATGGTGGAGCTATTCCTGTTGATTTTTCAACAAAGATTCCTGCAAAAACAATTGCAGTATTCCAAGATGCTAATCCAGAGGCTGCAGTAGTTGTATACTCAATTGGTAAGTATGATGTAACTGAGTATTCAATTAAAATCAAAATGGGTAACCCAGGTACTGTAAAAGTTATCGTTGAAGGTCAAGATGGTAAACTTTACTCTGCTACACAAAAATTAAATGTTGCAAAAGGTGGATGTGAAGGTTAATCCCCCCACATCTGTTTACTTAGGTCTCACCGATAGGTGAAGCTTTAGTGAGATGAATTAAATAAGGAATTACTTCCTTATTTAAGAAGACAAATAATAATGAATTAAAGGTATATTATGAAAGTAAAAGCAAAATTAAAAAATGACGTAGTAAGTGTTAAGGCTATGGCTAAGCACGATATGATGACATACAACCAAGCAGAGAAGAAAACTGGTAATAAAGATGATGCAAACTTTATTACACATATCTCAGCTACATGTAATGGTGAGACTGTATTTGATGTATCAACAAGTCAGTTTTTATCTAAAAACCCTATTTTTAAATTTAAATTTAAGGGTGAAAACTTCAAAAAAGGTGATAAGCTTCTTATGACTTGGACAGACCGTAAAGGTAATACTGGTAAAGGAAAAGGTAAGATTAAATAATTTAATTTTACTAAAGTGAGATTTATTCTCACTTTTCTTTATACAAAGGTAGGAAAAATGTTTCAAACTCTAGTTAAAACTTTTCTTATCCTTTTATCTCTCAATATAACGCTCCATGCTAAAACAATCGATATAGACTCAATTATAGATACTGCAAATAAAGAGAATAAACATCTTTTTGTATGGTTACATAAAACTGATTGTGCCTATTGTGAAAGAATGAAAGAGTACACACTCCTTCATGATAAAGTAAGTGCTTTTATAAAAAAACATTTTATTTATATATATATAAATGTTAGTAAGAATGATGTAGTAAAATATCAGGGTTTTCTAGGAAGTGGCAATGATTTCGCAAAAGAGGTAGGATATAACTTTTATCCTACCTCTTTATTTTTTGATAATGATAAAGAGATAATATTTAGCGAAGTTGGTTATGTAGATTGTGAAGAAATATCTAATGAAAGGCATTTTTTCAAAGTTTTAAACTTTATTCAATCAAAAGCGTATGAAGAGATAGAATTAAATGCATATACTTACACTATTGGCAAGGATTTTTAATGCAAAACTACGATAATGGTTCAGTTTTAGAACTTTTTATTTCCTATCCACAAAGTAAAAGAGGAAATGAAGAGGAGATAGAACTTGATTTATTAGGAATTGTTAATGACAAGTTTTACGATAAAGTTGCAGAACGCTCTATTTTAATCACATCTGAGGATAGTTATAAGCTTGCTAAAGAGAATGGAATAGATGCAAAGTATGGATCTTTAGGAGAAAATATTTTAGTTTCTATAAACCCATATAGTCTCAACTCTGGTGATAAAATCTCTATAGGTGAAGTTGAGCTAGAGATAACTCAAAACTGCACTATATGTAACTCTTTGGCAAAAGTGGATAAGAATCTTCCAGCAGTACTCAAGAGTGATAGAGGAATTTTTGCTAAAGCATTAAATAGTGGGAAGATTAGAAAAGGTGATACTGTAAAAGTTTTAAATTATTAATATATTTAATATATTTATATAGATATATGATAAAATTGTGATTAATTAAATAAAGGTTTCGTAAAAAGGAGAAACAATGAAAAAAATATATAGTGTGATACTAGCTGCTTTTGTAGCGTTAACATTAGTAGCTTGTGCTAGTACACCTGTAGAGGCTGTTGTAGCAAAAAAACCTGCTAAACCACAAAATGTACAGGTGATTAGTGCTCCAAATAAAGATGGGAAAATTACTCCAAAAATGATTTCTGACTCAATGCATAATATGGGCCTTGTTAGTGCTGGTAATAATGACATGAATAAGCCATTTTCACAAAGATTTCCAAAAGTTCATTACAAGACTTACAATTTAGCTATGTATCAAAATGATGCATTAACATTAGCATTAATTAAAAAGTATCCTAACTTTGGTGCCTTAGCTCCTTTAACTATGTCAATTTGGACAGCTGCTGATGGTAGTATTAATGTTTCAACTTTAACTTTAGATGGTATGGCTAGAGCAGCTGCTATCCCTAAGACTGATCCAGATTTAGTAGCATATGCAGCATTAATTACAAAATCTTTAAAAGCAACATTACCTACTGGTGAGTTTAAATTTTTAGATTATGATATTAAAGAGCCAAACAATACTTTCGCTCAAACATTTGAGATTGATGTTGATCCAGAAGCTGATCTTGAAGAAGTAAAAGATGATTTTGAATCAGAGTTCGAAGGTGAGATGGAACCATTAGGGTTTTTAATGCCAAGTTATAGTAATCTTCAAGAAGAGTTGTTTGAGCCTGCAAAATACGATGTATATGATTTCTATTCTACATACTCTATTTGTAAATTTGATGTAATCTACCCTGTGTCAAAATTACATCCAGAAGCTGGTGCTTATGCTCCATGTTCAATGTACTTCTATAAGAAAAAAGGTGAAGATAAAATGGTTATTGGATACTTAGGTGTTGATAACTGGATTAAAACTCTTGATATTGAAGATCAAGAATCAATGAAACCTTTATATGAAGCACAAGGTCTAATCAATAACATCTTAACTGAGATGGGTGAATAATATAATTCTACAAAACTTATAAGCCTGTATAAACACAGGCTTATTCTCTCCCCCAAATAAAAGGTATTAATCCATGAAAAATTTTAAACTAACATTTGTGCTATTGGCACTTACAAGTTCAATAAGTTTTGCTGCAACAACTTTTACTCCAAGCGATAATAAAAACTTAGCAGTTGAATATACAATTGATACAGCCCAAAAAGATTTTGATAAGAAGTTTTTTGAATTTACAGATGGACCTTTAGCTGATTTAGGTTTTTTCGTTAATGATCCTCACCATAATGTAAATAAAGTATATGAGAAGCAGGTTGGTAAAACATCATTAGACCAATTAGCTTTTTCATCTATGGTGAATGATAAGGTAGCAATTCCGCTTCTTAATAAAGATCCTAGAGTTGGTGGCTATATGCCATTTAATCTTGTACTTTATAGAAAAATAGCAGATATGAAAACTGTAATTACACATATTACACCTGAAGCAGCATTAGATATATTACAAATAACTGATGAATCAGTGAAAAAACAATATACAAAAATGTTTGAACCTCTTGATAAAAAGATAGAGACTACATTCCCAAATTCTAAAAAAAGTTACACAAAACTTCATGGAGTATCAAAAGATAGTATGATGAATTTTGAAATACCATTTGAAAAACCTGAAGATATTGATGATTTTTTTGATGAATTTCAAGAAAAGTTTGAATCTACGTTTGAGCACAAAGGTTATATTGTTGCAGGTTTTTATAATATGAAATATAGTTTAAATTCTGACAATGAAGATGAGGATGTAATGCCAGAATATGAGCAATTTGTAGTTTGGTCATTATGCCATATTCCTTTCTCGTATACTATCTTTGATGGAGCTAATCCAATTCCTCAAGCTGCAATTTTTGCACCATGTTCAATGTATGCATATGTAAAAAAAGGTGAGAACAAAATTGTTATTGGAATGCCTACACTAAACGCCTGGGCTGTAGCTTTGGGTATTACTGATAAAGAAAAGTTAGCTAAGATAAATCAACTTGATAGTGAGATTCCAGCTATTATACATAGTTTAGGTGGGGTAGATACTACAAATAAAAACCCTTTAGCTAAGTAGAATTACTTAGCTAAAAAGGGAAAAAGGTTTATTTTTTATTATCGATAGCACTTTTCGCAGTTTTTATAGCATTGTCTAATGCTACTCTTGCAACGCTCCAAGCTTGTTTACCCATACGTTTTGCCTCTTGTGCCTTTTGAGATTTCATAGCATTATCAGCTCTTAAAACAGCTTTTTTAGCTAAAGTAGAAAATTTATCTTTCATTACTTCCGCAGTTTCTTTTGATATTTGTACAAGTTCGTCAAGGTCAAATTTCATATTTTTATTTATATTTTGAAGAGAATTTTTAATAGCTGATGAACTCTCATCAGCTTGAGTTTGAACTACTTGTGAGAAGAGTACATCTGATTGGTTTAAGTCTTCAATAATTGTATCATAGTCCTCTATAAGAATATGTTTTGCTTCAGCAGGCATAAACTCTAAACGTTGTTTAAATCTATCTATTGAGTGTATAAGACCACTGTGCATACCTTTTAATACTGGTTCTAAAATATCATCAGCACGGTTTGGAGTAGCTTCTGCAACATCTATTGCAGCTTGCAGTATAGTTGAAAGTATTTTTCTAATACGTATAGTGTTAAGAGAACCCTCTTTAATCGCTTCAAAAGATAGTTCTTTGATTACCTCTTCAATTGTTTCTTGAATCTCACCATCTTTATCTTTCTCAAGAGTAGTAATAATTGCAGACTCAACCATTTCACCTAAAAGGTCAAAAAGGTCAATAGACTGCAGTTTAACTTGGTGAAGATGTGAAAGTACTTTCTCATTCTCTTTTTCGTTTCCAATTGCATTTTCAACTGCATTAAATACATTATATTTAGATTCTTGTAGCTCTAAAGACTTTCTTTCTAAACTTCTTTCAATCTGTTCTTTTTGTGCTAAAAGTGTTTCAACTTCATCATGAAGAGTATTTGTCTCAATATCTAAAATAGAGCTAGCTACAGTTTTAATCTCATGAAGAGATAAGTTGTTAATATTTTTATACCATTCAGTATGAAGATGTTTTAAAATATCTTCAACTCTTTCATCTACAGTTTTTAAATCAGTTTTATATGAGTTCTTTAAATCTCTTTGTAATTTTTCTAAATCCATTTTAAATCCTTAATTAGAGTACCATTTTAATATTGTTATGAGCCTTTAAGGCTTCAAATATGAAAGTTCTTTCATCTTCATTTGTAATTACCAACTCAAGATTCATACTCACATATTTTCCTGTCTTACTAGCATTGGAATGCTTAAGAGTATGTTCTCTTTCTACAATTACATCATGTATAGCTTTTTGTATAGCCTCTTTTTCATAACCTATTAGTTTATAGGTCCATGCACATGGATATTCTAGCTCAATTTTATCTTTTCTATCGTTTAAAATCTCCACTTTTACCTCCTGATTTTTCTTCTAATTGGACTTGATGAATTATCATCCCTTTATCAATCGCTTTAACCATATCATATATTGTTAAAAGACCTATACTTGTTCCAGTAAGTGCTTCCATTTCTACACCAGTTTGTCCTGTAAGTTTAGCAGTAACTGTAAGTTTGAATCCGGGAAGCTTTGGTAGCTCTTCTACATCACAGTTTATACCACTTAAGTTTAGTGGATGACACATTGGTATAAGATCACTTGTTTTCTTGACACCCATAATAGCAGCAATAACTGCAGTTTGTAAAACTGGGCCTTTTTTTGTTTTTTCTTCTACGATAGCATTGTATGCATCTTGTGACATCTCAATCATTCCACTAGCTACAGCTATTCTGGTCGTTTGATTTTTATCTGATACATCAACCATTTTAGGTCTTTGATTTTCATCTAGGTGTGTTAAATTCATTATCTACTTTCACTTATATTTTTAATATTATAGCTAAGTGTTTTAAATAAGTGATAGTGCTTTTTGATATTCATGAGGATGGTTCATGTTTAGAAAATTTGTATCATCCTCAAAGTGAATAAATTGTGTTTTTGAATTTTTGAGCAGATAGCCAAGTTTATGATTGTCACTATCTCTCATATCTTTAAATTTTTGCTCTAAGGTTCTATGGTAAATCCCACACATTGGTTGCATACCTAACTTAGTTTTGGCAATGGTCGCATCAAAGGAGTCTTTATCTTCTATGATTAATTTTTCTATCTCTTTATTTGAAATAAAAGGGGAATCAACGCTAAGAACAAAAAATTTCTCATCGGGTAAATTTTTAAAAATAGAGATAAAGCCATTTGTAGGTGCATAGGTTTGGGAATCTTTTATATCTTCTATAAAGTTAGCTTCAAAATGAAATTTTGACTTATCTCTGCAAGAGATATAGACTTTTAAAAATAGTTTTTGTAGTTTTTCTAATTGATATTGTGTAAGTGTTGGGGATGTGTCAAATGGGAGAAGAGATTTGTCCTCTCCCATTCTACTACTTTTTCCCCCTGCGAAGATTATGCAAGGTATATCGTACATAGAATTATTTAATAATTTCTATCTCAATTCTTCTATTTTGAGCACGACCATCTCTTGTTTTGTTACTAGCAATTGGTGAAGCTTCACCTTTACCTTCTGTAGTAAGTTTTTCTGCATCAATTCCCTCAGTAACAAGAATATCTTTTACAGCGTGAGCTCTTTTGATAGAAAGGGCATTATTATATGCTTCTGGACCATAAGAATCAGTATGACCAACAATATTTGCTTTATAGCTTGTATGGTCTTGCATGAATAAAACATATTCTTTTACATGTTTAACATTATCACCAACAACTTCTGCAGAATCAAATGCGAAATTAACTGGAAGAGTCACTAGCTTAGCACAACCATTGATATCAACTTTAGTAACATTTTTTGAAGTGTTAGGACACTTGTCAGCAGCATTTAAAATACCATCATTGTCATCATCTTTATCAATGAAACAACCATCTGCATTTACGCTAAGACCAGCTTTAGTCCCTGGACATTTGTCTTTTGAGTTTGTAACGCCATCATTGTCATCATCACCATCAACCATTGCTGCAGCTGCTGCTACAGGTGCTGCAGCCATAGCTTTTTTAGGAGCTGCCGATCTTTTTGGTGCCTCAGCACTTCTTTCCCAAAAAGGGATAGTGATACCAGCTAATAATGCTAAGTTACCATCATATGTTGTATCGTTATCTTTTGCTATATAAACAGCTTCAAGTTTAAGACCAATTGAATCAGAAAGAGGAATCTTAACACCAGCTCCAGCATTTAAAAATAATCCTTGCTCTGTTGCATCATGTGGATCATCCATATGATCAAACCCTATACCAGCTTTTACTAATGGAGTGAAAGAATCAAAACCTTCAAATTCATATACACCATTTAACGCTGTACGTACTACAGTTGTATCAGCATAGTCTTTATATACTGGAATTGATTCAAAATCTGCAAGAGAGTACATAATTGAAGCTTCTGGTTTAATTGGAAAATCAAAACCATTATATTGTAGTTCTGCACCAATAATTCCATAGTCCTGAAGTGGAATATCTCCACCTACAAAGTTGTATCCAATTTGCGGTGTAAACTCAAAGTTATACTCTGTTGCCAATGCTAGTGATCCAGCTAAAAGTGCTGGAATAAGAAGAATTTTTTTCATCAATGTTTTCCTTTTATAAATTTAAATGTTAATGAGCTTATGAAGCTCTAGGGTCTGAAATGTAACCAGTAATAGCAGAAATTGCTGCAACAGCTGAGTTAGCTAAGTATACTTTTGAACTTCTACTTCCCATTCTCCCTACAAAGTTTCTATTTGTAGTGGAGATTGCAACTTCATTATCACCAAGTATTCCCATGTATCCACCAAGACAAGCTCCACAAGTAGGGTTACTTACAACACCACCTGCATCAACAATAATATCTATATAACCAAGCTTTGTAGCTTCTCTTAAGATTTTTTGTGTTCCTGGCGTTACAATTAAACGTACATCTTGGTGTACTTTTTGGCCTTTTAGAATTTCAGATGCTACTTTTAAATCAGCTAAACGTCCATTTGTACAGCTTCCGATAAAAGATTGATCTACTTTTATCTTGTCTTTAACAGCTTGTGTTACGCTATGACCATTAGATGGTAAAAATGGGTATGCAATTACAGGTTCAAGAGCAGCTACATCTATCTCTAATA
>Ga0193963_1000315_pt1 | contig 25486 bp, 22 predicted proteins | sample FB_6_MG_FD_140359 | JGI IMG/M metagenome (GOLD analysis project Ga0193963, IMG submission 140359) | Microbial mat bacterial communities from the Broadkill River, Lewes, Delaware, United States - FB_6_MG | ecosystem: Environmental > Aquatic > Freshwater > River > Microbial mats | place: USA...
ATATAAGGTTTGGTGCCAAAAAGTAGTAGATTGAGCTGTGTTAAAGCAGTGTGTTAAAATCAAGACTCAAATTCATTTCACCACGGCTAAAAGCCCTGATTTTCAACCGTTTAGGTCTTGATTTTGCACTAATATGGTGCCCAGGAGAGGACTTGAACCCCTATGGCTCGGGTTACTTCTCTTAATTAAATCAAGGAGCTATGATTTTTCAAAAATCCTACGCTCCACAGGGGCTCCATAGTGTTGCATGGTTGGGGCGACAAAGCTTTTGGCCAGCATTAATCTTTGTAAGAAATTGCCCGATCTATACACATAGGAAAAACGTGTATAGAAAACTCCAATATCTATACATATTAATAGGTTTGGTCCGTTGATGCTGGTTGGTTTTATGTGTCGAAATTTTCCTAAAATATCGACATAACCTCTCGATATGTCGATGCCATCGACAAGTACGCACCAATTCAGCGAAGATGCGTAATCAAATATTAAAAGCAGGAGCCATTAACTGCTGTTCACTGCGGCTGATACCAATCTTTGTTGCTGCGTCTTTCCAGTGGCTAACACTGGTCAATACTTCGTCTTTAATTTTTTGTGCGTCTGAAGTGCTCAGCTGAAAAAAATTAATCACTTCCATGGCTAGGTCATAGTCCAGGCTGTTGTCATCATCACTAATGCTTAGATGCAAGCCGTTGGCGGGTGTCACGGGGTTAATATCATAGGCTGGAGAAAGTACCCAGCCGCCATCCCGATATATAAAACCATGGTTCCTCAAGTGGTCATCGGTATTCGAGACTGCAATGTTGAACACGATACGTCGCCAAAGTTGTGCTAGGTCTGCTTTGGTGTTGCTGCCATGCTCAGTGAGAAATTGCGCCAGTTCCAGATAGCTTGCCTCGTAATCCCCGTCGTAATAGCCCAACTGTGTCATGGCCGAAGTAAAGTGCAGCCGACTTTCCGGCTTACGATCAAAGCGCTTGGTCAGGAAGGTATGATGATGGCTGTTGAATTTATCAATTCGGCATTCTGCCATTTGAATGCCTGCATCCAGCGCCAATTGATAGGCGACGAACTCCCAAGCGGCAATATCATAGTCGTCGTGGCGACTGGGAAACTTTGCGATCCATAAATGATCATGTTCATCCACCACACTGGCTTTTGGCCGTGCGCCACCCAGTGAGGAGCCGGGCGACATCAGCATATATAACCATTTCAGGTACTCCGGATCATCGGCATCGCTGTTGTCTTCCACTTGCCGGGCCGCATACTCCAGGTCCCTGAGAGAAGAAATCGGCGGCGCTGCCAGTTTTTCATTGTTGTCGAGGAATGGGCCGTTCAGGTCTCGCTTGAATCGCAATGCACCCAGGCGATAGCGATCATGTACACCCAACAGGTAATCTACTTCGTTCAGAACATTGGGGCGGCGTTCCTCTTGGCGAGCGAGAACCGCCTCGCGGCGTTTCATTAAAAGGCGGCCCCAGCGATCTGGGCATGAGTCCAGAAAGGTTCTGAAGTTTTTTGCGTCTTCACTGTGCTGCTCGCCGCTGTATAGGTTCAGGTCTGGGTCAATTTTCTGGGCAAAGGGTGATTGTAACCAAGCTTCATCATAGCTGAAGCTAAAGTGTTCCTTATTTTTGATGACGGAGGATCGCAACGTGCCTACCAGAGCTGGCTCTGAAAAGTCCTCCCAATCTGCATAAACGTATACGGACCTGCTCATGGCTATTCTTCCTCGCTCAAGGCTGTGTCCCTTTCTGTTTACCCATCAGTTTGATGTCTTGCAGTTTGCGTCCCAGCTCGTCATCGCTGGCAACCTTGGCAAAGTCCTCCACCAGCCCCAGCACACTGAGCACAGCCACATAATGCCCCATCGAAACTTTGGGGTCGCCCTGCTCGATCTTACGAATGGTTAGGCGGCTGAGCCCTGTCCGCTCGGAGATCAGAGTTTGGCTGTAGTTCCGGCGCTTGCAGGCGAGCTTTATATTCTCACCCAGCTGCGCCAGTATTCGCTGGTTTTTGGGGAATACCACAGCGCTGCGCTTTTGAATGGGTTCTTTAGAGGTCACTATAGTTACCTATTGCAGCTATTTTTGGTAACTATAGTGACCACAACAAGAAAAGTAAAGCTCTAATATGATACCTGCAGTTACCATTTTTCTAAAAAAGATAACTGTAGGTGCTAATTTGATGGCTTTGTGGTGGCCATGATGCAAGGCCGCTTACAGTTCATCAGTGAATAGGCCTTATGGCCAAGGGGGTTATATGTCTACCAGACAAAAACGCAATACCACCGTCGAGCACACAGAGTTAACTGTCGACGTTACCAAGTTTGAGGCTCGTGTGACGGCAGCGGTTAATCATGAGCTTAAGGATCTTCGTTATACGCACCCCGATACTCAGGTTTATCGTTTCGAGTCCGGTCTGGAGCTGGAGGGGCAGTGCACCTATCCAGATAGTCGGGCCGGTACCTTATACACGTTGGACATACACGGGCATGAAACAGCATCCGCCCATTTTGCGACAACACTAGAGAATTGTCAGGTACTTGATAAAGATGGCTTCGCCAAATTGAAAAAAGTTCGTGGCAAGTTTGAGTCGGTCTACGATATCCCCAGAGGTATTGGGCTGCTCGAAAGTCAGGGTAAAGCGCAGTGGCGTGGCTTTCTTTGGGTACCGCCGCAGACATTAAGTGACATGCTAATTTTATTACAGGGCGTGCCGTCGTTATCGCTGGCAATACATGAAATCAGGCAAGGTAGCTATCACTGGATCGCCCGTTTCGTATTGCAAACAAACGATCCAGTGAGCATCAATAAGTAGTCGCGTTATTTGGCGTCTTGCCCAAAGCTGGACACAAACACATGCTGTTGCTCTTCAGCCGCTTGCTCTACCCAGCGGCCGTAGTGGCGCATGATCATCTCGGTGGTTTTGTGCCCCATTTGCTCGGCGACAAATAAGGGGTTTTCACCGCCGGACAGCAACTGGCTGGCGTAGGTGTGCCGGGTTTGATAAGGGTTGCGGTACCGTACACCGGCATGCTTCAGAATGTGCTTCCAAGGTCGCTCCAGGTGTTCATAGTCCACAAAGGGGCCGCGATCCATGGGCCGGACGAAAACGAAATCGCCGCCAACAAAGCTGTACTGCTTTTGATTTTTCAGTGCCTCCAATGCACCGGGCAATAAAATGAGTTTGCGGTTGCCGGCCTGGGTCTTGGTCTCTTTGAGCTCTCGTTCCACTACCGCCCGCTGTATATGGACAAGTTGCTTTCTCCAATCAACATCGCTCCATTTGAGGCCAAACAGTTCAGAGGTGCGCAGCCCACTGTAAAACGCAAACTGCAAAAAATTACCGATGCGCGGGTCGTAGCGGCGTGCCGCATCAAGCACGGTGTCGATTTCGTCTTTGGTGAAAGGGTCTACCTGATAATTGGTTTTTGCTTGGGATCGAGGTACCAGCTTGCTGACTTTGATCTTATCCAATGGGTTGCGGTCGATGATGTCATCGTTCAACGCCCTATCCAGCACAGCTCGCAACGGCGTCAGGTCATTACGAATGCTCTTTAGTGTACCGCTGCGATTACGAATCCAGGTGCGGATATGCTGCGGTGTTAGCTCGCGGGCACGAATGTCGCCAAACGCGGGGTAGATGAGCCTGACAACTTTTTCGGTAACAGCGATAGGTACTGTGGGGGTGCGTCTTTTCAACATCCTTCAACCAGTCGGTCAGTAATTCCCGGATAGTAGCTTTGGCAACCGGCTGACCAAATAGTCCAGCGCGCTTTGAATTGGGAAAATACTCAGCATATTGGAAGGTCTGCCGTTCAATGGCATTTTCAACCTCGGCCTTTAAATTGACGGCATAGCGCTGATCGCTTTTTCGATCCGGATTCAGACGGGAAAGCACTTCTTTGCAGGTAACGCCGCGGTATTGAAACTGAATTTCAATGGCCTGCTTGCCACTGGCATAGCGTTTTACCCGGACTCCGCGTGAGAGTTTTTGAGATCCTGTTCTATCCATTGTTCAACTGCCTCCGTATTGATCCAAAGCACATGATTCCTGACCTGGCAATGCACACCCTCCAGCCATACGCCTTTCTTACGTCGGGCGTGTACGGCATGATGCGTGTCCCCGGTCAGGTCACACCACCGTTTGATCTTGATCCATTTAACAGGCGCTGCTTGATTAAATGCCTTTTTCTCCATCTTGTCGATACCTCACTATTGAAATTCAGTAAGAGCCGACAATAGGAAAAGACCATTAACAGTACGAGCGTTTACCTTTCACACTACCAAGAAAGGTTTTTGGGTAACGAGCGCAGCGCCTGCGTCCTGCGCTCCTGCACCGCTGGCGAAGCGTGGGGGTAGCAAATGGCCAGTGGCTCACCACAAGCCGCAGCTAAGTGAGCGAGCAACGCGAGGGAATCTGAACGGGTGAGGAAGCGCGAAGCCTTGCACTTGCCATGCGCGTGGGGCAAAGCCCCTAGCCTGCGTTAGGGATTGAAAGGGCGGCAGTTCCCACCAGGGAATGAGCGTTTAGCGAACCCGGCAAAGCCCGTTAAAACGCCCTGCCATTAAGACAAGTCATCTATATGTACTGGGCTGATAGTAGCGTGATAATATTTAAAGTCAGAAGCAAAAAATTACGTTTCTAGTTATTTCAAAAGCATAATGCGTTGATCGATAATAACCATATGCCCACAATCAGCCTATCCGTTTCCGCGTTACTGGTCTTTGCAAAAGAGTAGTGACGCGGAGCGCAACCCCAGCAACTACCAGCCTAAATCTATCTTTCTCAACGTGATGAAAGGATTATTACGGCTTTTCATACGCGAAACACCTAATCTGTCATCATCAAAACAAACATACGTGTGGCTATTGCACCCTCAATAGCAAACCGTCCTTCGGGACAATAGGGCTTATGTGTTACCTCACAAGGCACCATAACCCGCAGGTTGTTTTCATCGTGACTATTATTGTCATGGTGAAAACGTAACGACAACAACAAGAAAGGAGAATGCCCAACACTAAAAATCAGCAGTCTACAGCGATAGAAAGTGGCAGTGTATACCGCCAGCCTCATCGTTGTTTAAGGGAGTGGTGTCCCTTGGCTTTCAGGAGAAAGGCGCAAGCCCTATCCCTTTGCAGCTCATTACTGCAAAGCAGCCATTAACACTAACCAATGAGCCTAACACCAAAATGCTGCTGTCCGTACACAACCAATCGTCACTGTAATTACGGTCAGACGTCCGTTATTCACAGTGATACAGAAAACGCTGTCCGTTAATAACAGACGATCACAGTGACAGAACAGTCAAAAAAACTCCGGTTGGCACTGGCATAAATTTACTTCAGCGTCTGTAAAGTAAAGCCTCGCTTTACCCCTCCGTTAGCCCAAACTGGCCTTTCAATCACTCGTGAGGAAAGGCTGATGCGACAACTGAACTACCAGCTCAAACAGCTCTGCAAGAGCAACCGCGATGGCAGCTATACCACCCAGGTAAATCGGCATGACATACTACAGAAAATGGCTGGCGATCTGCACAAGCTTGGTTACCGGGGCATGCAGTCAAACTCTCTCAAACAAAAGCATGTCGATGCCTTGCTCAACCAATATAAGAGCGAAGGCTTAGCCATTGGCACCCTGAAAAACCGCCTGTCCGTACTGCGCTGGTGGGCCAATAAACTAGGCCGACCGCAAGTCGTTGCTAAAAACAATGACCACTACAATATCGGCAAACGCGAGCTGGTCGCCAAAAACTCCAAAGCGCAAACCCTCGACCAAGATAAACTCAACAGCATCACCGATACCCACATAAAAATGAGCCTGGAACTACAAGCCGCCTTTGGCCTGAGAAGGGAAGAGGCCATCAAGTTCAGCCCCCGGTATGCCGACCAGCAAGATCATATCTGCCTAAAATCGACCTAGTGCAAAGGCGGCAGGGCGAGAACAGTCCCTATTCACACAAATTATCAGCGAGACGTACTCAACCGCGCCCATCAACTAGCCGGTCGAGGTTCACTGATCCCCTGTCACCTGATGTATGTGCAGCAAATGCGACGATATGAAAAGCACACCCAGAAAGTGGGCCTTTGTAAGATGCATGGCCTTCGCCACGCCTACGCTCAAACACGTTACCAAGAACTCACTGGCTGGCCAGCCCCAACAAACGGAGGCCCCACCAGCAAACAACTTACCTCAGAACAAAAACAAACAGACCTTAAAGCAAGGCTCATAATCTCCAAAGAAATGGGCCATACTCGCGAACAAATTACCGCAAGCTACCTCGGTCGTTAACAAAATTCTCAAACTACTTGCTCTAAGGGCTTTGCCCTAGCCGCATGGCCCTCCCACCCTCGCCGGGAGGCAGATGGGTCAGTAATCTGACCCATCCACAACAGGGTATATAAGACCCCCAGTTCAATGACTACTCGCCGCAAGCGGCTGCGTTCCTCCTTGAGCCGGACGCTCAGCAGTGCCTTTAAGAGTGTTTATGTGTCGAAATTTTAAAAAATATCGACATGAATGGCGAATATGTCGATGCCATCAACACGAGTGTGGTCAATTAATCCATTGATTTTTATACGAGTAGCAGAGAAGAGGCTCTGCTTTGAGCTTATGGTGATCGATATGTTAGGAAAAGAGAGTTACAATAATATTTTAAGTAATCTTGTTACTCCAAAATAAATTGTTGACTCGATCCAAGTAATTAGCTTATTCTTAACTCTGCCGATTTTGGCAAAAATAATAGCCCCTGCGCTAACAGGGGCTATTGGACTTAAACCGCAGACGAGTCTGTTGGTCGATTCAAGTTGTGCAAAGAGTAGTTTACTCCGAATTGATCAATCAGGCAAAGCTGCCTAACTCAATTATGAGGTAAATTACTTATGTCTAAAGAAGACACAATAACCATGCAAGGTGCTTCCGGCGCTAGCTATAACTTTGATGTATACCGTTGGGGAACATCATTTAAGCCATTGGGCGCTGTTTACTCTGTGCTTAAGAAGAACTCTGATGCTCGCTACAGTGTGCTTTATATAGGGCAGACAGGAAATCTCGATGAGCGGTTTGATAGTCATCATCGAGCGGCCTGTTTTACCCGCAATGGTAAAACGCATATTGGTATTCATCTTGAAAGTGGTGAGCAAACCCGGTTGCGTAAGGAGAGAGATTTGATTGATAACTATAACCCGCCTTGTAACAAGGCTTAGGTGGTAAACGGTATGACAGCACAGCTTATCAAAATTAAAGATATTGCCGATGTCATGCCGGGTTTGTCGATCAAGCGTCGAACAGAGGATGAGCCCAATGGTGCCTATCAGGTTCTATTGGCTCGTCACCTGTCAGGCAGCCTCGAGTATAGCTATACAAAGGGAGATCAATTGCGCATGGATGTGGATGTAAAGCGTATCGAGAAATATCGAGTAAGCTCGGGGGATGTGCTTTTCGTCAGCCGCGGCAGTAGTAACTATGCTGGCGCGGTTATCCAAATTCCTGAATGCACTATTGCCAGCTCGGCTTTTTTTATATTGAGACCAAAACAGCAGGTTGACCCAGTTTACCTTGCATGGTGTATTAATCAGCCTCCGATTAGGGCTGCTATTGCCGCTGTTAGAACGGGGGCTGGCTCGCCGATTGTGCAGCGGGCAATCTTTGAGCAAATTGCGATCCCTGTTCCTACACTTGAACAGCAGACAACTATTGCTGAATTGGCAAAGTCTATGAAGCTGGAGCGGGATTTAAAAGTAAAACAAATAGAACTAACTGAGTCCTACCACGACGGTGTAGGCACAAAAATATTGCAAGATTTAATGAAGGGCAAGCAGGCGTAATCATGGCTAAAAATAACGTATCACAACAAGAAATTAACGATATTCTGTGGAAAGCTTGCGACACTTTTCGTGGTGTGCTGGACGCAAATGACTACAAGGATTATTTGCTTGTTATGCTGTTTGTAAAATACATCTCAGATGTATGGCAGGATCATTACGAAGAGTACAGAAAGAAATACAAAGGTAATAAAAGTCAAATTGAGCGCCGTATGCAGCGTGAAAAATTTGTGTTGCCGAAAGAAAGCAATTTCTACTATCTACATAACAAGCGTGAAGCACCCAATTTGGGCGAACTGATTAATATTGGTTTGGAGCAGGTAGAGCTTGCGAATAAGCAAAAGCTAACCAATGTTTTTCGTAATATCGATTTTAATTCAGAATCTCGGTTGGGAGAAACTAAAGAGCGTAACCGTATACTCAAACACCTGTTGGAAGATTTTTCCGATCCAAAATTGGATTTAAGACCGTCAAGAATAGGTAACCTTGATGTTATTGGTAATGCCTATGAATATTTGATTGGAGAGTTTGCCAGTCGTGCTGGTAAGAAGGCTGGTGAATTCTATACACCGCCCGAAGTTTCCATCCTGCTGGCTAAATTGCTTGCACCTATAGCGGGTGAGCGTATCTGTGATCCAGCTTGTGGATCGGGTTCCCTTCTACTGAAGTGCGGTAATGAAGTTGAAGGCACTAACTACTCCCTTTATGGACAAGAACGTATTAGTGGCACCTGGGCATTGTGTATGATGAATATGTTTTTGCACGATGCCACTAATGCTCAAATTGAGCGTGGCGATACTTTACTAGAGCCCAAACTGGTAGAGAAAGACAAGCTGATGAAGTTTGAGGTGGTGGTTGCTAATCCACCTTTTTCGTTAGATAAGTGGGGGGCTGACCAAGCCGATAGTGAACAAAAACGCTACAACCGCTGGCATCGTGGTGTACCGCCTAAAAGTAAAGGTGACTTTGCTTTTATCTCCCATATGATTGAAACGACCACAGCTGATACGGGACGTGTTGGAGTGGTTGTGCCACACGGCGTATTATTTCGTGGTGGCAGCGAAGGGAAAATTCGTCAGTCCTTAATCGAAGAAAACTTACTGGATGCCGTGATTGGGTTGCCTGAAAACTTATTTTTTGGCACAGGCATACCCACCGCTATTTTAATATTTCGTCGTGACCGGAGAAAAAACGCTAACATCTTGTTTATTGATGCTAGTCGAGAATTTGAAGATGCGAAAAATCAAAACAAGATTAGGGCTGATATAGAGGTTAATAAAATTCTTAAAACCTATAAATCACGCAAAGTTATTGATAAGTACTCCTATCGTGCTTCACGCGATGGAATTATTGAAAATGACTTTAACCTTAATATTTCTCGTTATGTTGATACGTTTGAAGAAGATGAAGAGATTGATCTGAATGCCCTTAGGGTAGAAATGGCGGAGTTAGATAAAGAGCTGGCTTCTACCCAAAGAAAGATGAATAAATATCTTAAGGAGCTCGGTTATGATTCCTAAAGGGTGGCAAGAATTGCACCTCACCGAGTGTTTGATAGGGTCTTCAATTAGAAATAAGGATAATAGGCTTTCATCGGACCATCTTCGTTCAGTAAATAAAACTGAAGGCATGATCCCAATGAAGGAGCAGGCGAAGGGTAATTCAGTTAATAAGGCGAAAGTAGTTAAAAGGGATTGGTTTGCCTATAACCCAATGCGTTTGAATATCGGGTCGATATGCCGCTGGGGCAGAGAGGAAGACTGTATTGTCAGCCCAGACTATGTTGTCTTTCGCTGTAATAAAAAAGTGCTTTTAACCGATTATTTTGACCAATATAGGACAAGTCATGCTTGGAAATCCTATATGGATAATGCCGGTCATGGCGGGGTAAGAATCAGAATATACTTAAAGGATTTGTATCCTTTAAGAATCAAACTGCCTCCGTTGTCAGAGCAACGAAAGATTACTGAAATTCTATTAACATGGGACAAAGCAATATCAATTGCTGGAAAGCGACTTGAAAAAACGACCCATTTAAAGCGTGGTTTGATGCAGAAGCTACTCGCTGGCGAATTACGTTTTCCTGGCTTCAAAGGCTCTTGGCGTAAAGTGAATTTAGGGGACGTTTCTGCTCTGACAGCCGGAGGTACTCCGAGTACAAGAAAGCATGAATATTGGAATGGCGATATTCCATGGATGAGTTCTGGAGAAATACACCAAAAGAAAATTCACTCGGTAAAGGGAAGAATAACTGAAAGTGGATTAAAAAATTCTAGCGCCAAAATCGTACCAAAAGAGAGTGTTCTAATTGCACTGGCTGGACAAGGAAAGACTAGAGGAACCGTTGCCTTAAGCAAAATTGAATTATGCACGAACCAATCTGTGGCTGCGGCCATGATTGATGAGAATCACGTACTTCCTGAGTATCTGTATTGTAATTTGGATAACAGATACCTAGAGCTTCGATCTATTTCGGCAGGAGATGGTGGGCGTGGAGGATTAAATTTGTCGATACTAAGATCTATACAGTTTTTTTTGCCTAGCTTAGATGAGCAAAAAGCAATCAGTTCTATGTCCTTAGCTATGGATAGTGAAATAAACACTCTAGAGAAAAAGCTCGGTTATTTGAAAAAAGAGAAAGAAGCACTAATTCAACAGCTACTTAGCGGCAAAAAGCGAGTTGCTTAAGGAGGGTTTATGGATCTTTCCTATCTAGAAGACTTCGACTCCCAAATACCTGCAATCCAGGTGTTACAAGCACTTGGCTGGAACTACTTGAGCCGAGAGGAAGCGCTGTCGCTTCGTAATGGCCGAAAAGATCATGTTGTATTAACAGAAGTGCTAAGTTCTTGGTTGGCCAAAAATAACCGTATCGAAACTCGCGGTGAAAGCCATTACTTTACCGATACCAATATCCATGAAGCTGTCCGACGTCTTACCGAAATAACCTATGATGGCTTGGTGCGAACTAATGAGCAGATATATAACCTGCTAACTCTTGGGTGTAGCCTCGATCAAACGATTGATGGTGATCGTAAAGGACGAAGCCTACATTATATTGATTGGCAAGTGCCGGAAAATAATGTCTTTCACGTGGCTGATGAGTTTACGGTAGAGCGCATTCGTTCTGACGAAACTTGCCGCCCAGATCTTGTGTTGTTTGTGAATGGTATCCCGTTGGTGGTTATCGAGTGCAAGCGTCGAGACAAAGACAATAGTTCCAAAGGTAAAGCCATTGACCATGCGATTGAACAGGTCATCGGCTACCAAAAGGATAATCGCATTCCGCAGTTGTTCCAATATGCGCAGTTGCTAATAGGTAGTAGTGTTAATGATGTTCAATATGGAACTGTAGGAACCCCCAAGCGATTTTGGACGGTTTGGAAAGAGCAAGGTTCTGCTTATAAGCAAGCCGTTCACGCTACTGCTAATCAGCCACTGCCTGTCGATATTGCAGCAAAACTATTTGCTCCGTTAGAAGAAAAGCATGCTCAAATTTATCGAGACGCAAAACAGTATTTTGAAGGTGTATGGGCAGAGGGTGACAGGCAGCCTACGACTCAAGATACTTGTCTATGGGCAATGCTCCGTAAAGAGCGCTTGCTGGATTTAATATACGGCTACGTCGTGTTTGATGCAGGTGTGCGTAAAATTGCGCGCTATCAGCAATTTTTTGCCGTTAAAGATACGCTTAAAAGGGTATCAGCTCTTCGTGAGGGGCAGCGTATCGGTGGTGTTGTCTGGCATACCACCGGCAGTGGCAAATCCCTCACCATGGTTATGTTATCTAAGGCGCTAGCTTTGCAGCCAGGTATTCAAAACCCACGAGTGGTTATTGTTACTGATCGGGTGGATTTGGATGATCAGATTTGGGGGACTTTTGAAGCATGTGGAAAATCAGCAGTCAAGGCGAAGACGGGCGAGCACTTAGTTCGGTTGATTACTGAAGGCAAAGCGACGGTTATTACCACTATTATCGATAAGTTTGTGACAGTGATGGGGCGCCATAATATTAAGGATACAAGCCCTAATATCTTTGTGCTGATTGATGAGAGTCACCGCTCCAACTATGGTGCCACGGCTGCAATGATGCGACGAGTGTTTCCGAATGCCTGTTACATTGGTTTTACCGGCACCCCTTTGCTGAAAAAAGAGAAAAGTACTGCTGAAAAGTTTGGCGGGTTTATCCACTCTTACACGATGCGGGAGGCCGTGGAAGATGAAACTGTTGCTCCTTTGTTATATGAAGGGCGTATGGCTCTGTTGGAACAAAACAAAGAAGCAATGCAGCGTTGGTTTGAGCGTATTACCGATGGCTTGTCTAAAGAGCAGCAGGCTGATCTAAAGCGCAAAATGGCGCAAAAAGACATGTTGCATAAAGCTGAGCAACGGTTACGCATGATTGCTTATGATGTTGGGCATCATTACAAGAAAAATTTTCAGGGAACAGGGTTTAAAGCGCAACTAGCTGCTGATTCTCGTGCGAGCGCGATCCTCTATCGTCAATTCTTTAATGAGTTTGGTGGTATCCGAGCTGAAGCAGTGATGTCGAAGCCCGATTTAAGAAAGGAGAGCGAAGCGGTTGAAGATGAGCCTATGATAGAAAAATTTTGGGCTGAGATGATGGAGCGCTTTGGTTCAGATCAGCAGTATTTAAAACAGATTCTAGCGTCATTTAGCCGTGAAGATGGTGTTGAGATTCTGATAGTTGTCGATAAATTGTTAACGGGGTTTGACGAGCCAAGAAATACAGTACTGTATATCGATAAATCTTTGAAAGAGCACAATATTCTTCAGGCTATTGCACGGGTGAATCGTTTATATAATGGTAAAGAATTTGGCTACATTATTGATTACCGCGGTGTTCTCGGTGAGCTGAATGCTGCAATGAATACCTATGACTCCTTAGGCGGGTTTGATGCAGACGATGTGGATTTGACGGGAGCTGTCACAGATAGCCATGAAGAAATCGCACAATTGCCCCAGAGACATACCCATGTTTGGGATGTGTTTAAGGAGGTAGAGAATAAAAAGGATATAGAGTCCCTAGAGCAGCATCTTGCTAAAGAAGATAAGCGGCATGAATTCTATAGCGCTTTGCGAGAGTATCAAAATACACTGGCAGTCGCCTTGGCTACAGAGCACTTTTACGATGATGTATCTAAGCAGCAGATTATCAAATATAAAAATGACCTGAAATTTTTCCGTGGTTTAAGAAATTCCGTTCAGCATCGTTATGCTGAAACCATCGACTTTAGTCAATATGAAAAGCAAATCGCTAAGGTAATGGATGCCCATATTCAATCTCCAGACGTGGGTATTGTTACTGAATTGGTTAATATCTTCGATACCGAAGCTTTCGATCAAGAGGTAGAGAAGCTGGAAGGTAAAGCGGCTAAGGCTGACACTATTGCCAGCCGGTTAAAGAAAACCATTACCGAAAAAATGGAAGAAGATCCGGTTTTCTATCGAAAATTTGCTGACTTGGTTCAACAAGCAATTGATGATTACAGGCAAAGGCGTATTGATGAGGCAGAGTTTTTAAGCCGAGTTGAAAGCTATATGGAGACAGTGCGACATGGGCATGAAAGTGATATGCCTGACGAGTTGGAAGGAAATACGGAAGCCCAAGCGGTTTACGGTATTGTCAATGAAGTTTTGGGACGATATGAAATCAGGGAGCCTCGTGCAGAGTATCTTGTAGAAGGGAAAAGCCAACCTTCTGTGCCTGTGAGTATGGCTTTAAAAATAGAGTCAATTTTGGATACTTTGAAGATTAGAGATTGGCCAAGAATGCCCGATGTCGTCAAATCGATGGAAAATGAACTTGACGATTATTTATTTGATTTAAACGAAGGCTCGTATCTGAATCTAAAAACATCGGATATTGATGAGCTTATAGAGCGATCTATTGCTGTGGCTAAAAAGTTGGCTGGTGCTTGATGGAGCTGTATGAAGATCAAATTGCTTGGGGCAGGGTTCCGATAAAGTACCAATATGGTTTTTCGCAACGAAAGACCTTGGCAATTAGTGTTCATCCTAATCTTGACGTTACTGTAGTTGCTCCGGTTGGTGCTGAGCTTGAAGTTATAAGGAGTAAGGTTTTAAAGAGAGCTGCATGGATATGTCAGTCAAAGAGAGACTTTGAACTTTATTTACCGAAGCAACCTGAACGTCAGTATATTAGTGGCGAAACTCATCGGTATTTGGGCAGGCAATACCGGCTCAAGATTCGATATCATCAAAACACTAATGCCGTTAAATACTATCGAGGTTGCCTTTGGGTAAGCTGTACTGATAATTTGTTTCCTCCAGCGATGATTAAAAAACAGTTGGAAAGCTGGTATCGAGAGAAAGCACAAAAAGCCATATGTCAGGCAATGAAGAAGTATGTGCCGAGAGTGTTAGGAAATGAATCTGCTATCCCTCCTTTTACGATACGCCTGATGAAAACTCGCTGGGGTAGCTGTTCCAAATCTGGGCGTATATATTTCAATCTGGAGTTAACCAAAGCACCGACTGACTGTATAGAGTACGTTGTTGTTCATGAGCTTTGTCATTTGAAAGAACATAATCATAGTGCAAAGTTTTGGAGGTTAGTTACTCGAGCGCTACCTGACTTTGCTGAGCGCAAACGTAGGCTCAACAAGTTTGCTGATGTTTAGGTGGCTTAGAACTTATTTTTAAAGGAATTAGATAGTATGGCGGTACAGCACGGCATATGGAAAATTGGCAATAAGCCACAAGCACTACAGCCAATTCAGTTAGATTCTGAAGAGTTACTTGAACAACAAATATTCGAGGATATTTCTATCTTGAATGAGAATTGGTTGCTAATTGGTCGGCAGATATATACGGATTTTGGTAAATACATCGACCTGTTAGCTGTCGATGCTTTTGGTTCGATTATTGTGATTGAACTGAAAAAACATAAAACACCTCGTGATGTAGTGGCACAGACTATTGACTATGCAGCTTGGGTTGAAAACCTACCCACAGAACGAATTACTCAGATTTACCAAACTTTTGCTGAGCAATATCGGCTCCCAGTAAAAGGCTTTGATGACGCATTTAAGACTAAGTTTGGTAGCAAGCCATCTGAAGACGAGATTAATAGCTCCCATCAAATGGTGGTAGTGGCTGCTGAATTGGATGCTAGTACTGAACGCATTATCAGTTATCTCAATGACAAGGCGAGCGTAGCGGTTAATGCAGTTTTTTTCTCAGTTTTCCAAGATGGTGATAATAAGTACTTAAGCCGCTCTTGGATGATCGATCCTGTGGAGACAGAAGAGCACGCTATTAATATCGGACAAAAAGAGGAATGGAATGGAGAGTTTTATGCTTCCTATGGTGTGTTTGAAGATGGCCGTACCTGGGAAGACGCAAGAAAGTACAGGTTTATTTCTGCGGGTGGCGGCCGTTGGTATAGCAAAACGCTGTTTAAGTTAAACCCTGGCGACCGTGTCTGGGTGAACATTCCGAAAACTGGCTATGTAGGTGTTGCTGAAGTGACGGGCAAAGCGATCATTTCTGATGAGTTCATCACCTCGGATATGGTGTTGAGTGGCGGTTATAAGCTTGCTTCGGAGTACGGAGAGGATAAAGCCGAGTATTTTGTTCCAGTAAAGTGGATTAAGCATGTAGATGAACGAGCAGCAGTGAATGAGGTAGGGTTGTTTGGCAATCAAAATTCTGTGGCTCAGCCACGTACCCCTAAGTGGACTCATACAGTTGAGCGCTTGAAAGCATTGTGGAGTATTAAGTAGCGAAATTGCTGGGTGGTAGAGATGTTGATGAAAGGATGACTAATGTTTTCCAGCATGCACTTTAGCACAGGCTTAATACCTTGGAGTAATTGATAAAGAGATTGATGTGGCAAGGAAAGCGGTAAGAAAACAACGTTCGTTTGTAATCCATATGGACCCTCGGAATTACCATGAGTTTGATGGGATAGTTATGGATTTTAATACCCAGAAAATTATGGGTATTAAAAATGGCGAGCACTATCCCCTGGTTGGTGAAACCCGCCTAGAGTTTAAGCGAGCGCGAGATAATAAAAATCCCAAAATACTGCATGCGAGTACTAATGCTAAAAAGGATGCATGGTTTAGTTCTAATCATCAGCTGCTTTCTTATGACCACTTGATTGCGGTAGATACAAATACGCATCAGGTTGGTGGTTCTACAGTGTCTATTACTGCTGCATACCATGTTGTTCCAGAGGTTAGCGGACCAGAGTTCGCACGCTGTCGGGCGAGGGTATTGGCACTTATTGAATTCTGGAATGTAGTAGAAAAGCCAGAAAACTTAGGGTGGTGGCAGGTGCTTCAGGCTCTATCAGCTCACCCTTTGGAATATGTTGGAAGAATAGGACTGATTGTCGACTCGGATTTAGGTAATCACCAGGCTTTTAATAGCCGTGAGAAGCCTATCTTTGCTAACTTCTATCTTCCAAAAAACGTAAGTTTAATTTACGGCAGTGACAAGGGTGGTTCAGAGCATCTATCAACGAAGATGATTAAATATTGTCACGATTTAGCTTCTGATTTGTATAAAAGTCAGAATTTGGTGATGAGTGTTGAGAGTCTCTACCCAGAGTTAGATGGAATCTATTCACACATTCGGCAGTGGGATACAGAGGACAGCGACTTGCGGCCTTTTTGTGAAATCAGAAATGCCCATCCTCCGTTAATGGGGTAGAGCCCTAAAACGCGCTCCGCTCACGCTCCATACACGCTCCATTTTTGAGGCTAACAGAAACTATCAGGGGCAACGAAAAAGGAAGTTAAATAGAAATAAAGCTATTTAAAATCAATATCTTGCAGTTTTTTTGATTGTCTTTCGAAGTCTTTGAGAATGGTGCCCAGGAGAGGACTTGAACCTCCACGGCCTTGCGGCCACTAGCACCTGAAGCTAGCGTGTCTACCAATTTCACCACCTGGGCGGGGCGAAGCAGGCGCGCATGGTAAAAGGAGTGTGCGCACTTGTCAATTAGAGATGTGTTTGGTTTGCCGGTCTATTTTTTTGCGGTATAGTAGGCTTATTATCGCCTATGAGTATGGCGATGCCAGCGGGCCATGGTTTGGCTCAGTAAAGCAATGGTTTGCTTGCTTTGTTAGGAAATAACTACATTTGAAAAAGACGAAAAAAAACAATAAACACCCCAATAACGACCCCTACGCTCAGCGGGAGGCGAAAAAGTACGCCAACCCTATCCCTAGCCGCGAACATATTCTCGGCATTCTCGATAATGCCATTGGCCCTTTAACACACCCTAAGCTTTGTGATGTACTAGCGCTCACCGCCGAGGATGATATCGAGGCGTTGCGCCGCCGGTTAATCGCCATGGAACGCGATGGGCAGGTGCACAGTAATCGGCGCCATGCCTATGCGCGGGTCGATACAATCGATTTGATCCGAGGGCGTATTCAGGGCCATCGCGATGGCTACGGTTTTTTAATTCCCGCTGATGGCAGCGACGATATCTACTTAGCCTATCGGCAAATGCGCAAGGTGTTCGATGGTGATGAGGCGCTGGTGAGGCTTGCGCCTACCGGGGTACGTGGGCGGCGTGATGGCTCTATTGTCGAGGTGCTTCAGCGGCACACCCAGCAGGTGGTGGGGCGCTATTTTAATGAAAGCGGTGTGCGCTTTGTGCGCCCAGATAACCCACGCCTAGGGCACGATGTTATGGTTGCCCAAGAAGATACCGCAGGCGCTAAACCCGATCAATTTGTAATGGTTGAAGTGACTCGCCAGCCGGGCCGCAATAGCCCGCCCATGGGTAAAATCACCGAAGTGCTCGGTGATCATATGGCCCCGGGGATGGAGATCGACGTGGCTATGCGCACGTATTCTATCCCCCATGAGTGGCCTGCTGATGTGCGCGATGAGGCTGCGCAGCTGTCAGCTGAGGTGCTAGAGGCCGATAAGTCACACCGGGTGGATCTACGCGAGCTGCCCTTTGTGACTATCGATGGTGAAGATGCGCGCGATTTTGATGATGCCGTATTCTGTGAGGCTAAAGCCTCTGGTGGTTGGCGTTTATATGTGGCAATTGCCGATGTATCGCACTATGTCACTCTTGGCAGCGCGCTGGATCGTGAGGCCGATGTGCGTGGCACGTCGGTGTATTTTCCCGATTATGTGGTACCGATGCTGCCCGAGGCGCTATCGAATGGGTTGTGTTCTCTCAACCCCAAGGTTGATCGCTTAGCCATGGTGTGTGAGATGACCATCAGTGCGGCTGGGCGCTTGAGCGGGTACCGGTTTTACGAGGGCGTTATTCACTCTCATGCTCGTTTAACCTATACCCAAGTGGGGCAGATGATCGATGAGCTGACCGGTGAGGCAGATACGCCCTCACAGGCCATGCGCCCACAGTTTGAGCATTTATTACCCCACCTAGATGAGCTTTATCATCTTTATCAGATACTGCGTCAACAGCGTTCACAGCGTGGTGCCATTGATTTTGAAACGGTTGAAACGCGCATTCTCTTTGATGATCAGCGTAAAATTGAGCGCATTGTGCCGGTGGTGCGCAATCATGCCCATAAGTTAATTGAAGAGTGTATGTTGTGTGCCAATGTCTGTGCGGCACGCTTTTTAGAAAAGCATGAGCTGCCTGGACTGTACCGTGTGCATACGGGCCCGCGTGAGACTAAATTACAAAACTTGCGGACATTTTTAGGCGAGCTTGGCCTATCATTGCCCGGTGGTGTTAAACCTGTGCCGGCAGATTTTCAGCAGGTATTGGCGATGATTGAGGGCCGCCCGGATGCCAATGTTATTCAAACAGTCATGCTGCGCAGCCTCACGCAAGCGGTATACCAGCCTGATAATCTTGGGCACTTTGGTCTTGCGTTTAGTGCCTATACCCATTTTACATCACCCATTCGACGCTACCCCGATTTACTGGTACACAGGGCTATTCGCCACGTGGTGCGCAGCCGCAAAGAGTCGACACATGTAGAGCGTGTGCGCGGGGCTAAGGTACTCCCTAAGAAGGCTATTTACCCTTATGATATCAACGATATGTTGCGTTTGGGCGAGCATACCTCAACCACTGAGCGCCGCGCTGACGAGGCCACTCGCGATGTGGTGAGCTGGCTTAAATGCGAGTATTTGCAAGAGCGGGTTGGCCAGCACTTTACGGGGGTTGTTTCTGGGGTGACGAACTTCGGATTATTTGTCGAGCTGTCTGATGTCTATGTCGAAGGGCTGATTCATATCACCGCACTGCCATCGGATTACTATCACTTCGAGGAAGCTCACCATCGCCTTGTCGGCGAGCGCACCCGTCAGGTTTTTGGTCTGGGTGATGAGTTGTCAGTCACTGTGGTGGCGGTTAACCTCGATGAGCGCAAGGTTGATTTTGAGCTGGAAGGTGTTAAACGCAGCCATGCTAAATCGACGAAAAAGTCTGGTAAGCAGGGTAAATCAGGTAAGCAGGATAAATCAGGAGCGTCTGGAAAGCCCGGGAAGAAAACTGCCAGAAAAGCACCGAAAAAAGCAGCTGGAAAAGCAGCGGCATCGTCTCAGGCAAAACAGTCTGGTGAGGGGGGCGCGCACAGTGTGCGAGAGCAGCTAAGGCGTGGTGAGCTGGGTGTTAAAAAAGCAAAGCCCAAGAAAAAAGCCACGGCTAAAAGTGACGCCGCCCGCCCGCCCGCTAAAGCGGCCGTTAAGAACAGCCAGCGTAGCGTGCGCAAGCGCAAGGCCAAACCATCGTAAACTATTGCAATCCCCTTTATTGCAGCACCCTTGGAGTCTGGGTTATTTATGTCTGACCATCTTGTGTATGGCCTGCACGCTGTGCAGGCACTGTTAAAAAGTGCGCCCCAACGCATTGAGCAATTGTTACTGCTCAAAGGCCGCAATGACCAGCGGCTGCAAAAGTTGCGCTTGAGTGCAGAAAAAAACAATATTGCCATCAGTGTGTTATCACGGGCGGATCTCGATCGGCAGGTAGAGGGTAATCATCAGGGCGTTATTGCCAAAACTCAAGCGAATACGGCTGTATACGACGAAGCTTTTTTGCGTGATGCCGTCACCAACCTAAGTGGCAACCCGTTTATTTTGGTGCTCGATGGGGTGACCGACCCCCACAATTTAGGCGCTTGCCTGCGTTCAGCCGAGGCCGCAGGTGTTCACTGGGTGATTGTGCCCAAAGATAACTCAGCGGGGTTAAGCCCAACGGCGGTTAAAGTGGCCTGTGGTGCGGCTGAGGTCTTGCCATTGGTGAGCGTGACTAACTTGTCGCGCACATTAAAATGGTTGCAAGAGCAGGGCGTATGGGTGATTGGTGCTGCCGGTGAGGCGCAGCAACACCATACAGAAGCCGACCTCAAAGGTCCGCTGGCTCTGGTTATGGGGGCCGAAGGCAAGGGGATGCGCCGCTTAACCCGCGAGTGCTGCGATAGTTTAATTCGTATCCCTATGGCCGGTGAGGTCAGTAGCCTCAATGTATCCGTAGCGACCGGTGTTTGTCTGTTTGAAGCACTTAGGCAACGCTCTTAAGTGTTGTTGAAATGTGAGTGAGGGGTGTGTGCTTAAGGTCCCCGGCCCGCATGGTTTTACCCGCATGGTTTTAATAGGCACCTGAAATAATCGCTAAATAGCCATTAAATACCTGGTTTTAGGTGTTTTGTGCTGTCTATGTCTTGAAATTTACTCGCTGATCCCCTATGATGCGCGCCCCCTCTATTTTAGATCGATTTATAGTGGGCTTTCAGCTTCGGCAAAACAGTACTTAGGTCTGTGCTGTCGATATTCCTTGTTTCACCGGCAATACCGGGAAACATCACCCGTAAGGAAGAGCATATGCGTCATTACGAAATTGTATTTCTTGTACACCCTGATCAGAGTGAGCAAGTACCTGGCATGGTCGAGCGTTACAGTGCATCGATCAAAGAAGATGGTGGTTCTATTCACCGTCTTGAAGATTGGGGTCGTCGCCAGTTGGCCTATTCAATCAACAAAATTCATAAAGCACACTACATCTTGTTAAATGTTGAGTGTAGCGATAAAGCACTGGAAGAGTTAACCACTAACTTCCGTTATAACGATGCTGTCTTACGCCACTTGGTGATTCGTACTGACGAAGCCATTTCAGGTGACTCGCCAATCTTAAAAGCCGAGAAAGACAATCGCGAGCGTCGCAGCCGTCGTGAAGAGCGCACCGAAGAAGCGCCTGCCACACCAAAGACTGAAGAAGCCGCTGCTGATGAGCAACCCAAACAAGAGCAGGAGGTGTAACCATGGCACGTTTTTTCCGTCGTCGTAAGTTTTGTCGTTTTACCGCTGAGGGTGTTAAACAAATCGATTATAAAGATTTGGATACCTTAAAAGCCTATGTGTCTGAAACCGGCAAGATCGTTCCCAGCCGTATTACAGGTACTAAAGCGAAATATCAGCGTCAGTTATCCAGTGCCATCAAGCGTGCGCGCTTTTTAGCATTGCTACCTTATACTGACAGCCACGAATAACGAGGTACTGCGTGCGCCCCCTGGCTGAATTTATTATGCGTGGGCGCCTTCAAGCGGCAATAGTGGCGCTAGTGGGTGGTTTGTTTCCACTGCTTATTTCTCCGGCAATTGTTGCTTTAGTAACATTGCGCAAGGGTGCACAAGAAGGCACTTTTGTGGTGATGGCAGGCTTTGTGATACCTCTGCTGGCTTATATTGTCGGCGATAGCGGGCCGTTGATGTCAATGGCTAGCTTTCTGGGGTTAATAACAGTTTATGTCGCTAGTATGGCATTGCGTGCCAGCCGCTCTTGGGCGTACACGCTAGCAGTACTGATTGTAGCATCGACACTGTCGGTTTTAATCGCCATTCAGATGGCTCCTGGGCCTATTAATGCGTTAATTCAGGCCTTTCAGGAAACCCTGGATGAGATCGTAAAGCAAAGTGCTGATACAGAAACACCGCTAGCTAACCTTGAGCTATCGATGACTACCGTGTCAGGCTTTTTGGTTTACACACTGCTCTCCAGTGGGTTATTTGCTCTGATTATTGGGCGCTGGGGGCAGGCGGCTCTCTATAATCCCGGTGGGTTTGGTGAGGAGTTTCGACAGCTGCAATTAGGCAGTAGCATGAGCATTTTCTGCTTTGTTGCAACCGCCTATTGCCTTACGCAAGGCGCAGGTTATCAGTGGTGGGCAAATGTATTTGCACTGCCGCTATTGATAGTGGCCACAGCGATAGCCCATGCAACGGCAAAAGCCAAGTCGATTGGTCTGCCTTGGATGATACTGTTTTATATTGCGATGATAGGTTTTAGCCCCATATTGTTGGTGCTGGTATTCGTTGGTTTTATTGATACATGGTTAAATTTTCGCGCGCGCTTATCGGTAAAATAAGCCCGCGCACCGAACTAAATAGAGGATTGACGAGATGGAAGTTATTCTGCTCGAAAAAGTAGGTAAATTAGGTTCTATCGGCGATAAAGTTGCCGTTAAATCAGGTTTTGGTCGCAACTTTTTGATACCGCAAGGTAAAGCATTGCCCGCTACAGCGGCGAATGTTGCCGAATTTGAAAGCCGTCGCTCTGAGCTTGAAGCGGCCGCTGCTGATAAGAAAGCCAACGCTCAGGCGCGCGCTGAAAAATTAGCAGAGCTTGCCGTCACCATTGAGGCGAATGCCGGTGATGAAGGTAAGTTGTTTGGCTCAATCGGTACACGCGACATTGCCGATGCCATTACTGCTGCTGGCGAGAGCGTCACTAAATCAGAAGTGCGTTTGCCTGAGGGTGCACTGCGTGAAGTCGGCGAATACGAGATTGATATTCAGCTACACAGCGAAGTCACGCAAATAGTTAATATCACGGTTGTTGCTGAATAAACGACTGTTTATTTACAACCCGCAAAGATGTCACTAAGCCGGTGTACTGCACCGCTTAATGGCATCGTCGCCTTGTCCGTTCAGGCGAGTCTACTGTCTTGTCATATTGGGCTGCTTTTCTGTCCCGCTGTTTATTAGCTGCTGTTATGGGTAATGTCTCTTTGTGTTAAATCGCAATGAGGGTGACCGTTGGGCCTTATCGGTGTTGGCCCGTAGGCGATGGGTTTCTTTTCTTAACTGCTGCCCTTGTGTTTGTTATCATAACAATCTCTATTTCTTTGCACAGGCGGTCTTAGTTTGTCCGATACATATCCCCAGTCTGATGACGCACTACCGCAGGACTACACGGCCACTGAATCTATCGCTACCCAAGTGTTGCCTCATTCCGTCGAGGCTGAGCAGGCGGTGCTGGGTGGGTTAATGCTGGCCAATAGCCGCTTTGATGCGGTGGCCGAGATTCTCTCTCCTGAGGATTTTTATAAAGAAAGCCATCGGCATATCTTTCAAGTGATGACTCAGCTATCCGATGATAGCCACCCGCTGGATATCGTCACCCTTTCTGAAACCTTGGCGCGCACGGAAGATCTAGAGCGTATTGGCGGTATGAATTACCTCTCTGAGATTGTCACTAATACCCCAAGTGCTGCCAATGTCACCGCCTATGGCCGCATCGTACGCGAGCACTCTACGGTACGCCAATTAATTGGTGCCGCACAAGAAATCTCTCGCACAGGCTATAGCCCGGCGGGTCTCGATGCGGACGATCTACTACAGCTGGCTGAAAAACGCGTTGCTGAAATTGTTGAAGACCGGCCCAAAGAGGGTGGCTTAGAAGGGGTTGATGGCCTACTTAAGCGCACGGTAGAGCGCATTGATGAGCTATTTCGATCAGACAGCGATATTACCGGTGTCTCTAGTGGTCTGGATGAGCTTAATGAGCGCACTGCCGGGTGGCAGCGCGGAGATTTAATCATTCTTGCAGCGCGGCCCTCTATGGGGAAAACCGCACTGGCATTAAACTTTGTTGAGTCTGCCATGTTCTCCCAGCCAAAGCCTGTACTGGTGTTTAGTATGGAGATGCCCTCGGAGTCACTGATTATGCGGATGCTCTCCTCGGTTGGCCGTATCGATCAGGGTAAAATTCGCAATGGCCAGTTGACAGAAGAAGACTGGCCAAAGCTGACTACGGCTGTGCAAAAAATGAAGGGCATTAAGCTATTTATCGATGATACCCCCGGGCTCACGCCGCAAGATATGCGTGCGCGTATTCGCCGTATTGCCAGAGAGCATGGTGATCCGGGTATGATCGTGGTGGATTATCTACAGTTGATGCAAACCGCCGGTGTCAGTGAGGGGCGTACCCAGGAAATCTCTGAAATTTCTCGCTCGCTCAAAGCCTTAGCAAAAGAATACGACTGCCCGATGATTGCCCTGTCGCAGTTGAACCGGGGGGTTGAGCAGCGCCCGAACAAGCGCCCAATGAACTCAGACCTACGTGAATCCGGTGCGATCGAGCAGGATGCGGATGTTATTTTATTTATCTACCGCGATGAATACTATAACGAAGACAGTCCCGATCAAGGGGTGGCCGAGCTAATTATCGGCAAACAACGCAACGGCGAAATTGGCACCTGCCGTGCGGCTTTTGTGGGTAAATATACCCGTTTTGATAATCTGGCTCCCGACTATAGACAAGCTGACTATTGATCGCTTGTCTTTTAATGGATAGCGAGCTGAGGGTCATTACCCATCAGCAATTGCAACTAGCCGAACCCCTTCGCACTCAAATAAATGTTTGATGGATTTATGGCAGGTGATAAAGGCATCAGCGGCATTGCCCATTTTAAAGAGTAAACGTTGGTTTAAGGGGATGTTGTTTAATCGCTCACTATCTAATGAAAAGTGAGTCACTTCATAGTAGGTTTCATCTCCAAAGCCATCTGGTTCAGGATCATAATCTGAATTTTCTCTATCCCAGCAATCAAAAGGTTTCTCAAAGGTGAGGTACCAGTAATTTTCATGCCATTCCCCGTCATCGTGAATATAAATGGCTGGATGGGTATACATATCGGGGATAGTCAATTTTAGTAATTCACGGCGGATATCTGTAGTCACCGCAATATCTACTCCGTCGAATAAAACGCTACTGGGTTGTATTGCAGTTATCCCTTTATTTTGTTGGAAACCTTTAGCGCCATTAAAAAAGACTAAGGGGGGCGAGCCTTCAGCTTCTTTCTCGTAGCTATAATGACGGTTGACTGTATTATTGTCAGGTGTCAGCGACGGTATGTCTTCTCTTTCTTTAGGTTTGCGAATAAAAAAGTAGTCAGCATTGTACGTTGTCATAACTATCCTTTTATTGCCGTTGTGTTATCAATAATGGTTTGTGTGCCTTACCAATCACTGACAGCCACCAATTCGACCCCTTCGCCTTCAAATAAATGTTTGATGGATTTATGGCAAGTGATAAAGGCATCAGCGGCATTGCCCATTTTAAAGAGCAGGCGTTGATCTAAGGGTGTGTTATCGAGTAAGTCACTGTTTAAAGAAAAGTGATCGACTTCATAGTAAATAAAATCACCAAAACCGTCTGGTTCTGGGTCATAATCTGAATCTTCTCTATCCCAGCAATCAAATAATTGTTCAAAGGTGAGGTACCAGTAATTTTCATGCCATTCCCCATCATCGTGAATATAGATGGCTGGGTGGGTGTACAGACCGGGTATCGTCAGTTTGAGTAACTCACGACGAATATCGGTGGTGACAATAATACTGGAGCCATCAAATAATACATTGCCAGGTTGTGCTGCCGTGACACCA